>Ga0070707_100003291_pt1 | contig 15262 bp, 8 predicted proteins | sample KBSK5502metaG_FD_65468 | JGI IMG/M metagenome (GOLD analysis project Ga0070707, IMG submission 65468) | Corn, switchgrass and miscanthus rhizosphere microbial communities from Kellogg Biological Station, Michigan, USA - KBS K5-50-2 metaG | ecosystem: Host-associated > Plants > Roots >... | reverse complement strand
CCAGCGCGCTGGTGCCCGGCAAAGTGATGGTCATCAGCCCTGCTCTCGACCCGACGAGCACGACGGTCGAGATCTGGGTTCAGGCTGCGAATCCCGGCAACCGTTTGAAGCCGGGAACCAGTGTCCATGTGGACATGATTGCCCGGACGCTGCCGAATGCCCTCGTGATTCCTCAAGCGGCGGTCCTGACCAGCCCATCAGGAAACACTTCGGTGATCGTCATCGATCCCGAAAACAAACCTCACAGAAAAAGCGTTACGTTAGGCATTCGCGACAATCCGAATGTCGAAGTGAAGGAAGGTCTCGAAAGCGGCGAGCGTGTGGTCACCGTCGGCGCCTTTGAACTTGCGAAGCTGGATGAGGATGTTTTTGCGAAGACCAAGGTCCAGATCCAGCCCCCCAAGGAAGAAGAAGACGAGGACGAGAAGTAGAACATAAGCGGAGCGAATGCAAGCCCGACGCGAAGCGCAAGCGCGATAGCGCGCAGCCTCAAGACAGGGCGCAGCGAGTAGAAAATGGATGAAGCTGCCGAGCACTCAGAGAAGTACTGGTTTTCACGCCATTCGCAATCCATCATTTTCCTCATCATTATTCTGGGGATCGTCGGAATTTACGAGGCGTTCCAGCTTCCGGTTGCGGTATTCCCGACGACCAATTTCCCACTGATTAAAATCGGCGTGGACAACGGCGTCATGCCTATCGAACAGATGGAAGTGACGATCACCCGTCCGATCGAACAGGCGGTGAACATCGTGCCCGGGCTTGAATCCGTACGTTCCGTCACGAGCCGCGGGTCCGCCGACATCGATCTTTTCTTCGACTGGAATGTGAACATGCTCGAGACGCTGCAGATGGTCGACGCTGCCGTCTCTCGCGTCCAGAGCAGCCTTCCGCCGACCGCGAAAATCGAAACCAATCGGATGGATTTTTCGAGTTTTCCCATCATCGGCTACAGCCTGACCTCCGACAAGGTTCCGCAAACGGATTTGTGGGAGCTTGCAACGTACGACATTAAGCCGCGGCTCAATCGACTGAGCGGCGTGGGGAGGGTTGTCGTCCAGGGAGGGCAACAGCCCGAATTTCATGTGACGGTCGATCCCTCGAAGATGCTGCGCGCGCGGGTCTCGGTCAATGACATTCTCGGTGCGATCAATCACACGAACATCATCGACTCCCCCGGGCTGATGAGCCGGAATCACCAGCTGTTTCTCGGTCTCGTGAATGGACAGGTGCGCAGTCCTGAAGAGATCGGGGGCATCGTCGTCAAAACCGTCAACAATGTTCCTGTGCGCGTCAGTGATGTGGGCACAGTCGGGCCCGCAGTCGCGCCGGCGTACACGATGGTGAGCGCGAATGGCAAGCCGGCGGTGCTGCTGAGCATCAGCCGGCAGCCGGACAGCAACACGGTCGAAGTCGCCAATGAAGTTCACAACGAGATGCAGGCGATTCGTCCGAGCCTTCCTGCCGGTGTGGAGGTTCAGCCGTTCTACGACCAATCGAACATCGTGACCGAGTCGATTAAGAGTGTGCGTGATGCCATCATCATCGGACTCCTGCTCGCGGCTCTCATTATCTGGCTCTTCCTGCGCGATTGGGGAACAGCAGTCATGACAGGCCTCGTCGTGCCTGTGACGATGTTTGTGACGTTCATCGCAATGAAGCTCGTGGGACAAAGCTTCAACCTGATGACGCTCGGAGGCCTTGCCGCGGCTGTGGGTCTTGTGATCGATGACAAGATCGTTGTAGTCGAGAACATCGTTTTACATCGCGACGCAGGGCAGGGACCGCTCGAGGCAACGGCGAGCGCGCTAAAGGAACTCACGGTTCCGCTGATCGGATCGACGCTGACGCCGATCGTGGTGTTCCTGCCTCTCATTACAATCACCGGTGTCGTGGGAACATTCTTCAGCGCTCTCGCCATCTCGATGAGCGTCGCGCTGCTGACTTCGCTCGTTCTCGCGCTCGTGTGGACAAGCAACCTCAGCACGCGGCTGATCCGGCGCGGTAAAGGCGCCCACGAAGCAACAGAGCATGGATTATTTGGCCGCATCGTCCGGTTTTACGAGCGCTCGTTGCGCCGTTCACTGGAGCATCCTTTTGTTCTCGCCATCTTCTGCCTGTTGTTGGTTGCCGTTTCATATCTGTCGTATCGCCAACTTGGATCGGGACTCCTTCCCGCGTTCGATGAGGGCGGATTTATTCTCGATTACGTCATGCCGCCGGGTAGTTCGCTTCAGGAAACCAATCGTGTTCTGAATCACGTCGAGAAGATCATTCGCCAGACCCCCGAAGTCGAAAGCACTTCGCGCCGCACAGGTTTGCAGCTGGGAATTTTCCCGGTGACGGAACCCAACACAGGCGACTTTACCGTGAAGCTGAAGGATGAGCGGAAGCGCGGCATTGACGATGTCATCAGCGAGATTCGCGAGAAGGTCAGAAAAGCAGAGCCGGTGCTCGACATCGAATTCGTTCAGTTGCTTCAGGACATGATCGGAGATCTGACCGGCGCGCCACAGCCGATCGTTGTGAAGTTGTTTTCGGACAACGGGGATCTGCTCAAGGATTGGGCGCCGCAAGTGGGGGACGCGCTCATGAAGGTGGATATCGGTGGTAAGAAAGCGATCGTCGATATCGAAGACGGCATCGAAAATACGACGAGCGGACCGGCTGTGGTCTTCAACGTGAATCCGGAGAATGCGGCCCGCGCGGGTTTTGCTGTGGACGATCTCGGTATCCTCACGACGGCCATTATGGAAGGGGAACCCGCCACGCAGCCGGTGATCATCAATGAACGGCCGTATCAGTTGCGCGTCCGTTATCCTGCCATGAATCGCACGTCCCTCGAGGCAATGAGCAATACCTTGCTCGTGAACTCCAACGGCGGAACGTCCACTCTGGGTTCGATAACAGGGATCGCGGAAATGCCCGGCCAGACCGAGGTGCTGAGAGAAAACCTGCAGCGCGACGTTAATGTCACGGCCCGATTGGAAGGCACCGACCTCGGAACGGGCATCGCGGCCGTTCAAAAAACAGTCGCCGATCTGAAGCTGCCTCCAGCAATTCGAGTCGAATATGGCGGCACGTACCGGGAGCAGCAGAAATCGTTCAGAGACCTTGTTACCGTGCTGGTTCTGGCGATCGTTCTGATCTTCCTCGTGTTGCTGTTTGAATTTCGTTCCTACACCGCGCCACTCGCGATTTTATCTTCCGCCGTGCTCTCGACTTCCGGCGTGTTCTTCGCGCTGTTGATTACGCGAACGGAATTCAATGTGTCGTCGTTCATGGGGCTGATCATGGTGGTGGGCATTGTCGCGAAGAACGGCATCCTCCTGCTCGATGCGAATCAGAAATATCGCGCCGCGGGCATGGCGTCTGAGGAAGCGATGATTCAGGCCGGCCGCCGCCGTCTTCGTCCGATCGTGATGACGGCGATGGCTGCCGTCGCCGGCATGTTGCCGCTTGCCCTTGCCATTGGCGCCGGGTCTCAAATGCTGCAGCCGCTCGCGATCGCGGTGATCGGAGGCATTCTGGTATCGATGGTGTTGTCCCTGATCATCACTCCCGCAATACAATATCGTCTCCATCGCGAATCATGACACTGCGCCGCAGTTTTCTGACACTGAGCATCGGCATCGCCCTCGCCCTGTCCGTCAGTGTGGTGTCGTCGCTTCGAACGGCCGAACCGCTGCCAGGCCGGTTCAGCGACGACACATTCTGGCGCATGATCACTGGTTTCTCAGAAGAAGGTGGTTACTTCCGTTTCGAGAATTTCCTCTCGAATGAGCTGGCCTTTCAGCAGGTCATCCCGGCTTTGAAAGACACAACGAAGCCCGGAGGTATTTACCTTGGCGTCGGCCCTGAACAAAACTTCACATACATCACGGCGCTCCAGCCGAAGATTGCGTTCATCATCGACATTCGACGGCAGAACATGCTCGAGCACATGATGTACAAAGCGCTGTTCGAGCTGTCGAATGATCGCGCCGATTTTCTGTCGCGATTGTATGCGCGAAAACGTCCTGGCGGTTTGAACGCGGATTCGGATCCGGGAATATTATTTTCCAGTTATCAGGGCGCTCAACCCGATCGCCGCCTGGTCCAGGAGAATCTTTCCGCGATCAAAAATGTTCTCGCCAATCACAAGTTCGGCCTGTCGAAGGAAGACTTCGACAGCATCGAATACGTCTACCACGCCTTCGTGGAGTCCGGCCCGGATCTGGATTACACGATCGGCGGCTTCGGAGGTGGCGGCGGTTCGCCAACCTACGAACAGTTGATGACCGCTACTGATAAAGCCGGACACAACTGGAGCTACCTTGCCGGCGAAGCCAATTACCGGGTCATGCGCGACATGGAGATGAAGAATCTCATTGTCCCGCTTGTCGGAGATTTTGCCGGCCCGAAAGCGATTCGCGCCGTCGCGGACTATCTCATCCAGCATGACGCGAAAGTGACCGTCTTTTATCTTTCCAACGTCGAGCAGTACCTCTTTCAAGACTCGAGCCAGTGGCGGCGCTTTTATCGTAACGTCCAGGCACTTCCGCTGGATGCTTCCAGCACCTTCATCCGCTCTGTTAACTCCGGCGCCTATGGCCGGATCGGCGGCTACGGCATGCGGTTTCAATCGTTGTTGAGCCCGATGGCCGACACGGTCAAAGCCTTCGACGAAGGCCGTATCCGCTATTACAACGACGTCATCCGCATGTCGAAGTAGAACTACCGCATCAGCAGTCCGAGAGGGTCTCCGGTCTGCGAGATGAACTGCAGGTTTCCGGCGCACTGCCCGCCGCGAACCCCCATCAATACGAATTGCGTGGAGTACCCGCTGGAATCGATGAGCTGCGGAAACACAAGCTCTGATGATCCGGCCCCGGCCTCATCCGATGACGGAAAAGCCGTCACGAGGAAATCCTGACGCTCGTTGTAACGGGCTCGAAGACCGCTTACCGCAAGCGCAGAACCAGTGGGTGTGGAAACCCACAGGATACCCGTGAAGGGCGCAGACAGCTTTAACCCGGGAATATCGCCGAGGAGAAGGCCCGCCTGTCCGCGGGCCGGTATAGACAGCGTTGTTGCTGCGAGAACTGTTCCGTCCAGGTTCGTCAGTTCAAGGGTTGCCGACACCGATGTGCCGGCGGCGTTCGAAATTGCCACTCCTGTTTGAATTGAACGTGCTTCACGGCTGCCGAAGTTTCCGGATGCCTCCGCATATACGCGCGCCGCGTTTGTCGCAGAACTGCTTTGAATTGTGGTTTCACTGACGGTGATACCGCTTGTTTTCTCTATCAGAACGGCGGCGGCTGAAGGCGTTCGACTGTTTGTGGCGGGATTGACTTCGACCCAGCCGATTGCCGTTGGAGCACTTGACCCTGAGGTTCTGAAGCGGCGTGAACTTCGAGCCGGAACGGAGTAGCTGAATTGGTTGTTGCTTTGACCATCAGCGCTGACTGTCATGGCCTGACCGGACGACGACAGAAAGCGCAATGTTCCTGTCTCAGCAGTGTCGGTACTGTTGACGAGCAGCACCTCGGTAGTCCACCCTCCGCCATCGACGACGTGAGAAATTGAAGTTGCGGCGGCGGAAGAAGCAGCGACGTCCGCCACCGGCAATGTCGTCATCATGAATTCTCCTCGTTCGTTAAAGCGCGTCCTGATCGCAAACGCGGAGACCGGCAGGTTGGAAGAGAACGTGAATGTTCGCGCGTCACCCACAGCCCTTTGGAACGGGTTCGGGGTGAAGAACAGTTGCTGGTTCAGGAATGCTGCCACTCGTGAATTCGGTGCTATCGTAATACTCGATTGCCCGAAGTCGCTGCCATTGTCATCCGTGAAGCCCAGTGAAACCACCGCCGGCTGGCTGTTGGGATTCACCAGCGCCATGGCTGTATTTACAGCTCCCCCTATTTCTGTGTAAATCCTGCCGGAACGAATCGGGGACGAAGCCGGCAATGCCGAGTCACTCACCAGTACATTTCCTTGCCGGTAGCTGACGAATGAAAGTCCGACACCGGCCGTTCCGGAACTGGTCACCATGCGAGCGAAGCCAACATTCGCAGCTGATGCGGTACCCAACGTCGCCATGGACAGCCCGCCGCGCGTCGCCATCGCGAATGGTCGCGTGTTGCTCGCCACCAGAACAGGCAGTGCGACTTCTATCGCATATATGAAATCGCCGGTGCTGGCGCCGTTTCCATTGGCCGCATTGCCGGCGAGATTGATACGAATCGTGCCGAAACTGGCATCGGTGGGAGTTCGGTAACTGAACTGGAAAAAATTGGGGCTGCCGATGGCGGAACCCACGCTGGTGTGTTCGATGAACTGCACGTTCTTGCCATTGACGTTTCCAATTTGAACAAACGTGCGGCCATCGCTGTCGGGGATCAACTCGCCGGCCTGGTCGCCGTTCGGGCCAACGGCCGAGAATTCGAAGCCGAACCGTATGGCCGTCGGATGACTGACCATAACGCGGAGTGTGTACGTTTCGCCCGGAAGCCAGGCGGAAGGGAGTCCCAGAACCCGTACGCTACCGTCACCCGAATTCAGTTCGTTCGTTCTGTGACACGCCACGCAATAGACTCCGCCAACGCCGTTTCGATTTGCAGGAGGGCCGCTCGAAAATGCACTCAAGGTCTGACTGAAGGAAAACAGACACACCACCGCCAACACCGCTCTGATTGACATTTTTCCTCCGATTTTGGGGGGGGTGAGAGCGGGGGCATTCTAGCATGAAAAAATTCGGTCGCGTTTGGTTTACAAAATAATGACAAATGAAGATGTCTGGATCAGTTCTGCTGGCTAAGGAATCACCCTGGAGACAAGGTACCGTCGACCTCCGCTTCGAGTGAGGCAGGTTCCTGTGTTGGCATGGACCGCATTATACTGGCGGCCTTAACAGAGGTGGAGAGATGAAACGCTTTTGCCTGATTCTATTTATGGCCATATCGGCTGCTGCCCAGAGTACGAATGCGAGTTTATCCGGTACCGTCCTCGATCCGGCGGGGGCGCGCGTGGTAGGCGTGCAGCTCAGCGCGCAGAACATTCAAACCGGAATTGTCCTCACAAGCGTCACGAATGAAGCCGGCGTTTACGTATTTCCCAGCGTTCAGCCCGGCCGGTATAAGCTGACGGCGGACGCGCCGGGATTTCGCAATTATGTTCTGAATGACATCGTCGTCGATGTTTCGGCGCGAATGACCATCAACATCACTCTGGAACTGCCGACCACTCAGGCGGCAGTGGAAGTGACCGCCGTTCCGGATGCGCTGGCGGCCAGCACAGCGTCGGTCGCCGGAGTCATCACGGGACGTCAGCTCCTGGAACTGCCCCTGCCCGATCGCGATTCGCTGGACCTTATCAAAACACAGGCAGGGACGCTGGGTGACAACTTCTCAGGCACACGAATGGCCGCGTTGAATATCACGCGCGACGGCATCAATGTGATGGACCAGTACATCAACGCCGGCCTCAGCTCGATGATCGTCAACAGCGTCGACGACATTGAAGAAGTGCGCGTGGTGACGTCTCCTGTCGATGCTGAATTCGGTCGTGGATTCGGACAGGTGCAGATGTTGACTCGCTCGGGAACGAACGAGTTTCACGGCAGTCTGTACGAATATCATCGAAATACCGTGCTCGATGCCAACAGCTTTTTCAACAACCTCCGCGGTGATCCGCGCGACGCTCTGATACAGAATTCATTCGGCGGACGGCTTGGAGGTCCGATCGTCAGGCAGCGCACGTTTTTCTATGCGACGTACGAAGGCCAGAGGCGGCGGAGAGGCGAAGCCGTGACCTCAACGACGTATACACAACTCGCACGGCAAGGCATTTTCCGGTTCTTTCCAAACGTCGAAAACGGGAATGCGAACGCGGCGGTGCCGACGGTGGACCTGAACGGAAATCCCGTGCGTCCGGCGTCGGCGACGGGAGGCCTGCAATCGGTCAGTCTCTTCGGCCGCGATTTCAATCGGCCGGCCCCGGATCCGACAGGAACAGTTCAGAAGCTCATGTCGATGATGCCGCTTCCGAATGATTTTCGATTTGGCGAAGGACTCAACACCGCCGGCTACACTTGGAAAAGGCGAAGGACCGACGACTTTAATCACTACGCGGTGAAAATCGACCACGTCATCAATAGTCGAAACAGGATCAATTTCAGTTTCATCAAAGAGAACTATGATTCGATCAACGGCTTCCTGGCACAGCCATTCCCCACTTCTCCCGGAGGCACTGTTACGAGTCCGGGAACTTTTTACTCAATAGTCGCCACGTCGACGTTGTCGACCACAGCGTTGAATGAATTTCACGCCGGTGCGCAGCGTGTTTCAGTGCGCTTCAATGCGCCATGGGAATTATCCGGAGGGCAAGCCTTCCTGCCGAGCATCGGTGGAAACAAGTACGTTCCTGTTCTGGCATTCGCTGCGACGCCCATCGCATCCGACAACGATCCGCAGGGCCGCATTGCCCCTCTCTATGTGTTCGGCGACTCGTTTCATTGGATCCGAGGGAAACACGAAGTGAAATTCGGTGGCGAGACGCGGTTCGCCAGCAGCAACGCTTTCAGTTCGTTCAATGTGATTCCGCGCGTTTCCTTCGGTGTGGGCGACGATCTTCTGGGAGTCATAGGAGTCGATGGGTCTTCGATTCCCGGTCTCGGTCCCAACGAAGATAGCGCCCAGGCGCTACTGACGGATCTCAGTGGATCCGTCGACAACGTGTTTCAAACATTCAACGCCTCCGGACAGCCGCCGGCATTTCAGCTGGGAATTTCGCGCCAGAGAACCTGGAGGCAGCGCGAGTTCAGTTTGTTCGTTCAGGACGATTTCAAATTGAAACCGCGGCTCACACTCAACGTCGGCTTGCGTTACGAGTACTACGGCGTGCCGTGGGAAGCGAACGGACAGGCGGCTGCTCTTGTGAATGGGTCAGGCGGATTGTTTGGGATATCCGGTACGTCGTTCGCGGATATGTACCAGCCCGGACGCAACAAGGGGCAGTTCACTCAGGTACAACTCGTCGGAAAGAATTCGCCGAACCCGAACACGAGTCTCTATGCAAACGATTTGAACAATTTCGCGCCTGTGGTCGGATTGAGCTGGGCTCTTCCGTATTTCGGAAAAGATAAGACTGTTCTCCGGGCCGGCTACAGCGTCTCGTACGAGCGGAACGCGCTGGTTTTGACAGACGGTGTTTCAGGCGACGAGCCGGGGTTAAGCACGGACACGAAATTCACATCGGAAAACTTTTTGAACCTGACGAATATTCGACTGCCGCTGACACCGATCGGCGTTCCATTGGAAACCGTTCCGGTGACAGACCGTGTTCAGACAATCTGGTCTTTCGATAACAGGCTGCGCACGCCTTACATGCAGAACTGGAACCTGACAATTCAGCGCGAATTGCCCGGAGCGTTCACGTTCGATGTTCGTTATGTCGGAACAAAGGGAACCAAGCTGATTCGAAGCGTCAATGTGAACGAGTTGAATATTTTCGAGAACGGAATCGTGGACGCATTCAGAATCACTCAGGCCGGAGGGCAGGCCCCCCTGCTCGACCAACTCTTCAACGGCTTCAATCTTGGCCTGGGGCGAGTCAATGGCCGAACGGTAACGGGCTCGGCTTCAGTGCGTGCGTTCTCCACTACCCGAGAATATCTGGCGAATAACGACGTCGGTGCCTTTGCGAATTTTTTGAACCAGGTGAGTGTTGGAGGGGACCGCGGCGCGCTGCCGCGGCTGGCAGGATTGCCGGAGAATTGGATCGTCGTCAATCCGCAGTTTGTGAGCGCGGAGTTTACGGGGAACCTGGCGAACTCAACGTATCACGCTCTGCAGCTCAATCTGAACAAGCGCTTCGCGAAAGGCTGGACTCTGCTGAGCAATTACACGTGGAGCCGTGCGCTCGGCGAAGAAGAAGGCACGGATCAGCAGCTTCTGAACAGCTATCGGAATTCGAGGAATCGCCACCTCGATAAGCGCGTCATGGATTTCCATCGAACCCATGTCTTCAGAAACAGCGGTATGTGGGAACTGCCGTTCGGACCGAACGGACGATTCTTTAAGCAAAGCCATCCCGTTGTAGCGCGGCTTGTCGAAGGCTGGCAGATCGGTGGAATCTTCAACTGGTTTTCCGGGGAACCGATTAGTCTTTCCTCGCAGGTGACTTCATTCAACCAATTCATCGACAACACCGCGACGCTTGTCGGAGTGTTGCCGAAGAGTACGGGAAGCGTAAAGCGGGTGAGTGACGGCGTCGTCTATTTCAGCGATCTCAAACAAGTCGTCGACCCTGCCCTCGCCGGACTGACGACGCAGCAGGGCCTGAACACCGCGAGCAGCCTCAAGGCGATCGCGAACTCATCCGGACAGATTATTGCGGTCAATCCGGCCCCGGGTACTCTCGGCTCGCTTTCTCAGGCTTACCTGGAGGGACCGAGCGTTTTCCGGTTTGACACCAATCTGATCAAACACATCCGCATTCGGGAGAACAAGGAACTGCAGGTGCGCGGCGATTTCATCAATGTGTTCAACACCCCGCAATTCCACAGCCCCAGTACGGATATTAATAGTCCGAATTTCGGTCGAATTACGGGAACCGATGATGCACGAATCATCGTGCTCAGCCTGCGCATGAATTTCTGATAGAGTTTCTTTTCTATCTTGAGGAGCTGTCTATGATTTCGCTGACGGTGAATGGAAAGCAGTATGACGTGGATGTAAGCCCGGACACGCCGTTGCTCTGGGTCATCCGCGACGCGATCGGTTTGACGGGAACGAAATTCGGCTGCGGCCTGCAACAATGCGGCGCCTGCACGGTTCATGTGGATGGTGTAGCGGTGCGGTCCTGCGGACTCGCCGTATCCAACGTCGGTACGAAGAAGATCACAACCATCGAAGGACTTTCGCCGAACTCGACTCACGCGCTGCAAACAGCATGGGTCGCCGAGCAGGTGCCCCAATGCGGGTATTGTCAATCCGGACAATTGATGTCCGCTGCGGCGCTGCTCGCGAAGAAACCGAAACCAACCGATGCGGATATCGACGCCGCCATGTCGGGCAACATCTGCCGATGCGGCACCTATCAACGGATCCGGCGCGCCATCCATCGCGTGGCGGGACTATAGCATGAGCGGCTGCGAATGCAAGCCCGATAGGGCGCAGCCATAAATTGAGGCGGCATATGGAAAAAACACTTACTAGACGCACCTTCTTGAAAGTCAGCGCTGCTGGCGGCGCTCTCGTGGTCAGTGGTTATCTGCCGGGTTTGCGTGAAACCGGCACGGCTGAAGCGGCCGGCATATTCGAGCCGAACATCTGGATCAAAATCGGCGCGGACGATATGGTCACGATCAAGCTGACGCAGCTCGAGATGGGCCAGGGCGTCATGACCTCGATGCCAATGCTCGTCGCCGAAGAGCTCGACATGGACTGGACCCGGATGAAGACCGAATGGGTCCCTGCCGATCCGAAATACGGCAACCCGAATTTCGGCGGCGCGCAGATCACCGCCGGAAGCAACAGCGTTCGCGGCATGTGGAAGCTGTTGCGCGAAGCAGGTGGCACCGCGCGAGCGATGCTGGTCACGGCCGGCGCACAAACCTGGGGCGTTCCCGAAAACACAGTTTCGACGGAAAAAGGCGAAGTCGTGCACAAGGCCAGCGGACGCCGTATGCGTTATGGCGCGCTTGTCGATAAAGCCGCCACATTACCGGTTCCGAAGGAAGTTGCCTTGAAGAGCCCGAAAGAATTTCACCTGCTTGGCCAGTCGCTCCCGCGCCTGGATATTCCGGAGAAAGTGAACGGGAAAGCGGGGTTCGGCATCGACGTCAAACGGCCGGGCATGCTGACTGCGCGCATCGTAAAGTGTCCCGTGTTCGGCGGCAAAGTCGAGAGCGTCAATGCGGAAAAAGCGAAAGCCGTGCCAGGTGTGCGTAACGTCGTGCCAATCAGCAGCGGAATCGCTGTCGTGGCGGACAACTACTGGGCTGCTTCGAAGGGGGCGCAGGCGCTCGAGGTGAAATGGAACGAAGGCCCGCTCGCGAATTTGTCGAGCGCGGACATCATGAAGAAGTACGCTACGCTTGCCGAACAGCCTGGCAAGATCGCGCGCAACCAGGGTGATGCTCAGGCCGCAATGAAGGGCAACACCAGATCATTTGAACGTGTGTTCGAGGTACCTTTCCTCGCCCATGCCTGCATGGAACCGATGAATTGCACGGCGGATGTGCGCGGGGATCGCTGCGATGTCTGGGTTCCGACGCAGGGGCAAACGGCGTCGCATGCGGCCGCGATGGCCGCATCGGGCCTTCCCGCCCGGGCCGTGAACATCTATACAACCTATCTCGGTGGCGGATTCGGCCGGCGCGGTGAAGCGGATTTCGTTACTGATGCCGTGGAGACTTCGAAAGCAGTTGGGAAACCGGTGATGGTCATCTGGACGCGCGAGGATGATATGCAACACGACTACTACCGGCCCATCACCTACGTTCGCATGTGGGGCGCAGTCGATGCGTCCGGTAAGCCTTCGGTCTTCATGCAGCGCATTGTGCAGCAGTCGCTGATGAAACGTATCGGCGCATTGCCTCCCAACGGCGTCGATTTCATTTCGGTCGATGGCTCGGCGACGTTGCCGTACGACATTCCAAACATCAGAGTCGAATACGTCGAATCGGATCCCGGAATTCCATATGGTTTCTGGCGCTCCGTCGGTGCATCGGTGCAGGGTTTTGTCGTCGAAGCATTCATGGATGAACTCGCCGCAACCGCCGGCAAGGATCCCTACGAATTTCGGCGCGATCTGTTGACCAAACATCCACGGCATCGTGCGGTGCTCGACCTGGTGGCCGAGAAATCCGGCTGGGGCAAGCCGTTGCCGGCGGGTCACGCGCGTGGAATTGCAGTGATGGAAGCGTTCGGCAGCATCGTTGGACAGGTAGCGGAGGTCTCGGTCACCAACGGCGCTGTGAAGATTCACAAAGTCTGGTGCGCAGTCGATACAGGCTGGGTGATCAATCCCGACACGATCAAAGCCCAGATGGAAGGCGGCACGCTGTACGGTCTAACCGCCGCGCTGAAAGGCGAGATCACAATCCAGAATGGCCGGGTCATGCAGCATCACTTCAACGATTATCAAATGATCCGCCACAACGAAGCGCCGGAGGTCGAGGTGCACATCGTGCCAAGCACCGAAACACCCGGCGGCATCGGGGAACCGAGCACGGCTGTCGCTGCGGGCGCTCTCGCCAATGCTGTCGCCGCGGCAACGGGGAAGCGAGTTTATAAACTGCCGATCCGCGCGGAGCAGCTGAAGGCGTAAAGCCAAATGCCAATGGGCCACGGGTCAAATGCCAAATGTCACTTGTTTTCTATATGACATTTGGCATTTGACCCGTGACCCATTGGCATTTGGTCTCCTTGAAATTTCCCCGCCCCGGCATAAGCTCGATTTATGCCAACTCTCCTCGATGCTTATTCCGAAGCTGTCATTGCGGCTTCCGAACGTGTAAGTCCCTCTGTCGTCAATATTGAAGTGCGGCAGCAAGGAAGACGCGGCGGATCCGGTTCGGGGTTCGTGTTCACGCCCGATGGGTTCATCCTCACGAACAGCCATGTCGTCAATGGCGCCAGCAGGATCGAAGTCACGCTGCCGGATGGAGAGCGGTATGGAGCCGACAGGATTGGTGACGACCCGGACACGGATCTCGCGGTGATCCGCATTACAGCGCCAGGTCTCATTCCGGTGACATTGGGCGATTCGCAGGAAATCCGGGTTGGACAGCTCGTCATCGCCATCGGCAACCCGTATGGTTTTCAGGCGACAGTGACCTCGGGCGTGGTCAGCGCGCTCGGCCGCTCATTGAGAACGCAGTCCGGAAGGCTGATTGATAACGTCATTCAAACCGATGCCGCCTTGAATCCGGGAAATTCCGGCGGGCCGTTGATTACGTCCAGCGGCGAAGTCATCGGTGTGAACACGGCTGTGATTCTGCCGGCGCAGGGCATCTGCTTTGCGATCGCTATCAATACGGCAAAATTCGTTGCAGGCCGTTTGATCAAAGACGGAAAAATCCAGCGCGGCTACATCGGTGTGGCCGGTCAGAACGTGCCGCTGCATCGCGCATTGGTTCGTGGCCATCACCTGCCGGTTTCGAGTGGAATATTCGTCGTCGGGATCGAGCAGGGCAGTCCGGCGCAGCGTGCCGGGCTTCGGGAGGGCGATATCATCATTGGATTCAACGATCAGCCCGTACCTCACATCGATGCTTTGCATCGCGTTCTCACCGATTGCCGCCCGGGTGCCGCCGTGGACCTCACCGTGCTCAGGGGAACGGAAAAGTTGGTATTGAAGATCGAGCCGTCCGTGCGCTAGATTTTTATTGCCCTCGCTTTATGCGGATCCTCGTTGTTGAAGATGACGTCGATGCTCGCCAGATGCTTCGGGTGCTGCTTCAATTGGATGGCCACGAGGTTGTGACTGCCACGAACGGACTTGAAGGGTGGGAGGCGTTTCAGAAGGACCGATTCCCGATTGTCCTTTCCGATTGGCTGATGCCGGAATTGGATGGCCTCGGATTGTGCCGCAGGATTCGCGAATCGGAGGGGCCCCATTACTCCTATTTCATTCTTCTAACGGCGCTGCAGGGCAAAGCCAAGTATCTCGAGGCGATAAGCGCAGGCGCCGACGATTTCGTTTCCAAGCCGTACGATCCTGAGATGCTCGCGTCGCGCATCCTGGTTGCCGAGCGCATCGTCGGTCTGCAGGATCGCGTCAAACGGCTCGAAGGAATCCTCTCCACCTGCATGTATTGCAAGAAAATCCGCGATGAGCGGAATCTCTGGGTGAGTATCGAACACTACATCACTCAGCGCTCGGAAGCGTCCTTCAGTCACGGTGTTTGCCCGGATTGTTACGAGAGTATTGTCAAGCCGGAATTGCAGCGCAGCCGCAAGGGATAATTCCTCGTCGGACGCATAATTACCGAATTAGTGAGCCAGAGACTTTAACGCTAATTCGGTAATTATGCGTCCGACGAGGAATTATCCCTCGCGGAATCCCGGTACCACTCTGTCCTGCTTCTTCCCGACCCCTTGTCCCATTTTCCGCCCTGTGTCTATTATGGAAGAATGCGAGAAAAATTTGTTAAGACGCAACCTCTCTCCCTTGTGGAGAAGCTTGATAGTCGTCTGCTTCTGCGCGTACTAACCGATTTCAGAAAAGGCGATTTCAGCGCGCGGCTGCCGGTCGACAATATCGGCGTTGCAGG
>Ga0070707_100003290_pt1 | contig 15267 bp, 14 predicted proteins | sample KBSK5502metaG_FD_65468 | JGI IMG/M metagenome (GOLD analysis project Ga0070707, IMG submission 65468) | Corn, switchgrass and miscanthus rhizosphere microbial communities from Kellogg Biological Station, Michigan, USA - KBS K5-50-2 metaG | ecosystem: Host-associated > Plants > Roots >... | reverse complement strand
CGCGTTGCGCCACGGGGCCGCGGTGGCGTCGGATCGCTGGCCGGACAGCGGCGTGGCCGCGCTCGCCGCCGACCTGCCCGCGCTGCGGCCCGGCGAGCTCAGCCGGGCGCTGCGGGCGGCGGCCGTCGCGGCGGGCGGTGCTGCGTTCGTGCCTGACGCCGCCGGGATCGGCACGACGATGTACGCGGTCGCGCCCGGGGTGGCTTTCCTGCCGATGTTCGGCAGCGCGTCGCGGGCGCGGCACGCGTCGGCCGGCGCCGTCGAGCTGTCCCTCGACGGCGTGCCGGGACTGCGCCGGGACGTGGACACGCCGGAAGACCTGCGGGCCGCGGTAGCGCTCGGGGCCGGGTTCCGCACCGCCGCGGTCGCGGGCCAGTTGCTGGCCGGGACGTGAGCTGGGTGGCCGCGACTCAGAAATGCACGACCGGGCAGGTCAGCGTCCGGGTAATGCCCTCCACGGCCTGAATCTGCGTCGCGACCAGCTTGCCTAGCTCGTCCACGTTCTCGGCGCTGGCGCGCACGATGACGTCGTAGGGGCCGGTGACATCCTCCGCTTGCATGACTCCGGCGATCTCCGCTATCTGCCGTGCCACGCCGGCGGCTTTGCCGACCTCTGTCTGGACGAGGATGTATGCCTGCACCATGACGTCCTCCTGGGGGCAGCGTAGGACACCTGCCCGTAATGTGTCACGGTACCGTAGTGGTCCAGACCTGTATGGCAACGTGTGACTGTTTTTTTCGGCTAGCAGCAGGCGGAACCGTACCGGAACGTGGAGGCGGCGATCACTGAGTCAGGCGACGCCCCTCGCTCGGTTGCCGACCTGGGCGAATGGGGCGTGATCGCGGCGCTGGCGGCCCGGATGCCCGCCGGGCCGCTGACCTCTGTGGGCATCGGCGACGACGCCGCCGTGGTCGGCGCGCCGTCGGGCAGCGTCGTCGCGGCCGTCGACCTGCTGCTTGAAGGGCGGCACTTCCTGCGCTCCTGGTCGTCCGCGTACGACGTGGGCGTGAAGGCGGCGGCGCGCAGCCTGGCCGACATCGCGGCCATGGGCGCGGTGCCGACGGCGCTGCTCGTCGCGCTCGCCGCGCCAGGCACGCTGCCGGCGAGCTGGGCGCTGGAGCTGGCCGACGGGCTGGCCTTCGAGGCCGGCCGGGCGGGGGCGGGCGTCGCGGGCGGCGACACCGCGCGCGCCGACTCCGTGCTGCTGTCGGTGACCGCGCTCGGCGACCTGGCCGGCCGTCCGCCGGTGCGCCGGTCGGGCGCCGCGCCGGGGGATGTGGTGGCGGTGGCGGGCCCGCTCGGCTACTCGGCGGCCGGGTACGCGCTGCTGCAGGCCGGCGTGACGACTGCATGCGCCGAGCTGATAGCCGCGCACCGGCGGCCCGCGCCGCCCTACGAGGCGGGTCCTGAGGCGGCGCTGCTTGGCGCCACGGCGATGATCGACGTCAGCGACGGCCTGCTCGCCGACCTCGGCCACGTGGCAGCAGCGAGCGGCGCGGCGATCGCGGTAGAAAGTCCGAGGCTCGCGGTCGGTGACCCGCTAGCCGAAGCCGCGGCCCTGGTCCTGGCTGCCGGTCCCTCGTCATCCAGAACGTCCTCGGCTGACTCCCCGGCCTCCCTTGCCCTGGACTGGGCGCTGACCGGCGGCGAGGACCACTCCCTGGTCGCCACGTTCCCGCCGTCGGTCGCGCTCCCGCCACGATGGCGCGTGATCGGCGCCGTGCACGCCGGCCACGGCGTCACGGTCGACGGCAACCCCTACCAGGGCCCCCCCGGCTGGGAACATTTCCGCTAAGGCAGCCCCACCAAGGCCCGCCCCGCGAAGTCCCGCCCGCGAAGGCCCGCCCCGCCCGCGAAGGCCCGCATCCCATCTCCCTATCAGCCATAGGTGCCCTGGTGGGGCGTCGCGAGGGCGCGAAATGCCCGGGTTGGTGCGGCGGGGCGGGGGCTGGGGTCTGGGCGGGCTGGTGTTGGCGATCGGGCTGCCGGATGTGCCCGGGGCGTGGATGCTGGTGCGGGCTGCCCGTCACCCGAAGCCGGCGTTAACTTGGCGTCGCATGCCGTTTATCAGCCTGGCGCCGGGGTCCTGACCCGATGGGTCGCGCATTGTCGCTACGAGCACGCCGGTCAGTTTTTCGCTTCCGACCGGGACCCCGCGGGCAGCCCGCTGTCCTGCAGGCACCAGCGTAAGGGAGGCGAGCTGCCGTGGAGCAGCCGCAGGAGGTAGAAGACGAGGAGTACGAGCGGGTTTACCAGCGGGTCGCCGCGGTGGACGTGGCGAAGGCGTCCGGGGTGGTGTGCACCCGGGTGCCGGATGAGGACCGGCCGGGCCGGCGGAAGATGCACGTGTGGACGGTGACGGCGACGATGGGCGCGGTCACCGAGCTGGGCGATCACCTGCGGTGCGAGGGGATCGAGGTGGTGACCCTGGAGTCGACGTCGGACTACTGGCGGATCTGGTACGTGGTGCTGGAGGCGGCCGGGCTGACGGTGCAGCTGGTCAACGCGCGGGCGGTGAAGAACGTGCCGGGGCGGGCCAAGACCGATAAGAAGGACGCGGCGTGGCTGGCGAAGCTGACTGAGCGCGGCATGCTGCGGCCCAGCTTCGTGCCGCCGTGCGACATCCGCCGGCTGCGGGACTACACGCGGCTGCGCGCCGGCCTGGTGCACGACCGGACCCGGCAGTGGGCGCGGCTGGAGAAGCTGCTCGAGCGGGCGCTGATCAAGATCTCCGCGGTCGCCTCCACGCTGGACACTCAGTCGGTGCGGGCCATGCTGGAGGCGCTGATCGCCGGGCAGCGCAACCCGACGGTGCTGGCGGACCTGGCGATCGGCAGGATGCGCGCCAAGCGGAAGGAACTCGCCGAGGCCCTCGACGGCCGGTTCGAGGACCACCACGCCGAGCTGGCCCGCATCCTGCTGGACCAGATCGACGCCCTGACCCGGCAGGTTAACGCGCTGGACGAGAGGATCAGCGAGCTCATCGCCCAGATCCCTGCCGCCTGGGGCGTCGATGCCGACGGCACCACCGGGCCGGAGGCCGGCCGCGGCCCGGACGCCGCGGTCCTGCCCGCGGTGGCCCGGCTGGATGAGATCACCGGCTGCGGGATCACCGCCGCCGCCGCGATCATCGCCGAGATCGGCCTGGACATGACCGTCTTCGGCACCCCCGGCCGGCTCGTGTCCTGGGCGAAACGGTGTCCGCAGACCCGCCAGTCCGGGCAGAAAGCCGGCGCAGGGAAGGCCGCCAAGGGCAATCCCTGGCTCAATGGCATCCTCGGCGAGATCGCCGCCTCCGCCTCCCGCACCGACACCTTCCTCGGCGAGCGCTACCGCCGCCTCGCCCGCAGACGCGGCAAACGCAAGGCCCTGGCCGCCATCGCCCGCTCCATCCTCGTCATCATCTTCCACCTGCTCGCCGGCCCCGCCGCCCGCTTCCGCGACCTCGGACCCGGCTACTACGACAACCGCATCAGCCGCGAACGCAAGATCAACAACCACGTCCGCCAGCTCCAGGCCCTCGGCCTCAACGTCACCATCGAGGAAGCCGCCTAACCCGGACTCCCCCCGGCAGGCCCTGACCCACACGACGGCCAGGGTCCCTGCCGCATGCCCGCTAAGGTTCCGCATTTCCGGTCAGCTATGACCACTTTGCTGTCCGAATTGCCCGCGGTTTATCCCTACGGAACTGATAGAAAGCTGTCCCGCGGGGTCAGTCGCCGGGCTGGCAGGCGCCGCAGGGGGTGCAGCCGGCGTCGGTGGCCGCCTTGAGCGGCATCTGCTGTACGTCGTCATCGCCCATGAAGCGGATGAGGATGCAGTTGTCGGTGTGGTAGCGGGGGACACCGGGAACCACGATGACCTGACGCTGCTGGTCGGTGCCGGTGCTAGTGCCGGTGTCGCGGGCGGCGGGCGGCTTGTCGTCTTGCCCCGCGGACTTGGCGGTCTCCGCCGCTTTGGCCGTCTCGGCGTCCGCCGGGCCGGACGTGGCCTCGCGGGTTGCGGCTGCCGCGGGCTTGGCGCCGGACGCTGCCGGCTCGCCGGCGGAGTCGCCGTCCTTGGGCTTAGCGGTCGTGCGGGCGGTTTCCGCGGTCTCGTCCCGCGGGCCAGCCGTGGACGCGGCGTCCGCCTTGGGCGTCGCGGCCGTGGGCACCGGCTCGGTTTCGGGGGTTCGGTCCGCCTTAAACGCCGGTTCTGCTCGCGTCGCCGCTACGTCAGAGGTCGGGGCGGCCTTACGCGTCGCGTCGGCGTCAGGGGCCCGGCCCGGCGTAGCCGCCGGGTCGGTCTTCGGGTCAGGGGTCGCGGCGGCCTTGGAGCCGGCATCGGGCCGGCGCGCCGGGCTCGCGTCAGGGGTCGGGCCCGTCACGGGCGAAGCCTCAGCGTCACGGGGGGTGTCAGGCTTGGCGGGTGCGCCGGCCTTGGCGGCCTGCTCGGCTGCGCGGGGTGTGTCCGCATTGCCGGTGGTCCTGGTGTCCCTGGCGGGGCGGTCCTCTTCGGTGCCGGGGCGGACGCGCGCTGGGCGGTCGAACCAGCTCGGCGGGGTCGGGCGCGATTCCCCGGCGGCCGGGCGGTCGCGGCCGGGGCGCGCCGGGGGGTCGGCGGGCGGCGCCGGAGGTGAAGAGCCGAACGGCTCGCCGTACGAGCGGGACGGGCGGTCAGCCCGTGACGGGGCCGGCGAAGACGGCGGGGCGGGCGGCGCGGCGGACGCCGACGCCGGGGAGAGCGGGGCGGCCGGGGCAGGCGGGGTGCCCGGGCCCCAGAGGTCGCGGGACCGGAACGGGCCGGCGGAGCGGTCTGCGTCCCCGGCGCGGCCCTCGCGCCCTGGGCGCTCGGGCAGGACCGCTGGCGGCGGGGCGTCGGGCGGCGGGGCATCCGGGCGGCGGGTGCTCAGCGGCTGCGGCGGCTGCGGCGGAGAATCCCAGGCCGGGGCATTCCAGGCCGCGGCTTCCCGGCCGGGGGCATCCCAGGACGGGGCTTCCCGTGGTGCACTGTCCCGCGCTGCACTCTCCCGCGCTGGGGTATCCCAGGGGGCGGCTTTCTCCCGTCCCTGAGGGCCCCGGGCCGGGGTGTCCTGCGCAGGGTCGTTCCTGGCGGCCCGGTCGCCTCTGGCGGCCGGCTCCCTGCCCGGTGTCTCGCGGCCGGGCTGGGTCTCCCTGCCGGGCTGGGCGCCTTGGGCGGCCTGGCCGAACGCGGGCTGGCCGAAGGCCGGCTGGGGCTGACCAGGCTGAGACTCCCTGCCGGAAGGCGCGCCCTGGGGGGCCTGGCTGAACGCGGCCTGGCCGAAGGCCGGCTGCGGCTGGCCTGAGTGGCCGGCCTGCCCGTAGGCCGGCTGGGGCTGGCCGTATCCGGACGGGCCGAATCCTGGCGTGCCCTGACCCCCTGGCTGACCCCCTTGCGCGGCTGCCCAGACTGCGTCCCTGGAGTTGCCTGCGTCAGGCGGGAACTGCCCGAGGGGGAAGGCGGCGGAACCCGCGGCAGGAGGCGGCGCGTCGGGAGAATCCCCGCGCCCGTTCGGGGGAACCTGGTTTTGACTGGGGAGCCGCGGCTCCTCCGCGCTCGCGCCCGCGGCGGCGGGGCCCGGTGCCGCCCCCGGTTCCCCGAACAGTTCCGCGCGCCTGAGCACCACCCCGATGGCGAGCGCGACCAGCGCGGCCGCGCTCACCCCGATCGCCACGTAGACGTACAGCAGCTTGCTCGTGACCACCCCGGCGACAAGGACGCCGACGGCGACAGCAACCAGCGCGGCGCTGAACCGGATCACCTGTCATCTCCTCGTGTCCGGGCGCGCCGGAGGTGCTGGCTGCTGAGGTCAGCGACCGTCTGGGCGGTAGCCCGCGTGCTCGGGGACGGCATACTGCGCGGCGGTAGGCGCGGCTCCGGCGCCGTTGCGGATCGCGGGCTGTCCATGGCCAGCGGGAAGCTGCGGCGCGCTGGGCTGTGACACGGCGGGGAACGTTCCGCTGTCGGTCACGCCGGCTTCCAGGTCGCGAAGCTGGCCCTCCAGGTACGCCTTCAGCCTGCTGCGGTACTCCCGCTCAAAGGCGCGCAAGTCGTCGACCCGACGCTCCAGCTCCTCACGCTGCTGAACAAGCGAACCCATCGCCTGGCGGTGCCGCTCCTGGGCGTCCCGCTCCAGGCTCTCGGCGCGCGCCCTGGCGTCGCCGGTGATCTGCTCCGCCTGGCGCCGGGCCTTGGTGAGCACCTCGTCAGCCTCGCGGCGCGCGCGGCCGAGGGTCTCGTCGGCCTCCCGGCGGGCGTCGGCGATCGCCTGGTCGGCGGTCTGCTGGGCCAGCGACAGCACGCGGGCGGCCGTGTCCATGTTGTCCTCGACCGGGTGCATCCGGTCCATCATCATGGGCTCTGGCTGCCGACGCTCCGGCGGCGGCTCCGGCATCATCATGTCCTTAGGATCGGACAACGGTGAGCTCAGGGCCGGAATGCCGGCAGGCTTCCCGCCGCCGCGCAACACTTCAGCCAGCTTCGCCCGGAGCTCTTCGTTCTCCTGGATCAGCCGGTCTAGTTCCGCCTCAACCTCGTCGAGGAAAGCATCGACTTCTTCCTCGTCGTAGCCGGGCCTAAGCCTGGTCGTACTGAACTGCTTGTTCCGCACATCCGCGGGCGTCAGCGGCATCTTGTCTCCTCGGCGCGCTTGGCTGCGTTCCTCAGCACCGTACCTGAGTTCTCATGTACCTGATCAGCAACGGTACATGGTTCTACAGTGCGGGGACGGCTACCTGTAGCAAAATCAGTACCACGATGAACAGCACCATGTAACTGAGATCCATGGCTACTGTACCGATCCTGAGGGGCGGGATGAAGCGACGCAGGAATTTCAGTGGTGGATCGGTGGCTGTGAAAATCCCCTCAGCCAGCACCAGAACGACCCCCGTCGGCCGCCATGACCTCGCGAAAACCTGGATCCAGCCGATGATCATCCTGCCGATAAGCACCACGAGGTAGATCGACAGCAAGTAGGTGAGGACGACTTTCAGGAGCTGCACCACATCACCCGTCCCGTGCCCAGCGGCCTCCGCTGGCGTCGCGGGTGAGCGCCGCTCCGGATGCTGTTCGCTGTCACTTGATCACTACACGCCCGTTAGCTCTGGTTGAAGAAACCCCGCTCCGCGATGCGGGCCTTGTCTTCCGCCGTCACCTCGACGTTTGCCGGGGAGAGGAGGAAAACCTTGTTCGTCACCTTATCGATGGAGCCGCGCAAACCGAAGATCAATCCCGCCGCGAAGTCGACAAGGCGCCGTGCGTCGCTGTCGACCATCTCGGTCAAGTTCATGATCACCGGAGTGCCGTCACGGAAGTGCTCACCGATGTTCCGAGCCTCATTGTATGTGCGTGGATGCAGTGTAGTGATCCTGGCGAGCTCGACCTGCTGCGGCGGAACCGTCTCGATTCGGTGATCGGTCGGGTATCCCGCGTAATCGGCCCGCGCGGGCGCGGCGGGCGCGGCGGGCTCCACCGCGTCGGCCGGCTCGTCGTAGTCGTCGCCGTACTCGTCGTACGCCTCGTAGTTATCGGCGTACCGGCGATCGTCCTCCACGAGGCCAAGGTAGACCGCCATCTTGCGCATCGCGCTGGCCATCCGTCAGTCCTCCGTCATGCCTCAGCCCCGCGTCGCGGCGTGCTCAAAAAGGCCGCTGGACGCCTTACGCGACGGACATTACCGGACGAGAGGCCTTCTGGCTCCGAGCAACGCCGTACCAATTCGCAGGTGTGTCGCGCCATTTCTGATGGCAGCCTCCAGGTCGCCGCTCATGCCGGCCGAGATGATCGTCGCCGCCGGGTTGACCGCCCGCACCGCGAGGGAACAGGGACGCAGCGCAGCGAACGCCCGCGCGGGGTCCGCGCCGAGCGGGGCGATGGCCATCACCCCGCCGAGGATGAGGCTCTGCTCCGCCTCGATCGCCTCGGCGATCTCGCGGACCTGGCCCGGCGGCACGCCGCCGCGCGCCGGGTCGGCGGGGGTGTCCAGGTCGACCTGGACCAGGCAGGTCAGCTCCCGGCCGACCTTCCTGGCGGCCGCGCCGAGGGCGCGGACGAGGCGTACCCGGTCCACGGAGTGCACGACGTCGGCGTACCCGGCCACGCTGGACGCCTTGTTGGTCTGCAGCTGGCCGACGAAGTGCCAGCGGAGCGGCTGGCTGTGCCCGGCGCCGGTGTCTGCGCCTGTGCCTGGGCCCGCGTCGGCCAGGGCCGCGGCGCTGGCGGCCGCCTTCGGCGCCGCCTCCTGGTCCTTGTTCTCGCCGAAGTCGGTCACGCCAAGCTCGTGCAGCAGCAGCACGTCGGCCGGCGGCCGGGTCTTGGTGATCGCGATCAGCGTGATCTCGCCGGGGTCGCGGCCCGCCGCCGCGCAGGCCGCGGCGATCCGGCTCCTGACCTCCGCCAGGTTCTTCTCCAGCTCGCTGCGGCGCTCCGCGGACGGGTCGGGCTCACTTGAGGAAGTCTGGGACATCCAAGTCGTCGTCCTCTTCGAAGACCACCGGGCGACGACGCCCGGCCCCGGAGTCGAAGACCTTGTCTCGCACGCTGGTCCGCCCGGAGTCCGCCCAGCTGGACGAGCCGGACAGGCCAGTGTCCCCCAGGCCGTCGGAGTAGCCGGCCTGCTTGTCGTCTTCCGGTGAGACGAACGAGACGGCTGCGGGAACGTAGCCGCTCAGGGCTTCGTCGGCGGACGGCTCCGGCAGGGCGGCAGCGGGCTCCTCCGGCGCCTCGGCGGCGGGCGGCGGCGGCTCGCTGGCCCCGTAGGCGCCGTTGGCCGTGGCGCTGGTTCCCGCGGCCGGCGCGGAGTAGGACGAGTAGCCCGCCTCACCAGACGACGCGGTAAAACCCGGCGACGCCGCTGCGGCTGCGACGGCGCCCGGCTCAGCCGATGCGGGCGGCGCGGACGGCGCGCTTGGCGTGCCTGGCGTGCCCGGCGTGCCTGACGTGCCGCTTGCGGCGACCGGCCCGGCAGTGGCGACGCCGCCGGACGGCCTGCTCGCCCTGGCCGCGGACGCGGGCCGGTTCTGCCGCTGCTCGTCGAACCCGGCCGCGATCACCGTCACCCGCACCTCGTCGCCGAGCGCGTCGTCGATCACCGCGCCGAAGATGATGTTGGCGTCCACCGCCGCCGAGTTGGCGACCAGCTGCGCGGCCTCGTTGATCTCGAACAGCCCGAGGTCGGAACCGCCCTGGATGGATAGCAGCACACCGTGCGCGCCGTCGATCGACGCCTCGAGCAGCGGCGATGAGATCGCCATCTCCGCCGCGGCCACCGCACGGTCGTCGCCGCGCGACGAGCCAATGCCCATCAGCGCGGACCCCGCGCCGGACATGACCGACTTCACGTCCGCGAAGTCGAGGTTGATCAGCCCGGGCGTGGTGATCAGGTCGGTGATGCCCTGCACACCGGACAGCAGCACCTGGTCGGCGGCCTTGAACGCGTCCAGCACGCTCACGTGCCGGTCGGAGATCGACAGCAAGCGATCGTTCGGGATGACGATCAGCGTGTCCACCTCGCTGCGCAGCCGCTCGATCCCGGTCTCCGCCTGGATCGCCCGCCGCTTGCCCTCGAAGCCGAACGGCCGGGTCACCACGCCGATCGTCAGCGCGCCGAGCGACCGTGCCACGTTGGCGACCACCGGGGCGCCGCCGGTGCCCGTGCCGCCGCCCTCGCCCGCGGTGACGAAGACCATGTCGGCGCCCTTGAGCACCTCCTCGATCTCCTCGCGGTGATCTTCGGCGGCCTTGCAGCCGACGTCCGGGTCCGCGCCGGCGCCGAGCCCGCGGGTCAGCTCCCTGCCGACGTCGAGCTTGACGTCGGCGTCGCTCATCAGCAGGGCTTGCGCGTCGGTGTTAATCGCGATGAACTCGACGCCCTTGAGTCCCTCTTCGATCATGCGATTGACGGCGTTAACGCCGCCCCCGCCGATTCCGACGACCTTGATGACCGCCAGATAGTTCTGCGGAGCTGCCACGAGGAGGGTACCTTTCCGCTCGTTTTTCCGCCCGGACCGACGCCATTCCGGCCGGGGCCGTGCTGGCCCTGCTACCTGGGCGCTACCTGGGCTGACCGAACCGGGGCCGGCGGCGAGCCGACGGAATTGGCCGCCAATGGCGGCGGCCTCTCGCCACGCGGTAATTCGCTATACCGCGATCCCGGACGGCCGTCAGGTTTGACCTTCAGGTTGAGATTTAGAGTTTTGTCTGCCTAACGATTGATAGGGACAGTAGGGTGGGAAGGCGGCAGGGTCAACTAACCACGCGAGAAGCGGACTGCGTGTCGTTTCGCTGGTCACTTAGTTGGTCACTTGGTCACGACGGTGCCAGGCGCGCTCACGTCGATGTAGCGCGCGGCGCCGCTGAGCAGCACGGCAAGTTCCCGGTTCTTCTGCGCGGCGTAGTCCGTGCCGCCCCATAGCACCGTCTTGCCGTCGCGCAGCCCGAGCAGCACCTGGTTCGCGTCGCCGGGCGTACGGCCCGGGCCCGCCTGGACCTGGCTCGCGCTCACCTCCGCGACCTGCTTCCAGAGCGCGGGCGACAGTTCGGCGAGCACGGCGGCGGCCGTGGCCAGCCCGGGGTTGCCGCGCAGCGCGCCCCCGCTCACCGAGGTCTGGTACAGCGGGAGCCTGGCGGGATGCGTCCGCGACCACACGACGAGTACCCCGGCGGGATCCACCAGGTCGTACCCGCCGGCGGCCATCCGCACCGCCACGACGGGAACGCGTTCCCGCACGGTGATCGTCAGGTGGTCCGGCCAGTCTTTCGACACGGTGACGGACGCCACCTGCCTGATCCCTTCCACCCGCCGCGCCACCTGCCCGGCGTCGACACTGATCAGCGATGTGCCAAGCGGGACGCCGGCCGCCGCGACCACCTGCGCGGACGTGACCAGGTGCTCTCCCGTCACCGTGACGGACCGCACGACCAGCAGCCGGGAGCCGAACAGCGCCCACATCACCCCAGCGACGATGCCCACGCCTGCCAGCACGAAGAACGCGGCGCGCCACGGCGTGCGGGTGCGCTGCGGCGTGGCGGCCGGCGTGGCGTGATCGGTCATGGCCGACGTGGCGTCGGTCACGGCTGGGCAGCCCCTGCCGTGCCGGCCTCGGCGCCGATCTCGGCGAGGATCACCGGGCCGAGCCTGGTGACGTCGCCGGCGCCCATGGTCAGCACCAGGTCACCGGGCGCGGCGAGCGACGCGACGACCTTCGGCGCGTCGCCGGCGGCCGCCACGTACAGCGCGGTCCCGCCGGGCACCGCGTCGGCGACCAGCTCACCGGTCACCTCGGGGTCCGGGTCTTCGCGCGCCGCGTAGACGTCGAGTACCACGGCCTTGTCCGCGAGTGCGAGCGCCGCGCCGAACTCGGCCGCGAAGATCCGCGTCCTGCTGTACAGGTGCGGCTGGAAGACGGCGATGACGCGCCCCGCGCCGGCGATCGCGCGCGCGGCGCGCAGGTCGGCGGTGAGCTCGGTCGGGTGGTGCGCGTAGCTGTCCAGCACCCGGACGCCGCCCGCCTCCCCCTTCGGCTCCATCCGCCGCGCGGCGCCGCGATAGCTGGCGAGCGCCGCGGCGGCCCGCTCCGGCGGCACGCCGAGCTCCACGGCGGCGGCGAACGCGGCGGCGGCGTTCAGCGCGTTGTGCAGCCCTGGCACGCGCAGCGTGATGCTGAGATCGATGGTCCCGAACGGGCCCGGCCGGCTCTGGATGCGGAACACCGTCTCCATTCCGGTGGCGGACGCCCCAGTCACCCGGTAGTCCGCGTCCGCCGACTCGCCGTACGTGCGCACCGTGAGACCGCGGCCCGCCGCCGCGGCGGCCAGGTCCCGCGCCCCCGGGTCGTCGGCGCAGGCGACCAGCAGCCCGCCGGGTGAGATCCGCGCCGCGAACGCCCCGAACGACGCGCGGTACGCCGCCGCCGTCCCGTAGTTGTCCAGGTGGTCGGCTTCGACGTTGGTGACGACCGCGGCGTCGGGAGCCAGCATGAGAAACGAGCCGTCGCTCTCGTCGGCCTCGGCCACGAAGTCGGGGCCCGCGCCGTCGGCCGCGCCGGTCCCGGTGGCGGCGAGGACGCCGCCGATCACGTAGCCGGGGTCCGCCCCCGTCTCGCGGAGCACCGTGGTGATCATGGACGTAGTGGTGGTCTTGCCGTGCGTCCCGGTGACCGCGATGACCCGGCGGCCCCACATCAGCGCGGCGAGCGCCCCGGCCCGGTGCAGCACCCGGATGCCGCGCCGCCTGGCCTCCGCCAGTTCCGGGTTGTCCTGCCGGATGGCGCTGGACACCACCAGGGTGTCGGCGTCGCCCAGGTAGGCGGCGCTATGCCCGACATGCACCCGGGCGCCGAGCGCTTCCAGCTCGGTGAGCGCCGCGGACGCCGCGGAGTCGCTGCCCGACACGGTGACCCCGCGGGCCAGCATGATCTTGGCGATGCCCGACATGCCCGCGCCGCCGATGCCCGCGAAGTGCACCCGGCCGAGCTGGTCGAGCGGCACCGGTTCAGTGGGGGTCACCAGGGGCATCAGCAATCTCCTCGCTCACGTGAACTGGTACCGAGCTCACCGGTCCTGCCGGTGCCTGCCTGGCACCGGGGAGTGCGGGTCTGCCGCCCCCGCGGCCGTGGCGTCCCGGGCGCCCTGGGCGGCCCCTTGGGCGCCCTGGTTCGCCGCCGCCCCGGTGACGACCTCGATGACCGCCTTGGCCAGCCAGCGGTCCGCGTCCCTGCGGCCGAGCGCGGCGGCCGCCTCGGACATGGCCGCTACCTGGTCGATGTTGGTCAGCACCGGCAGCAGCGCGCCCTTGATCCAGTCGGCGGTGAGCTCATCGTCCTCGACGAGCAGGCCGCCGCCGCGCTGCACGATCGGCAGCGCGTTGAGCCGCTGCTCGCCGTTGCCGATGGGCAGCGGGACGTACGCGGCCGGCATGCCCACGGCGGTGAGCTCCGCGCAGGTCATCGCGCCGGCGCGGCACAGGGCGAAGTCCGCGGCGGCATACGCCAGGTCCATCCGGTCCACGTACGGCACCGCCACGTACGGCACGGTCCCGCCCGCCGACTGCGCTTCCGAGGCGTTCCGCGGGCCGATGATGTGCAGCACCTGCACGCCCGCGGCGCGGATGGCGTCGAGCGCCCCCTCCAGCGCGCTGTTGAGTGACCTGGCGCCCTGCGAGCCGCCGAAGACCAGCAGCACCGGCAGGTCCGGCCGCAGCCCGAAGTGGGCGCGGGCCTTGTCGCCGACCGCGAACCTGTCGAGCTCGGCGATCTGCCGCCTGATCGGCAGCCCCAGGTACTGGGCGTTGCGCATCTTCGTGTCCGGATGGCCGGTGAACACGTGCGTGGTGAAGTGCGCGCCGAGCCGGTTGGCGATGCCCGGCGAGGGGTTGGCCTCGTGCACGACGATCGGCACCTTGTGCCGCCTGGCTGCCAGGTAGGCCGGGGTCGCCACGTACCCGCCGAACCCGACGAGCACGTCCGCGCCGGTCCGCTCCAGCACGACTCCGGCCTTGTGCACGGCGCCGGCGAGCCTGCCGGGCACGGTGAGCAGCTGCGGCGTCACCGAGCGCGGGAGCGGCACCGCCGGGATGAGCGCCAGCTCGTAGCCGCGCATCGGGACCAGCCGCGTCTCCAGGCCGCGTTCGGTGCCGAGGCAGGTCACCTCGATGGTCCGGTCCGCCTGCCGAAGCGCGTCGGCGAGCGCGAGCGCCGGCTCGATGTGGCCGGCCGACCCTCCGCCAGCTAGGACGACCCTCATTGCGATGCTCCTTGCTCGTCGGCTGCCATCGTGGCGCCGCGGGTGCCTGTCACCCGCTATCGCGGCGCGTCCCCCGGCCAAGCCAGCTTAGAACGCGGGACGCCGCGCCGGGGCCGCGTGCGGCCAGCGCCTCGCTGGCGCCGGGCGACCGCCGCGCAAACGACATGAGCATACCGAGCGCGACCATCGTCACGAGCACGGATGACAAGCCCTGGGACACCAGCGGGAGCGGCACGCCGGTGATCGGGACCACGCCGACCACCGCCCCGATGTTCACGACCGCCTGGATGACGATCCACGAGGTGATCGCGGCCGAGCAGAGCCTGCTGAACGAGTCGGGGGCACGGCGCGCGACCCGCAGGCCGGCGAACGCCAGCCCGCCGTACATCGCGGTGACGCAGAGCGTGCCGACCAGGCCGAGTTCCTCCCCGATGATCGCGAAGATGAAGTCGCTGGTCGATTCAGGCAGCCAGCCCCACTTGATCTTGCTCGCGCCGAGCCCCACGCCGAACAGGCCGCCGTCGCCGAGCGCGACCCGGCCCTGGATGGCCTGCTGGTTCGCCCCCACCGGGTTCGTGTTCGACGTGTCGAACAGGCCCGTGATGCGCTTGACCCGCCAGCTCTGCGTCACCACGAGCAGCAGCAGGACCATCCCCATCAAGATGAGCAGGGCGCTGAACACCCGTCCCGGGGTGCCCGCGAACCAGAGCAGCGCCAAGAAGACGATCAGCAGCACGAACGTGGTGCCAACGTCGTCGCCGGCCATCACCAGCAGGGCGAGCAGGCCGGTGCCCGGCATGAGCGGCACGAGCATGTGCCGCCAGTCGGCCAGCATGCCCATCTTCTCCTTGCGGGCCAGCAGGTCCGCGCCCCAGACGGCGAGCGCGAGCTTGGCCAGCTCCGACGGCTGGAACTGGAGCGGCCCCAAGGCGATCCACCGGGAGGCGCCGTTCTTTGTCACGCCGACGCCGTGAATCAGGATCAGGCAGAGCCCGATGATCGCCACCGCGAGCAGCGGGTAAGCCGCCGCGCGGAACAGCCGCGGCGACGAGCGCGCCGCGACCCACATGAGCGGCAGGCCGATGCAGACGCCGGCCAGCTGCTTCTCGAAGTCGGAGTACGGGGACAGGCCGAAGGACAGGTCGGTCACCGACGCCGTCGACAGCACCATCACCAGGCCGAGCGCGAGCAGCAGCGTGGTGATGCCGACGATCAGGTAGTACGGCGTGAGCGGCCGGTCGAGCAGCGCGCGCCAGGCGCGCAGCTGCTCGCCGATCCCTGGCAGCCGCGGCACGGACCGGCCGGCGGCCGCCTCGGGCGACTCGGCGTCCTCACCCGTCTCAAGCGTGTCCTCCACCGCGCGGACATACATGCCTTCTAGTGTCCGCGCCGCCCACTCCCATACCGGGAACATCCGCCGCGTGTCGCGCAACTACCCCGGGATTGCCGTTTCACCGGCGGCTGGGGGATGCGGTGGAGCGGGCCGGGGACAATGGGGTCATGGACTTTAGCGCTGAGGCGCGGCT
>Ga0070707_100003289_pt1 | contig 15278 bp, 17 predicted proteins | sample KBSK5502metaG_FD_65468 | JGI IMG/M metagenome (GOLD analysis project Ga0070707, IMG submission 65468) | Corn, switchgrass and miscanthus rhizosphere microbial communities from Kellogg Biological Station, Michigan, USA - KBS K5-50-2 metaG | ecosystem: Host-associated > Plants > Roots >... | reverse complement strand
TCTGTCGCAATCCCGGACCGCGGTGGAAGCCGGAGGCCCGGCGGTTTACCGCTTGACTTCCTGCTCGAGTGCGCCGGCTTCGTCGCGGGCGGACCCACTGGTCGGGGTGGCTTCCACACCGGCAGGCTGAATCACTGGCCCGGGCAGCCGGATGATGGTCCAGTCCTCCGCCTTCTCGGCCCGGTCGGCGAGCCCCTCGTCTTTCGAGAAGAGGATCACCTGGTGATCCTGGCCGAGCCGACCGAGCTCGTCCAGGGCGGCCCGCATCCGCCGGCGATCGGCGTGGACCAGCGCCTCGTCGAGCAGGAGAGGCGGCGGCTCGGCATTGCCGCCGATGATGCGCGCCAGCGCGACTCGCTCGAGTAAGTAGATCAGCGATCGGGTGCCAAGGCTCAGGTTGTCGACATCCTTGAAGACCCGCTGATCCTGGGTCTTGACCTGGAGCGCCAGGTCTTCGCCGATCCGGACGTCGCGGTAGCGGCCGTTGGTGATGGGGGCCAGCTGTCCCTGGAGTTGGGACTTCAGCCGCGGGATCACCGCTCGGCGGACGGATTTGGCGGCCGCTTCGAGCGTGTCGATGGCGAGGTCGTAGGCGTGGGCATCCGCCTCGAGGTCCTGGAGTTGTTCGCGCACGGTTGCGATCTCCTCTTCCATCGCGGCAACGTCGCCGATTTGCGCCAGCCGGTCGTTGAGGAGCTCCTCGGCCCGGGCGCGCTCCTCCTGGGCACGCTCCTTGGTACCCCGATGCTGGTCGCGCTGGCGTTCCAGCTCGGCCAGTGGCAAGGTCGCGAACTCGGCGACGCGGGCGGGATCCACGTGGCGGCTGACCTCGTTGAGCTGTCGAGTCAGGTCGTCGACCAGTTGGCGGAGTGACGGTCCCTCGTCGGCCTGTCCGGCACCCCGCTGCGCTTCGAGTTCGGCCAGCCTGGCCGTTGAGACCCGGTAAGCCTCGGCGTGGCTGAGACCCGCGCCCCAGGCCTCGGCCGCCCGCTCCATGTCCGGGTCCGTAATCCCGGCACGGGCGTAGATCGTGGCCAGCTGTCGAGCGTAGTCGTCCGCCTTGGTGCGTTCGGCAGCCGCGCGCTGGCCGGGCGCTCGCAGTTGTTCCAGTTGGGCATCCAACTGCTCGATCCGGGTGCGGACCTGCTGCGCGGTGCGGGCGGCTTCGCAGCTGGCGATGAAATCTCGTGCCGCGCCCAACGCCTCTCGACGGTCGAATCCGAGGCGGTCGAGCAAGCGGTGCAGCTGCTGCCGAAGGGACTCGCGGCCCTGATCCATTTCGGACTCGGCGGCGGTCGCTGCCTGGGAGCGTTGGCTGGCGGAGGTCCAGGCCAGTGTGTCCTGGGCCAGCGACTCGATCTGGCGAGCGGTCTCATCGACCGCCTCGTCGGTCGGCGCCGGTTGCGGCAATCCCCATGAGCCCACCAGCTCGCGCAGGCTGCGGCCGGCCAGCTGGGCCCGTTCCTCCAGCTCCGTGGCTTGACGATCCAGCTCGAGTCGGGTCGCGTCATAGCGGACTTTCTGCAGATGCTCGACGAGGGCTTGCTGCAGCTCGCCTGAGCTGCGCACACCCCAGGGTTGGAGGATCTCCCGCCGCTTTTGGCGGGCGTCGTCCTTGGCGTGCAGCCGCCGGTCTACTTCGCGAACGGCCGCTCCGCGCACCCAGATGCCGATCCCGGTCGAGAGCACGCCCATGCCAAGCAGGAAAAACGCCGCGCCGGTGAGCGCGAGGGGCAAACCGCCCTGCAGCGCGAGGAATGCCACCAGGATCGCCAGCGCGGTCAGGAGCAAGCCACCCAGCATGGCGCCCAGGAAGGTCTGCTGCCGGCTGCGGGCCCGTTCGGCCATCGCCTCCTCACGACGCATCGACTCCTCGGCGTTCTGGCCCGCTTTGATGACGTCTGGGACTTCCTTGTAGCGCGCGATGTCGTGTTTGAGCTGCTCCAGGCGGGGCGGCAGCTCCGCGCCGGCTCGGCGGCGGGCTTCCAGTGCGACGTTATGGCGTTCCCGCCATTCGGAGTAGACACGCTGAAATTCCATCTGGCGGGCGGGCCAGTCCAGGTTCTGCCCGATCAAGCCGGGATGCCGCTCGGAGATCCGCCGTGTTTCCTCGGCCACGGTTTGGGCTCGCAGATGGACCTCGGGTGCCTGGGCATCCGCCACGTTGAGCGAGGAGAGCAGCTCGCGGACGATGGGCTCCTGGCTGAGAGCGGCCGCATCGATGCCGCGGGCGCGCGTTTCGTGGCCCTCGGCCTCCGAATCGAGTTTCTGGCGCTCGGCTTCGAGCTGCTGTACCTGGGGCGCCGCCTCGCCGCCGCGGGTCTCGAAATCTTGTTGCGCTTCCCGGGTCGCGCGCAGGTGGCTGCGCAACTCTTGCACTTCGGCCTGTCGGTCGAGCGGAAACATGGCGAAACGAGTGTGCTCCTCCTGGCGGGCTCGCTCATCGGCGATCGACTGGTTCAGCGCGTCGACGCGTTCGAGCCGTCGCCGCGCCTCGTCGAGGCGAGACCCGAGAATCGCGGCCTCCAGGGTTTGCACGATCGCCAGCTCCGCCTCGGTCAGCGCTCCGACGGTTTCCCGCTTCCGCGCCAGTTCGTCGACCGCGGCCCGAGCCTGCCGCGCGGCGCCGAGTTGTCGTTCGAGGTCAGCCAGCCGGCTCTCCAGGTCGTGCAACGGACCGGTCCGGCCGCGTGGCTTGCCGATGCGGTGGACCCGCTCCTGTCGCAGGCGATCGAGAACTTTCTGGGCGGTGTGGTCGGGGGATGCCGAGTCCGCCAGCGCCACGATCGCTTCCTTGATACTGCCGGCGTCTTCGAGCCGCATCACCTCGCTTCGAGAGATGCAGGCGGTGTTCGTGTAGATGTCGCGGCTGACCCCGAGCAACTGGCGGCCCAGGATCAACTCGCCGTAGGCGTCCCGTTCGAAGCGTTCGGTGAGGTCTTGGCTGGTGCCGATCTCGACGACCCGCACCGTTTCCGCATCGAGGTCGCGCTCGACGCGGAGCTGGCTCCCATCTTCCAGCTCGAATTCGAGGGCCAGGCCGAAGTCGCCGCCCTGCCAGGGACGCCACCGATCCGCGCGTTCGACGAGGGTTGTCCGGGTGGGGCTGCTCGAATGCAGGCCGTAAAGGCCGGTGACGATGGCCTCCTGCAGGGTGGACTTGCCGGCCTCATTGGGGCCGACGACCAGGTTCATGGCCGGGCCGAACCGCAGATCCATCCCCTGCAGGCTGCCGAAGCCCTCGATCTGGATGCGGGTCAGCCGCATGACGCAAGCACCTCGGCCAGGCTATCGATCATTCGTCGAAGGCGTCGAGCGCCAGCTGCAGCGCTCGCCCTGCCGTTTGTTCCTCCTGCCGCGATTCGCCCTTGTGATCGACCAGCTTTCGCACCATCTCGCCGCGGCTGGTGAACTCCTGGGCGACGCCGTCGAGGTCGTGCGAAACGCGCGAGCGGTCCAAAAACTCGAGATAGGCAAACCCGTCGCTGCACTCCATGGAGAGCGCTTTCGGATCCAGGCTCAGCGACCGGGCGCGGTCGCCGACCAGCGTCGCGCGAAGCACCCCACCCTCGAGGTGCTTGCCCTCGCGCATCGCCATCACCGCGTCGCGAACGTGGTCGGGGCTGGTCATGCCGGTGATGTCGATCGTTTCCTGGGCGAACTGCCGTTGATTGATGTCTTCCAGCCGCACCTCCAGGGCGCCGTCGTCCTCAATCGTGACGAGGGCGGCGCAGTGCCGGCCGGCTTCATTCCATCCCAGGGGTTCAGGGCTGCCGGGATAGGTGATCCAACGGCTGCTCCGGGCATCGTGGTAATGACCGAGTAGCGCGTGGCGGAAGCCGGCGTCCTCGACCTGAGTGGGCAGAATCGGTTTGTAGGGCGTCACCCCTTCGGGCACCTGGCTCATATCGGAGGCGTGCAACAGCAGCAGGTGTGTGCCCACCTCCTGGCGGGCCACGTCGCGCAGCGGCGCGTCGGGCACATCGGGGCGCATGAAGCCGGCTGTCCAGACCTGGACGCTGCCATAGCGGTAGGGGTGAAGCTCCTCGTGGGCGGCGATCGTGACATTGTCAGGCCAGCGCAGGTAACGGTAGGGGGAGCTTGGCACGGCCGGATCAGCATGGCCCGGCGCGATCAGCACCGGAATGCCGGCCACGCCGAGGGTCTGCACCACGAACGCGGCGGTCTCGCGGGTCACGTGATCATGCTCGAAGAGGTCGCCACCGCAGGTGATCAGATCCACCTGGGCTTCGCGGGCGCGCTCGACAATCCGCTGCAGCGCGCTGCGGAGATCTTCGCGGCGTCGTTGGGCGCCCACCCCATAGAGGCGCTCGCTCGCGAAGGATCGGTCGAGATGCAGGTCAGCGAAATGGAGCAGGCGAAGGGCCACAAATCCCCCGTAACCACGCGAATTGTGCCTGTCGCGATGGCATAGGCGAGCGCGAAAGCAGCGCCCATTATAGAGGTTGGCCCGAATTTATTCTGAACCAGAGGGCAACGTAGACTGGAGCACGTAATGGGCTCCTTTGAGAAGGGGGATCGCGGCGCGCGCATCCTGAAGATCCAGACGCTGCTCCAGGGTAACCCCCGCGGCCTGACGACGGGTGAGATCGCGCGCCGGACGGGGGTGAATCCACGGACGACCTACCGCGATGTGCGCGCTCTCGAAGCGATGAACGTTCCGATCTACGAGGACCGGGGCCGGATCCTGATCGACCCGAATTACTTCATCGCGCCCGTGAAGTTCACGCTGCGCGAAGCGATGGCCTTGCTGATGGGGGTGCGCTTGATGCATCGGCACGCCGACGAAGCCGACCCTGACGTGGCCGATGCCTTTACCAAGCTCGCTGCCGTAATGCCGGCGCCGGTGGCGGAGTATGTGCATGCGACGGTGCGCCAGATGGCCGAGCGGCCACTGAATCCGGTCTACTCGCGGATCCTGCAAACCATCGCGCTCAGTTGGGCTGGGCAGAAGGCGGTTCGCATCTGGTACCCGAGCCCGGACCACGAGGTCAAGCCGCGTGTGATCGAGCCCTATTTCCTGGAACCGTCGCTGATAGGACACAGCAGCTACGTGGTCGCGCGCGATCGTGGGCTGGGCGAGATGCGGACCTTCAAGCTGGAGCGCATCACCCGTGCCGAGCAGATGTCCGAGACGTATCAGATCCCGGCGGACTTCGATATCAGCCGGTATCTTGCCGGCGCCTGGGGGATCTTTCACTCCGGCGAGCCGGTGGAAGTCCGGCTGCGCTTCTACCCGCCGGCTGCCGTCCGGGTCAAGGAATCGATCTGGCACCCCTCGCAGCGCCTCAGTGACGACAAGAAAGGCGCGGTCAACATGATCGTCACGGTCGCCGGAACGGTCGAGATCACGCCCTGGATCCTCGGTTGGGGCGACGCGGTCGAAGTCCTGTCGCCTGCCGATCTCCGGGAGAAGATCGCAGCCACCGGGGTCAAGATGGCCGAACGGAACCGCGGTCAGGAGCCGACCGTCAAGAACGGTGGCTTACGCGGCGACCCGCGGCGACTTGCCGCAAGCGGGACACGGCGTCCCCGCTTTTAGCTCTGCTCGCTTGAAGGCGTGACCCCCGCAGTGGGGGCAAAGCGCCCCCGGCCGGAGCGAGTGGCCCTGCTCGGCCTTCTGCATCCGCTCGCGCAGCCGGCTGTCTTCATCCGGTGGGATGAAGCGTGGGTCGTCGGATGAGATCTTGACGCTCACGCCGCCTTCAACTCCGTGGGCTGCAGTTCTTGCGGCCGTACCCGTTCGCCGATGGCGCGACCGATGACGTCCGCGTGCAGGTCGATCCCTCGCTGATAGGGATGCACGCTCAGGATGGCGGGCACGGTCCGGTTGGCCACCTCGATGTTCAGGACCCGGCCGTGCAGCGTCGTCATCGGGCCCCATCCATCCCAGGTCCGCATCGTTCGCCACCACAGGTGGCGCGCCACAGGGCCGCCCATCGCGATCACGACCTGCGGGTTGATGCTGGTCAGCAAGCTCTGCAGGTGACGATCGACGCACTGGTTGGTGGCGCCTTCCGTGACGCGGTCCGGATTCTCCGTGGCGCAGCGAACCGCCCAGGTGTGAAAGGCGAAATCGAGCACATCGTGCTTGCCCAGTTTCTGGCCGAGCCGGCGCCGCGCTTCGGTCAGAACGGCGCGGACGTACTGGAAATACGGGTGCGGGGTGTCCGAGGTCAGATGGTGCTCCAGCCGCGCTTCGCGCTCCAGCCACTCGGTAAAGGCCGCGTTGCTGACGCTGGCCACGTCGAGCGGGCTCGGGCTGATGAAAACGACCGGTGCTTGAGGATTGCCAAATCCAATCTGGGGCCGGCGAAGTGGTTGCGCCAAACCGTGGCATGGGCTGTCGGCGCCGCGGTCTGCCTCGGCGATCGCGCAGCCGTGCAGCCGCTTGAGCGCGTCGGAGCCGAAGAACTGCAGGTACTGCTGGCCCTTGCTCACGCTGTGAGTTCGACGCAGAGCGATGCCGCAACCTTGCGCGAGACGGGCTGGCATTCGAGGCCATACGATATGCAGGTGGCGAATGTGCCCGCGGTCACCGTCTCTGAGCTGCGGCAGCGGCTGGGTCGCGACCCACGGCCGTTTCTTCTTGATGTCAGGGAGCCGTGGGAATACGTCGCTGGCCATGTTCCCGGGGCGGAGCTGATCTCGCTCGGCGAGCTGGAACAGCGCGTTGCCGAGATCCCGCGCGATCGGGCGGTGTTCGCGATCTGCCACAGCGGTTACCGCAGCCTGGCTGCCGCCGGCTACCTCCTGGCCCTCGGTTACGCGGAGGTGGTCAACGTCGACGGTGGAACCGCCGCCTGGATCGAACGCGGGTACCCGATCGACAAGTAAGACAGGCTGCGACAGACAGCTGTCAAAACCGGGTGCTTGACTTTCACGGTGAGCCCACCCACCATGATCACGACCATTCGTCCTGCTTACGTCTTGAAGGAGAACGCGTGAACGTCCTGGAGCTGGTTCTCGCCGTCCTGCTGCTGGCGGCCCTATTGACGCTCTTAGCGTTGCTCGTGATTCGCCGGCCTGGCTCGGGGGGCGCGTCGGATGCCGTCCTGCGGGCGCTGGCCGATCTCGGGGCGCTCAAGTCAAACGTGGAAGCGGTGAGCAATCAGCAAAGTTCGCTGAGCCAATCGCTGGGGATGCTGCAGGTGGCCGTGCAGGGGGTGGAGACGAAGGTGCTCGAGAGTTCCGCTGGCGTGAGGGACGCCATCGGCAAAGACCTGTCCGATGCGAGGCTGGTCGTCGAGCGGCTGAAGGTCGACGCCGAGGAGCGACGCCGGATGGAGGAGGACGTTCAGGCCAGCGCGCGACGGATCGAGACCGTCCTGCTGGGCAGCCGGACGCGCGGGGCCGCCGGCGAGAACATCCTGCAGGATGCGTTCCGGCAGTTCCCCGCCGAGATGATCGATATGAATTTCCGGGTGAACGGCAAGGTAGTTGAGTACGCCCTGGTCCTTGCCAATGGCAAGCGGTTGCCGATCGATAGCAAGTGGCCGTCTCCAGATTTGCTCGACCGGCTCAGTGATGAGCTTCAGGAGCCGTCGAAAGAGGCGGCCGTCGTCCAGGAGATTGAGCGCGTCTTGCGGCTGAAGGTCCGCGAGGTGAGGCAGTACATCGATCCGGGTGCCACACTGGCGTTCGCGGTCGCCGCCGTCCCCGATCCGGTGTTCAATGCCTGCCGGCGAGCGCATCTGGAAGCTTATCGCGAGGGCGTGATCCTGATGCCCTACAGCATGACGATCCCGTATGTGCTCGCGCTCTTCAGGCTCCATTTGCAATACGCGCGCTCGATCGACATCGAGAACCTCGAGGGGTACCTGCAGCAGATCGATGACAACGTCACCGCCCTCGATCGCCTGCTCGAAAACAGCATCGCTCGGGGCAGCACGATGATCCAGAATGCCTTCAACGACGCGAAGCGCAACCTGGGGCAGATGCGCGGCGCCCTGGCGGCGATCCGGGTCGTGCCGCAGTCGCAACTCGGTCAGGAGCCGGAGCCGGACCAGGTCGAGGAGCACAACCTGACGCTCCTGATGTCCGCCGGCGACCGAAACGGGTACTGACTCAGGAAAGCCCGGGGGTTCGCGCCAGGCGCATGACCAGCACCAGGAAGGCGAGAAAGCCACCGCCGAGCATGTAGTTCAGCATGCTCGGCTGATCGCCGGCATTGTCGACCACGAGGCTGTCACTCGCCATCACGCTGCCAGCCTCGTTGGTGACTTCGATGGCGTACGTTCCCTGCGAAAGATTGTCGGGAAGCTTGATCAGCAGGTGATTCGCGTCAGGCACCTGGACCGTGGTTGCCAGCCGAGTGCCGACCTGCACCCGGGTGGCCGGCGTCAAGAACTGGCCGATGATCATGATGTTCGGCTGGACGGCCGGGTTCACCTTTAACGGGTTGACCTGGAAGACCTCGGGAGGACGCACCGCCGCCGCGTGCGGCGCCGCGGCCGGCGGCAACGGCTTGGGGGTGGGGATGGTTCGCGCGGTAGTGGCCAGGGCGGGCACGGCGCTGAACCCGAGGGCGAGCAAGGTCACAAATCCGCCTAGCGCCATCCGCACTGCTGTCATGGAGGTTCTCTATCTGAGAAAACGTCCGTGGTGCCGCCGACCGCGTGGCGAAGCGGACCATTCCGGCTGCGTACGCGGACGTAGTTGTAACCCGGGTCGCAACAAAATAGCCCCTGCCGCGCGGCAGGGGCTATCGCTGCCTCTGGTCTTAGCGGCTGCCGCCTCCCGGCCAGGTCTGCTCGGGGGGACGCTCGCCGATCTTGATCCGCTCGGAGCTACCGCCGCCCAAACCGGACGACTCTGACTCGCCACCCATCCCCGACTCGCTGCCAAACCCGCCGTAGGATGGCATGCTCGGAGCCGGCTCGGGTGGCCGGGCGACGGGGCGTGCGCTGCTGAATGAGGAAGCAGGCTTCGGCGCCGCCGGCTGCGCGGCCCTTGCCGCCGGCTTCGCGGCGGCTTTCTTCGTGGTCGCTTTGGGCGCGCTGGTTCGCTTCGTGGTGGCGCGCTTGGCGGTGGCGCGCTTGGCCGTGGCCTTCTTCGGAGTGGCCCGCTTCGCCGTACTGCGCTTTGCGGTGCTCCGCTTCGCGGTCGCCTTCTTGCCGCCAGCCCGCTTCGCAGTCGAGCGCTTGGCTGTCGACTTCTTCGATGACTTCTTTTTTGCCGGCATTTCTCCTCCCTTCGGCTACGCGACTCTCGATCGCGCGTGGTGGTTCGTGCGGATGAGGACCGCTGCTGTTACCTGCGAGTTATAGCATCGGCTTCCCGCAAAGACAAGCATCTTCCCGGCGCCGCGGCGCTCAATAGCCGATGACGCTGCTCGTGCCTGGTCGCGGATCGCCCGCGCCCACCAGCATGGCGCCGTCCAGCTCGATCAGCTGAGCCGCGCCGCCGGCCTGCCAGTCGCCGATGAACCCGACCTGGTGGCCGAGGCGTCGCAGTGACCCGGCGGTCGCCTCCGAGAAACGCCCCTCTAGCTCCAGGCTGGGATCGATCCACGAGGTTTGCGGGCCCATCCGCCAGCGAGGCGCATCGACGGCCGCCTGCGGCGGCAGGCCTGGATCCACGAGATTGCTGATGAGCTGGAGATTCGTCTGCACCTGTCAGAACGAGCCCGGGGTGCCGCCGACGGTGTGCGGCCGCCGTCTTGCAGCAGCATCTACGAGTTGAGGGTATGAATCGGCCGCTTGCCTGGTGCCAGCTGGTTCTGGAGACGACATTGCGCGCCTCGTCGACCACGCAGAGGTAGGTCGTGTCGGGCTGGCTGGCTGGCTCGGGCTGTAACGGCGCCGCCTGGCGCCGATCGATTCGCGCGGCGAGTGACCCGGCGCGCCTTGGAAAGTAGCGGGCCGAGGTCGGCGGGGCTGACCCTGGGATCGCCGACCTGGCTCAGCCGCTCCAGGAGCGCGCGCTTGTGGGCCTCCACCTGGAGGTGAACCCGCTCGGCGGGGTTTGTAGGGACCTCGGCAGTCTCGAGGATGTTCAGCGGATCAGGAGGATCAGGCCCTGGGAGACGGGAGGCTGCTCGAGCACCGTCCGTCCGCTGTAGGTCGTCTGGATCGGCTCGAGGACTTCCGTGCCATGGTCGGCGAAATCGCGAGTCGAGAAGAGGCCGCCGGCCCTGGCTGAAGCGGCCACGATCGCCTCGGCGATCGGACCATGCTAAAAGGCGCTCGGCCCGTCTGCCTGTAGCGTCCGCAGCGTCCGGGCGAGGTCGGGCTGGCGCAAGACGTAACCGCCGGTGGAGGATGCCCATCCGGAAAGAAGATGGCCACCGTCTCTCCGAACGCCGCGGCGATGGGCTCCATCTCGTGGTTATGTCGCGCCTGGCGAGCCGTGAGCGAAAATCCGCGGTCGGCATAGTGAGTGGATGGCATCCTCCAGCAGCACCCCCAATGACATCGTGCCGTGGCGCTCGAGCGCGACTCGCCAGGCATCGACCAGGCCGGGGACGGTGGCGGCGAGCCAGCAAGACTCGGGTATCCGTCCCTCAGCCAGGTAACGGTCGATGCTCGCGGCGAGCGGCGCGGCGCCGCTCCCGTTGATCGCGGTGGTGGTCTGTTGCTTCGCCGACGAGACCAGGACGAAGCGTCTCCACCCAACTGGCCACTCCATGGCTCCACGACCGTCAAGACGGCCCCGGCAGCGACGGCCGCGTCGACCGCGTTGGCGCCGGCCCGCAGCACACGCAGACCCGCCGCACTGGCCAGCGGGTTGACGCTGGCGAACATGCCGTGAGGCGCTCGACGCGGCTCCTGCGACGGCCAGATATCGTTCATCAGGGTCGGGGGATTTCCCATCAATGCGCGTTGATCCAATCGAGGACGGTCGCGTACACGGCATCGTGCTCGAGATCGACGGTGATCGCGTGCCCTGACCGCTCGAACCAGATGAGTCGTTTGTCGGTGGATCCAAGGCGCGACATGATGTACGGGGCGTTCGCCACCGGGACGGTTCGATCGTGGCGACCCTGCATGACCAGCGCTGGGATGGTCACCTGCGGCAGCTCCCGCTCGAGTAGCCGGCCGAGTTGCATCGTGCTGTCGATGCACACCGTCGGTCGGCGGGCGTAGCTGTGCAGCAAGTTCACGGCGTTTGGGTCGCCAAGATCGCAATCGTCGGGCGGGACGTGCCAGCGCACCACGTACTTGAGCCCGCGGATCATCGTGATCCGCCAATCCCGAAAAAAGGCCGGGGCGGTCATCGCGCCCATCGCCACCACGCCCTTGAGGTCGGGACGGGTGGCTGCCAGGTGCAGCGCCAGGGTGCCTCCCAGGGACTGACCACAGACAAACACTTCCTGGCAATCGCGGCGAAGGGCGTCGACGGCGGCCTCGGCCGAGCGGGCCCAGTCCGGCCAGCGAGTCTGGGCCATGGCCTCCGGGGTCAGCCCGTGACCGGCCAGTAACGGTCCGATGACGTCATAGCCTCGAGCGGCGAGGAACTCGCCGAGTCCGCGCATCTCCGGCGGGGTGCCCGCAAAACCGTGAATCAGCACGCAGCCTCGCGTTCCGCCGCGGATGCGAAACGGCTGCAACTGCTCCGGCTCGGCCGGAGAACTCCAGACCGAACGCGTCACGACCGCCATCAAACTCGAAGTCTATCGGCCCGCAAGTTCGATGCTCCCCGCTCGGTTATACGGGCCGGCGGGGTGTCGCCACCGGTCCCCGAACCGGAGTGACCGCAACTGGGGGGTGAACTAGCGCTTGTCGTTTGTCGGATGGCTCGTCGCGCTGCTGCTGGGCATCGTGCTCGCGCTGTTTTCGGTGGGGAACCAACAGGCGGCGACGATCAACGTGCTCGGCGCCAGCTACCAGCAAATTCCCACCTGGGTCGTGATGCTCGCCTCGGCAGCCCTTGGCGCCCTGATGGTGCTCGTCATCAGCCTGGTCGACCGGATGCGCTGGTTCATGAGCAGCCGATTTACCAAGAAGGTGCTGCTTGAGCACAAGCGGATGATCATGCAGCGGGACGACCGAATTCAGGAACTGGAGCAGGAAGTGCTCCGGCTCCGGGGCGCCGCCTGAGGCATCGGTGACCCTCAAAGCCTGCCCGCAATGCGGGTATCGGTATAACGCGCCCGAGAACCAGACGTGCGGGAAGTGCAAGGGCTGGTTGGGCGGCGCGACGACAGCGGTCGCGGCGGCGGGGCCCGCGCCGCGCTCGTCACTGGTTCCTCGATCCCTTCCGGAATTCGCCTGCTACCTGCCGGTGCCGATTGGCGCGCTGCTCGGCTTTCCCAACCCGATCGGGGCGGCCTTTGGGCTGCTCATGGGCGCGCTGCTGATCCGGGTGGTCCGGCTCGATATGGAACGGTTCTCCAAAGGACTGTTGATCGGGATCGTCATCGCGGGCGTCTTCTTCGTCTACCTGATCTTTCTTCTGATCTTCAGCTTTCTGTTCAATCTGCTTGAACCCGTCCTTCAGCCGCTGGTAGGGCGCACTTTCAAGCATTAGGCGGCGGCGTCCGTGGGGCCGCGCCGCCGCCTCATCGGTCAGGTCGTCCTCGTTCTCGCGCTGGTGGTGGCCGCCGCCCCAGCGACCATCGGTCCCCGGACCATCCATCGCCCCGCGCCGGTCGGGGTGATCGACCCGTCTTCGTCGGCCAGACCGCTGCTGTCGTCCGTCAGCGAGCGGCCGGCTCCCCTCCCGCTCGATTTGGCGGTAGGGCAGATGATGGCGGCAAGCTTTGGCGGACCCACAATCACCGACGGGTTGCGCCACCTGATCCTGGACGAAAAGGTCGGCACCGTCCTGGTTTTCGCCGACAACTTCACGGATGCCGCCAGCCTCGCCCGGCTCACCGCGGACTTGCAGGCGCTCGGCCGTCAGGCGGGGCTGCCGGCACCGCTGCTCGTGACGCTCGACGAAGAAGGTGGGCGAGTGATGCGGGTGACCGATGGAGTTGCGCCCCTGCCGTCCGAGCAGGAGCTGGGCGGCCGCGGCCCGCAGGCCGTCCACGACGCCGTGGCGACGACTGCGGCTGGCCTGCACCGTCTCGGCGTCCAGCTCGACCCGGCGCCCGTGGCGGATCTCCGAACGAATCCCGGCGACGCGGTGATCGGCGACCGCTCATTTGGCAGCGATGCCGCCGTGGTCGCGCCGCTGGTGGCGGCCGCGGTTGGCGGGCTGCATGACGGTGGCGTGGCCGCCACCCTCAAGCACTTTCCCGGCCTGGGTGGCGCCGCGGGCGATCCGCACGCCGCGATGCCCATGGACGGCGAGAGTCTGGACCAGTGGACGGCGACGCAGGCCCGCGGCTTCGAGGCCGGGATCGACGCGGGTGCCGATGCGGTGATGACGACGGCCCTGGTGGTCCCCGGTCTGGATCCGAGCGGGACGCCGGCGCTCTTCTCCCATGCCGTGGTGACCGGACTCCTTCGGGATCGGCTCCACTTCCAGGGTGTCATCGTGACGGACGGCCTGGGCATGGGCGGGATCACGACGCTGTATGACCTGCCGGACGCCACCGTGGCGGCGGTCCGCGCCGGGAACGACCTGGTGCTCCTCAACAGTGCGGACGCCGCCTACCAGTCGTCTGCGATCGAGGCCGTCAAACAGCAGGTGGGCAATGGCACGATCTCGACGGATCAGGTCCAGGCGTCGGCCGCCAGGGTGATCGCGTTGCGGGCTCGCTGGCCCGCCTGGGCGCCGTCATTGATGGACCTGTCCGCGGCGCCGCCGACCTTCGACCTCGCGCTGAGCCGGCACTAAAACGTTAGCGCGTGATCCGCTCGATAACCCTGGCGAAGCTGTCGAGATCTCTCTCGAACACCGTGATCGATGAGATTCCAAGCTCCTCGCGACGGCGCTGAAGGGTTGTCGCGATGTCGTCGACGCTCCCGATCAGGACGAGCGGTGACACCAGGAGTTGATCCGCCGGCTGCTTCCACGCCGCCGACAGGGTGCGTGCGGCTCCGTCGCGATCGTCCGTGATGACGACCGCTTGCACCAGGGTGTTGAGCTCTTTTACCGCGAAGCGGTCGCCCGCGGCCTGCTTGATCCAGGTGAGCTTTGCGGCGAAGGCGTCTTCGGTCGCGTCCCCGCTAGCGAGCCCGCTCCCGTCGGGGCGAGAACGCGGCATCAAGCTGATCACGTCCGCTTCCTGGGACGCGAGTGTCAGCAGTCGCCGCCCCCCGCCTCCGATGGTGAGGCGAGGGTGCGGCTGCTGCACGGTCTTGAATCCCGCGGTCAGCGCGTTGACCCGGTAATGGCGCCCGCTGAAAGTCACGGGTTCGCCGGTGAGGAGCGCTTTGATCAACTGGACGGCCTCGGCGAGCCGGCTGACTCGAGTGCCGCCGGCATCGAAGGATAGGCCCGCGGCGTCGTACTCGCTTTTCAGCCAGCCGGCACCAATCCCAAAATCGAACCGGCCCTCCGTCAGGAGGTCGATGGTGGCGACTTCCTGCGCGAGGAGAGCGGGGTGCCGGAAGTCGTTGTCGTACACCAAGCTACCGACGCGCAGCCGCGATGTCGCCTCCGCCGCCAGCACAAGTGCCGGGGCGATCGCGGGGCGGGCGCCGAAATGGTCGGAAATGACCAGGGTTCCGAAGCCCAGGTCCTCGACCCGCCGCGCGAACGCCATCCAGTCGGCCTTGGGCCGCGGGCGATGGGTGCTGACCCCAAACCGAAACGGCTGCGTTAGAGCGTCGCCCCCGTTTCCCTCCCCCTCGGGGGAAGGTCCTCGATTTCCGTCCCCCTTGTGCGGAGGGCCGGTGAGGGGTTCTGCGGCCGCACCAGCCAGTTGAGTGCATTGACGTAGGCATTGGCTGCGGCTTCGACCACATCGAGCGCAAGCGCCCGCCCGACGACGACGTGCGACCCCTGGCTGAGCGTGACCACGGCTTCGCCGAGGGCGTCGCTGCCCTGGGTCGCCGCCGCCAGGCTGAAGTCTTCCAGCTCCGCCGGCACGCCGGTTACTTGCTGGATGGCGCGGAAGACCGCATCCAGCGTCCCATCGCCAGTTGCCCGGCCAGTCGTGATGGTGCCCCCGTCGCTCACCGAAACCTCGGCGGAGCTCGAGACGCCGCTCTGCGCGGAGACCTGTACGTCGCGCAAGGCATATCGTCCAGGCGTTGTTCGGCCGAGCGCTTCCTCGGCCGCGAGCTTCAGGTCTTCGGCGTAGAGCGCCCGCTTGCGCTCGGCCAGGGTGAGGACGAGGGAGTAGACCGAGCCGAGCTGTTGCTCGTCCAGCTGGATCCCCATGGCTGCCAGTTCCTCGGCCAGACGGCGCCGGCCAGCGG
>Ga0070707_100003288_pt1 | contig 15282 bp, 7 predicted proteins | sample KBSK5502metaG_FD_65468 | JGI IMG/M metagenome (GOLD analysis project Ga0070707, IMG submission 65468) | Corn, switchgrass and miscanthus rhizosphere microbial communities from Kellogg Biological Station, Michigan, USA - KBS K5-50-2 metaG | ecosystem: Host-associated > Plants > Roots >... | reverse complement strand
GGTGTTCTCCATCAGTACCGATGGCGTTTTTTACGTCACCGAAGAGAAAACCGCCCACGCGACAGGATGGGAGAAGACCGAGCTGAGCACGGCTCGAATCGCTGCGGATTTTCCGGCTAAATCGGGAGTGGTTTGCAAAACCTTCGCGGCTTCGCAGTCCGCTCGAGCCGGGACCATCGGTCTGGCGATGGTCGTCGCAGATTCTCAGATGGACCATCTGTATTTGAGTCTGGGCAAGTCCGCATCCGACACGAGCTGGACCAGCCGGCCCGGCTTTACCAGCTTTCCATTCGATGCGGCCAACAGTTCGTTGTCCACCGTGAAAATCGTCAATGTCTTTCTGAGTGAAGCGACCGATGGCGAATACATTGTCGTGGACGTTTTGCGCGATCCCGCCAGCCCTGAGGGCCTGGTGTTTCGTTACTATGTCGATCCACAGAAGACCGATGGACGCGCATGGCATCCCCACGATCTCGACATCGATCTGGGAGCGGCCGCATATTCCAGTTGCCTGGGCAGGCAGGCCAATCAGACCATCGACGGCCTGTATACCTCGGGGCAAGTGAATGGATCGGAACAGTTCATTTACCAGCCGCTGTACAACGTATGGGAACCGGACATTCCGCCATCTGCAGCGCGACTTCTGGTTCCCGGCAATGCTGTTCCCGACGCCATTGCCGCGTGCAGGAATAGCGATTTGTCGACCGATCTGTACGCGGTTGCTCAGGGAGGACTGTACTATTTCGCGAGCACGAACCAGCAGGACGGCGCAGAAGGGATATTACTGGTCCGCAACCCGATCTTTAATGGTGCGCGCAACCTGTTTGCGTACTCTTCGAACGACAAGGTCGTTGTTTGGGGCCTGAATAACGCCGATCAGGTTTTCTACACGTCTTGTGCGCAGGACCTCGTCACGGTAATGAGCGCGTGGAGTTATCCTCTCCCGATTCTGACCGGCGTGGATCTGATTTCGCCGTACCTCAATCGCGCCAACGGTGGAAACGTGTTCTTTGCCGTGGCAGCGAGCGACTTCTACAAAGTCGTTCAATCGCCCGGTACGTCGATCTGGGTCAAGCAGAGGATTACCTTGCCGCCACCGAGCACGACGACCCCGGCCCAGAAATTCAGTTCGTATACAACGAGGCTGCAGGTTACAGATGCCGCCAAACAACCGGTATCCAGAGTCGAGCTCTCGCTCAGTTCGAGGACGCGCGGCGGCTTTTACATCAACCACCTGTACTACGTCCTCGATAAGGAGCCGGTTCCGATCGAGACGGATGAACTCGGCAGCATCACGATTGTCGAATGGGTGAACGGGCTTCAGGCCAATCAACTGACGATCACGGATGGTGATGGAAATAAGCTGCAGATCAATCCGATGGGCAAACCGTTGAACAAGATGGCACAGCTCAACACCATTTCGAATCTGCAGAACGCGAAGATTACGAATACGGATGGCAGTACGCGGCCTCTCGTCAATCCCGCCACTTCCCGCGACGACCTTCTGGCGGTCGCAAGTTCCGTTCAAGGTCTGGGCAAGGCTTACGGAAGTCTGGCATCTCCGAAACGCCTGGCCTTGTTAAGCATCGCGCAGGCCTCACCACATTTTGTCGCCCAGGACATTGGTGACACGATCCTCGTCGAAGCCGGCGATTTATTCAGCTGGCTCGCATCCGGAGTCAAGAGCGTCATCAAGGTCATCGAAGATGAGCTGACGGGACTCTGGCACTTCATTGCCACGATTGCCGGAAAAGCATACCGCTGTGTGCTCGATTGCGCTGAAAAAGTCGCCGAGGCCGCGGTGTGGGTGTTCAATGCGATCAAGACAGCGGTCGAAGATCTCATCAAGTTCCTCGAATTCCTTTTTGGATGGCAGGACATTGCTCGCACCAAGGCCGTTATCAAGAACCTGATGAGACTCTATCTGGAGGATCGGATCAATGACATCGAAGTCGTGAAGCAGGAATTCGACGGCATGATTGCCAAAGCAGAGACGGCGATCAACAAATGGGCCGGCATTACGGATTGGAACGGCCTGGGCCCGAGTGCCGGTGCGCCGATGACGAGTCGTTCAGATCCAACCCGGAGCTTGAGTTCACCGGGCACCTTGCTCTCGCACCATTTCCAGAACAATGCCACCAGTATCAGGCAACTCAATCCTCCACCGCCGCCAACGCCAAACCAGAATCCCATCGACGTTCTGCTCAACGCGCTTAAAGACGAAGGGAACGAGATCGATCACGTGATCAATCAGCTCTACGACCTCTCGAAGAATTTCGACAGTCTGAATCTGTCCGAGATTCTGCAGCAGTTGCTGGGAATTTTGGCGGACGCAGCGCTGAGCACCGCGAAGATCGTCGTCGACGCCGTGCTGGACGTTTTGTATGACGTCGCAACCGCCGCGCTGGCGATCTTCGACACGCCGATTCACATTCCCGTCATTTCGGATATCTTGAGCGATCTTGGCGTGCCTGAGCTTTCGATGCTGGATCTGTTCTGCTGGATAGCGGCTGTTCCGGTGACCGTCGCGTACAAGCTTGCAACGGACGCTGCCCCATTTCCAGATGATGACCACACGAAGTTCCTGATCAATGCGACAGAATTTCAACAGGTACGGAATGCCTTCGCGCCTCCCAGGCAACAGAAAACCACAACGATGGCCTTTGCGGCCGCCGCTGCTGCGGCTCCGGCTCCACTGGTTTCCATGCCGGCCAGCACAGCGAAGGCAATATTCATTGCGGGTCACGCGGCTTCAGGTTTCTTCACGCTGATGACGTGCTTCGTCGATCCGTTCGAAGCCGCGGAAGAAAGTGGGGACAATCCCTGGGCCATTCCCTCGGCGATCCTCAACGTTTTGAGCGGCGTCACTGATGGCGTTGCCACAGTCCTCGTTCCGAAGTATCCAATCGCGAACGACGCTGTGAATTGGGTCAATCGAGTCACGCTCGGACTGAGACTTCTGAACAAAGTGGTCTTCAGCGGCCCTGTCCAGAAGAAGTTGAGCGGGCCCGACGCCGACGGCCGGGCGAAAGGCGCCATTGTGGACGCAGTGTTGGTTATTCCAGCGCTGGTTTGCAGCTGCTGTCACTTCTATGAACTGTCCAAAGACCCGGCGGGCGCCGAACGGAGCGAGGCGATCATCGAGGAAACCGGCAACATTACGTGTTACATTAGCCGCGTCGGTTACACGACGGCCGTCAACACGGAGGGCGACGCCAAAGCCATTGCCATCGGCGTCATGGTTGCGGCGAACGTATGTTACGCGGGTCTGGAAACTGCGGAGGCGATAATTGGGTAATTCCTCGTCGGACGCACAATTACCGAATTAGCACCTGGCATCCTCGTTGAAGCTAATTCGGTAATTGTGCGTCCGACGAGGAATTATGCGACGAGGAATTATGACTGATGAATCTGTCGGAAGAGGATCTGCTGGAAACAGCCCGCCGCCGGACTGGTCTTAGTGACTGGGGAGGCGATTCGTTTCGGGCCGGATTGCGCGTGCTGCTCGAGTCCGATAACACTGAAGCGCAGCTGAGCCTCCTCGGCAAGCTGGCCGTCCGATTCGAATATCTGCGGTCGCTGTGTAACAGACTGAGAATTCAGGACACGTTTAATCGTCACCCGGAGATCCTCGATTGTCCCATTCGGCGGCCCTTGTTTATCGTCGGCTTTCCCCGGACGGGCACCACGTTACTGCATAACCTGCTTGCGCTCGACCCCCAAGCGCGTGCGCCATTGATGTGGGAGTTGTTGTGGCCTGCGCCACCGGAAGGTGACGGCCCGGACCCCCGCATTAAGTGGGCGAAACGCGGCATGGGGGTTACGTACGCGTTGATGCCCGGCTTGCGTGTGGCCCACCCCGTGAGCGCCACAGCTCCGGAAGAATGTTTCTTCCTGCTCGAAAATGAATTCCTTTGCCTTGGGTTCGAGATGGTGCGTTACGTTCCACGTTATGCCGCCTGGCTTTTCAAACAGGATTTCATTCCGGCCTATGCGTCATATCGGCGCCAGTTGCAACTGCTGCAGTGGCGAAGACCGCCGCATCGATGGGTGTTGAAATCCCCGTTCCACTTGCCTTCGCTCGACGCCTTGCTTTGCGCATTCCCGGATGCGTCCATCATTCAGACGCACCGTGATCTGGCCGAGGTAGCGCCGTCGATGTGCAGCCTCATGCACGTGGTTCGCCGGGGTTTCAGCCGGCACGTCGACCCGCTGCGTTTAGGAAAGGACTGGCTCGATACGTGGAGCGAAGCGATTTCCCGCGCCATGCGAGTGCGCGCCAATTCGGATCCCGGGTTATTCATCGATGTTGATTATCGCGAACTCATTGCCGATCCGATCGGCGTGGTCCGGCGTTTATACGCTCAACTCGGGTTGACGTTCACGACCGAACTCGGCGAACGCATGAAGTCATGGCTGAACGACGAGAGACGGCAAGAGCGCCGTGCTCATCGTTATGCGCTCGCGGACTTCGGACTAAGCAGGGCAATGATCGAGGAAAGGTTTGCGACTTACGCCCAGAGCTTCCTCGACTGAAAGGATGTCACGCGCTTCACAAGTGTAGTACCACGTGGGGGTATAATCCCCCCACACCTCGGGGGAGGAAAGGTCAAAATGAAGAATCAAAAAGTGGGCGCCGTCGTCCGCGTTGCGGTGGGAAATTTTCTCGAGATGTACGACTTCATGGTCTTTGGCTATTACGCTGCCGCCATTGGCCGCGCGTTTTTCCCAACGCAGAATGAATACGCGTCACTGATGCTGTCGTTCATGACGTTCGGCACGGGCTACCTCATGCGTCCGCTCGGCGCTATCGTCCTTGGCGCGTATATCGATCATCATGGACGGCGCAAAGGTCTTCTGCTGACGTTGTTGTTGATGGCTGTCGGCACACTTTCGATCGGCATCATGCCGGGATACGAAACGATCGGCTTGTTCGCACCTTTATTAATCGTTGCCGGGCGGCTGTTGCAGGGACTTTCGGCCGGCGTTGAGATCGGCGGTGTCAGTGTCTACCTGGCCGAGATCGCAACTCCCGGGCGCAAAGGATTCTTCGTGAGCTGGCAGTCCGGCAGCCAGCAGGTGGCGGTGATCTTTGCGGCTCTTCTTGGCCTGATTCTTTCCTCGATACTGAGGCCGGAACAGATGGCGGGATGGGGATGGCGCGTTCCGCTGCTCATCGGATCCATGCTGATCCCGTTCCTGCTCATGTTGCGCCGCTCGCTCGCCGAAACCGAAGAGTTCAAATCGAAGAAGCATCATCCCAGCGCTTCTGAAATCTGGCGCACGGTGCTGGCCAAGTGGCCGCTCATGATCCTGGGAATGCTGCTGACGCTGACGACGACGGTGACGTTCTATCTGATCACGGCCTACATGCCAACGTATGGAACAAGCGTTCTCCATCTTTCGACGAGTTCGAGTATGTTCGTGACGTTGCTGGTCGGTATTTCGAATTTGTTCTGGCTGCCAACGATGGGAGCTTTATCCGACCGGGTGGGCAGACGGCCGCTCCTCTTGTTGTTTTCCGCGATCGCGTTGCTCACGCCTTATCCGCTTCTCGTGTGGCTCGTGAGCATGCCGTCTTTTTCACGGCTGCTCGTTTCCGCGCTATGGCTTTCGATGATTTTCGGAAGCTACAACGGCGCCATGGTCGTTTTTCTGACCGAAATAATGCCCGCCGACGTTCGCGTTTCCGGCTTTTCTTTTTCTTACAGCCTGGCGACCGGCATCTTCGGCGGATTCACGCCTGCCGTCTCCACGTGGCTCATCCACCAAACCGGCAATGCCGCCATGCCCGGCGTCTGGATGTCCTTCGCCGGTCTCTCGAGTTTGATCGCGACACTCGTGCTGACTTCGAGGAGTTTCGAGAAACGGACACACGAGGTTCCGTTACAGAAATCACCGAGACTTGTGCCGATGTGAATCGGGCATTCCCAGACGCTTCACAGTCTGATTTTCGAAATCGAATTCAATCATCACTGCGGGTTCGCTGCCCACCACGGAGCCGTCATGCCCCGGTTCGATCGCGACGACCTGTGGAGCCGTGAAGTCGAGGGTGCAGCCGTCGGCATAGCGCACCTGCACGTGACCGCGCGCCAGAAAGCCGACATGCGCGTGCATGCACAGGTCGGTACCAACAATGGATTTCATGTGCGTGGACCAGCGAAAGCCGGGCGGATAGATCAAACGCTTCACACGGCTTTCCCCCGCGGAAACAACTTCGATGGTGACGCCTCCGACTTCGCGGCGCTCGGCATTTTTTATCGGCGCAAGGAGTGGATCGGTTTTGCTCATGATGGTGTCCTCCCCCAGCATGATAGTGCGGGGAGCCGGCGGAGGAAAATTTTGTCTCTTTCCGCAGCCGCGATATGATCCCGCGCGGGTTTTCACAATGATCAATTTTCAGATGCGGCCGGTGATTCTGGGCGCGGGCCTCACAGGCATGGCGATCAGTCATGCTCTTTCGTCCGCGGGTATCGCGCATGTGCTGGTGGGCGATCGTCCGACGCAAACTCCCCGGCTCGGCGAGTCGCTCAATGCGGAAGGCAGCCTTGAAATCGTCCGGCAGTTTTCCAACCTCGCTGGGTTTTTCTTCAACAAACGAAGGCAGGCGCTGTTCTTCGGCAAACATACGATTTCGTTCGACTCCATCCAATATGCTGCCGCGCCGGCATATTACTCATTGCTGGGTTATCCAACGACGGTGCAACTGCTCCACGTGGATCGCATCGGTTTCGACACTGCGCTTTTCGATCGCGTGATAACGGACATGAATTGCATGTACATGGCGGACCGTGCGGTGTCGCTCGATTACGATCCCGCCACCGATCGCATCAACGGCATAGAGTTGGCAAGCGGAGGAAGGATCATTCCAACATACGTGTTCGACGCGACGAACCATGCCTGCTTCGTCGCGCGCAGAGTGGGTGGTCGCTTCACACTGCTTGGGGAAAGGCGCCGCGTCGTTTTTGCGCACTATCGCGCGGCGGACACGTCGCCGGCTGGGCCGGCTGGGCGGTCGGGGCCGGTCGTGCAGCATCGTTGGATGGATACGACGTCGTTGCTGCGGCTGGATTCCCGGAAGGATCGTGTTGAGGGGCTCTCGTGGTGCATTCCTCTGGGCAACTACGTTTCGGTGGGAATCAGCGTTGATCCCGCGCAAACCGTTGCCGGTTCTGAGGTACTGCTCGATTGGGTGGACAAAGCCTGGTCCACGCGCGGCATCGATGTGCGCGCCGCATTTCCCGTGCGCGGCGCTCCTGTTGACGTGCGCCATGACCACTACAACCACGAGCGCTGCCACGGCCGCAACTGGCTGCTGGCGGGAGCAAGCTGCTGCGAATTCTGGTTTCCCGCCGCCGCAGGAGTTGGAACCGGACTGGTTGCCGCGCGGCTCGCGCCCGAAATCCTGAAAAGGCCAGCGCTCGCGCCGCAGCAGTATCAGGACTATCTTGACCAGGTGGCTCGAACGCATCCGCGGCTCGAGTGGCTGGTGCGCGACGATCCATGGCAGATCAGTCTCGAAGAGTTGCGGCGGCGCTCGTGGACGATCGTCAACGGCAACCTGAAGCGGCTCGGCGGTTATCTCGGTCTCAACGACACGCCGTTCGAGCTCTCGTTCGGCGACGCCCTTCTGCGACTGTTCGAGAGCGACCGGCGGCTTGCGAATCCGCTGCACCTCGATACCGCTCCGCTCCAGGCGCAGGCTACGCGGTTGTTCGCGACATCAGAGGAATCCGATCCGTGGACGGATGCGCCGGTCCGTGTGCCCGTGTTGAGCCGCCCTCCCGATCTGCCGGGACCGCCGGCGATTCTCGGTCTGGTGGATATTCTGTCTGGACGCCGCCCCGTGGAATCATCGGCCGAACTCGTCAGCCCGGATTTGATCGTGCAAATCGATGAGTTTCAACTCCGAGGCGTTGATCAGTGGAATGCCTGGGCGAATTCTCTTCGCAAATCCCCACGTGTGACGAATCTCGAATTGGTGCCGGGCTCGCTTAACGCCGCGAATACCGCGAATGTCGCGAATGCCGACTGGACGCTGACGGCGCAGTGGCAGGGCTCGATGGGCGGCCGCCGATTCGTGTCGCCGCAATTTTCAATCACATTTCAGATGATGAACGATCGAGTGCACATGATTCGCACCGGCCGTGAGGACTACACATTTGTGATCGGCGATTCCATCCTGCCGCCCGTGGCCTTCGCTGCCGTGCTCGACCAGCTTGCAGCCGTTCAGTCGTAAAACGGCGCCAGCAGCTGGCGTGCTTCGGAGATCTTTCCTTGCTTGCACAATTTTAGCCAGGCGTCCCAAAGGCCGGGCTTCTTTCCGTCGAATACAGCTTTGACCTTGCTCAGGTCGCCGTTGAAATATGCTTCGGCAACATTGTCAAAACCACCGACCTGAGCCATGTCATATACCAGAGGACGCAGTTCCTGATACTTCATGTAATTGCGCGGCAGGCCCTGCTCGTTGGCGATGATCATCGTGAAGTACTCGGTCGCGCCCTCGCTGACATTCCGGCCGAGATTCCGGAATTCCGGAGACTGTAGCTGGTGCAGGCCCTCATGGATTTCGTTTCCCGGCTCGAAACGGCTCGCCGGAAAAGTGACTTTGCCGGTCGGATCCGTGTACCCCCTGGATTTTTGTGCGAATGCCCGGCGTTCCGCATCTGTAAACGGTTTGCCGGTTTTCGGGTTCGTCTGCCCCTCGAGCAGTTTGGCGCGGAACTCCACGTACTCGTTGTCCGGAAGCACGCGAACACCGAGCTTTGTTGCAGTCCTGCCCGCTGCCTGTTTGGGAGCGATCCATTTTTCGAAAACCTTGCTGCGGGCCAGGCTCTCATCCATGGTGCGGGCGAGTTCCGAGGCGGGTGGGGCGGCGACCTGCTCGACAAGAGGCCCTACATTGTCGTAGCCGACGTCTTCGGGGATATCGAATGGTCCTTTTCCTGAAGGCGGATCATGGATGTCGCCATGCGCTTCCTGGGCGAGAGCCTTTTCCACCTCCTCGGTATCGTGCAAAACCTTGGCCATCTCCTGCTCGACTTTTGCGGCAGTAGCAGGATCCATCGATCCTTTTGCCGCCTTGAACGCCGAGTACGCATCGCGCAGCTCCCGCAACGCTTTTGGCGCCGCGCGCACCGTTTTTCCCACCGAGTATGCGGCGAAGAGGAGGTTCACGACTTCCCATGCGCGCAGGAACCGGGCGCCCGCTGGTGATTTCTCGAGTTCGCTTTTGTAGTTGTCGACAACGATGTTCGCTGCGCCCACGGTGAGTTCGGCAATGGCCACGGCCAGCGCCACTCGGCTGGTGGCACCGACGATGCCTGCGCCCCCGCCGAACACCATGCCGACGTTCACCGCGAGTTCCATGTCCTGTTTGAATTCCTTGTTCTCGAGCAAAAGCAGATTGGCCGCCGGCATGTACACGACGGACCCCTTGCTGCCGCCGAGCAGGTCTTCGCCATATTTGAAGTACACAGCCACCATCTCGAACGGATCGAGATCCACAGGCGGGACCTCCATTTGCGCAAACGGCATGGGAGCAGCGAGCCACCTTCGGACATGAATGGTGCCGTCCTTGTTCTGGGTGATCTTGTAGGTGACCCGGCCTCCTTTGAAGAATGTGATCAGCCCGGGATCCGCCCAAACCATTCCTTTGTTCCGGGCCTCTGCTGTTTTCGAGAGCGTCTGGTCCGGCGTCAGGCTGCGCAGGTAGAGCCGCCGCAGCGCTTCGTGGAACTTGATGTACTCTTCGCCGTCGATGACCGAATCGAGCCGAAGCAGCAGTTGCGAGCCCTGTGCGCGCAACTCGGCGAGCAGGCGAGCGGCGTCAGGCTCGGGAGTGGTGTCGATGAGCTCGTAGAGCGTGCGTTCTTTCTCGTCGCCTACGAACCAGTTGTCGGCGATCCAACGAATGAGACGGACTCGCTCGTCGAATTTCAGGGAACGCATTTCAGGAAGCGACAGCTCCGTTGCCAGGTCCTCCACGTCGGAATCGCCGCGCGCCATGTGTTCCCGCAAGTTCAGCACCCGGGGAGTGAAATAAGCCTTCGGCGGTTCCTTGTCGGATTCGAGAAACGGAGCATACGGGTCGTCCGTCGATTGAGGCGGGACGATGATTTTCGGCAGGGGTTTCTCCACCGGCGGTTTCGGCGGTAGTTTTGCCGGAGCGTTGCGGGGCGGAATGCGCATCGTTCTACCCAGCGGGTGCTCCTGAAGACTGCGCGATGTCCTGCGGATGTAAAAGTTGGTGTCTTCTGCCACTTCGCGAAACGCGGAGATCGCCCCTGCATCGTGCTTCACGTCGTGTTCCCCATCGATCCAGAGCGTCACGTAATAATGGAGGGGGTCCTCGCCGTAGTTCTCTTCGACCGCGACGCCGACGTTAGCTCCGATCCAGCCTCTGGCCACAACGTTGCCGTTCAGTGTGGCGATCAGCTCGTTGTCTTTAATCTGCACGCGGAAGTCGTGCCGCTTCTTCGATCCTTCAGGCTGGGTGACCTTCGGCGGCGGAGGTGGGCCGAAAGGCTCCGCCTCCGAAGGAACGCGCCCGGACAGACGGGCCTCGTCCCGACGGTGCAATTCCTCCCGAAGGAACTCGCGGCGCTTTTCCTTCTCAGGCATGAGCGAGGAAACCTCGGCTTCCGCGTCGAGCCGCTTGAGCTCGTCCAGCATCCTTAGCTCTTCGGGCGGCCGCCTCTGCTTCTGAACCGCTCCCATTGCAGCGCGCTTGCGGACGCGTGGCTCGGCTCCTCCGGCGAGGTCGTGGGCAGCGTCGTGCGCGTCGCGCTCGGCTTCGTCCTCTCCGGCAATCGGTCCCGCAGGCCGGCGCTGCTGTACGACGTGCGCCAGCTCGTGCGCCAGCAGATGCCGGCCCTCGAGAGTCTCCGGCGCGAATTCGCCTTGGGCAAACACGATGTCTTCTCCGACAGTGAAGGCGCGCGATTCCATCGCGTCGGCCGACTGCGCAGCGCTCTGTCCGGTGTGAATGCGCACATTGCTGAAGTCCTCGCCGAAGCGCGACTCCATCACGTCCCGCGTTATCTCGTCGAGAGCTCGGCCGCCGGAGAATTGCTCGCTCGCTTGCTCCTTTCGCTGCAGCCGCTTCGAGCGCAGCAGCGAGAGCAACGCGCGATTGCCGAGCGCATGGAGGTCGTGACCCTGATTGCCCAGACCCTCGGTACCGGGTTTGGCATGTTCCCGCGTGTGGCGGCGTTCAAACTCCTCTTCGCGTTCGGTTGACCGTGGCTCTCGTGAACTTCTCATTGCCGTACATCACTGCTTGGTTTGAACCGGGGAGAGATTCTCGAGCAACTCGCCTCCCTCGCCGACATATAAAAGGTCGAATGTAGACACGTCGAAGCCAGTCAGACTTCGATCCTTTTTGCGGTCGAATCGATTTCGGCGAAGTCGAATCTCAATTTGCCCCGTTTAAGCCGGCCTTCGGTGATGACCACCCGCCCTCTGCCCTTTTCGAGTTTCTTGATAAGGTCGGCATCGACCATAACATAGTGCAGGACGGCTTTGGCTCGTCCGCTGTTGACAATCGCTCTCGTCAGCGTTCGGACGGGGTACTGGGACAGCTGCTCTCGACACGAACGATGGAGGCGCATCCTTAAGGGGTGCTGTACGAGCTCACCACGGCTTTCCCATTTGCAGATCTTTCCAACACAATGGTTGCCTCAGAAGAATGGATGGTCAGCGAAGTCATCCCCGACTGTTCAAACAGTTTCACGATGTTCCCGCGAAAGTTTGTTGTCAAACAGGCTCCCGCGCAAGGGTGCTCTGTCACATATAAGGTTGCCGACTTACCGGAAAGTTTCCCGTTCTCAGCTCCGGCCTCGATGAGGGCGTCTATCTCAGCATGTTTGTAATGAGCGCTGGCTCCTTTTGGTCTGGGTTGTACTACCGTAGAACTGCTTCCGTCAATTACGGCGCCATCCGAAGTCTCGAGAACAGCCCCTACTTCAGCCCCAACCAGATCTTTTACGCGAGCCGCCCTCTCAAGCCCCTTCTGTCGCCCGAGGCGCGGAGTCTCCGGCAGGCCGGGGCCTGCCGGAACTTTGGCGGAAGGACCCTGTGGAAGGGCTTTGGGCGCAGCTGGGACCGGCGATAGCGCGGCCTCGGCCGCGGCCACATCGCCGTTCGCGGCAACGAGCGCCCTCACTCCGGGGATCCCGTTTTTCGCGACGAACCGGGCCGCTGCGGAGTTCTCCTGGATGTATCCCGCTGCCTTCTCCACTGCCTCGGCACCGAGAGAATCCACGAGCTCCGCGCCTGCGGCGGCTGCGAGAGGATTCGCCTTCAGCGTCGCTTCCACGCGCGCGGCGGCCGCGGATTTGGGACCTTTGTATTCCGGAAGTGTGAACTCTTTGCTTTCGGTTGCCGCCGCTTCGGCAGCGCCGGCTTTTCCTGCGGCGCCACCCTTAGCGAGTTTGCGTCCGAGAACGGCGGTGAGAATCATGACGACCGCAGGTACGAGTTTTTCGGTTCCTTCGCCGCTCTTTCCGGAAGCAATGTCGATAATGCCTCCGACTCCCGACTTTCCTGCTTCGTAGACACCAACCGGGATATCGCTGATCCCAAGAGTCACGTAGGATGCAACGCCCCGCGTGATGTTCGCTTTGGTCATGGCTTCGTTCCATTGCTGCATCATGTATGCGAGGTAGAGATCCTGATATGGTGCGGGCAGGTACGTATGCTCGAAGCCGGGTCCCGAGCTGAATACTGTCTGGGACCACGCGGAGCTCCAGAGCCCCGCGGCGCCGCGCCCGGCACCCTCCAGGACAGTCAGTTTCTCCTGAGAGATTGCTGCAACATCGACGCCGCGTCTTTTGAGCTTTTCGGCAAGACCCGGCACAGACAGGATAGTGTCGTTCAGACGCTTCTCCTGCGCAAGGCGATGAAGCACCGATCGGATATCGTCATTCGACATCGTGTCGAACATCCAGTGGTAGAACGCGCCTTTCTGAGCGCCCCAGTCCTTCGTTCCAATGATGAACTCCGCCCGCTTGTCGTTGAGCTCCACGCGCCCGTACTCGACAGCGCCATGGGAGCCCACCAACGTCGCGGCAAATGGCGAGAGCTGACCAAACAGCTTCGTCATCCCTTCCGGCCCGAGCGAGTCGTGCATCTGCTGGAATTCATCCGGCGCGGTTCCCGAAAAAGCTCCCGCAATGGTTTGCTCCCTCCACGGCGCCAGACTGTTCATGCCGTCAATGACCCGTGTAACGCGATCGCGAACGGCCGGTGTCAGCGGAACAAACGGCTTCGATGGGGCCGGCCCCTGAATGAACTGAGTCAGAAAATCTTCTCCTCCGTAGATCGGCAGACGCGGGCGCGGCGCGAACAGGTCGTCAAAGGGCGAGGGGCCGATGCCTTCACGTGTGGGGAGAAGCGTCTGCAACTGCGGATCGTCGAGTCCAAGCAGATTGATCCCCGGCGTAATGGCATAACGCCGCGGGCCGAGCCAGATTGTTTCCATGGGCCGCGTGCGCACCGGCGAGAAGGGATCAATGTCGAGCTGGAACGGCACGGCGTCTTTCTTGTCCTGTCGAACCTTGAACTGCACTCGGCCGTCCGGCGTCAACACGATGTCATCGTAGTGAATCGTTGAAGATGGCCATGGAGCGATCGGCGTCTTCTCCAGGTCCGTGATGGTCAGGCCATAAAAGAGGCTGGTGTTGTAAAGCAACTGCAGTGTCTGGTGCAAGGCTCGAGCGTGCATCCAGTCAAAGCCATTGACGAACTGTTGCGCCAGTTTCGCATTGTCCGCGCGCAGCGCGTCGAGGACCGAGCGGGCATCGTTCACCGGGGTCGTGCCGAGGAGCCGCAATACCGTGTTCTGATTGGCGAACGAGTTGTCCCCAAGCGCCTGCAGGAGCTTCACGCGCTCGGGCAGCTGAAGCTGAGTCATGTCGGCATCGCTGAGATTGGCGGCGAGACCCTCAACGTCTGGAGCGCCGGCAGCCAGATGCTCGCGCAGTGTCTGCAGATCGGTCTGCGCCTGCTGCGTTTTATCGGCTGCGGGAATGACCTCAGGTCCGGGCTCAGCCTTCTGCGGATCAGGGACAGGCGGCGGGACTGGAGGCTTTTTCGGCGGCGGCGGTTTCGGAGCAGGAGGTTTCGGCTCCGGTGGAGCAGCACTTATAAAGATGGGATCTTCCTCAACCCCGTCCACGACCGGAATGATGACGACAACGTTGATTTGCAGGTCCCGAATGGCTTTGCTCGCGCCTCCCGCCGCTTTCAGTTTTCCGAAAGCAGCGAGAAAAACGCGGACCGTCAGCGTTCGCGTTCCCGAATCCCATTTGCCTTTGTCATCATGCGGATGATCGAAAGATGATGTTTCACCCGCGGCCACCAGTTTTCCTTCCAACGTTACGTAGACATGACTGGCTTCGGTGTGGATAGGCGAAGTTGACGTATTGACAGAAGGCTTCGACGTGGCGATCTCGCCGCCGTCCTGCTTCTGCACCGTTCCGGGCGCGGCGCGCTCCCTTACTTCGGGCGTGCCGCCACCGACCACCTCGTGCGCAGCGTCGCGGGCGTCACGCTCGGCTTCAGTCTCTTCAGCAATCGCTCCAAGCGGCCGCCGTTGTTGAACGACGTGCGCCAGTTCGTGCGCCAGCAGGCGCAGCCCTTCTGTCGTTTCGGGCGCGAATTCCCCCTCCGCAAAAACAATGTCCTCGCCAGCGGTGAAGGCGCGGGACTCCACTGCTCCGGCGGTTTCCGAAGCGCGAGGTCCAGTGTGGATACGCACATCGCTGAAGCTCTCACCGAAGCGAGACTCCATCAAACCCAGCGTGGCCTCATCGAGGCTGCGCCCGCCGGGAAGCTGACCGATAACATCGCCGGGCGAACCGGCCTGATCTGGAGGCGGAGGAAGGGCGGGAGCTACGCGGCCGCCTTCGCCACCCAGCCCGAGCGATTCTGTGAGCTGCTGTTCCTCAGTTCCCATGCGCTGGACTTCCGCAGGAGGTGAGTGGCGCTCGGGGCGTGCCGGATGTTTTCCTGAGACGACCGCATCGGCGGCGCGGTCGGCTTCGTGTTCAAGTGGATCTCCGGGTTCGCTGATGACGGCTTTGCGCTGCAATCGGCCAGAGCGCAGAAGCGAGAGCAACGCGCGGTTGCCGAGCGCGTCGAGCGCAAGGCCGGGCGCCGACAAGACGGGGCTTTCGATCGTTTCAGGTTTCCGTGAAGGCGTTTCGTGCTCGGATCGCTTTGTGCGCTCGGGTGCCCGTTCGTGCGTGGTCTTCATGGCCGATCGTCTTCCACCTCTTC
>Ga0070707_100003283_pt1 | contig 15300 bp, 11 predicted proteins | sample KBSK5502metaG_FD_65468 | JGI IMG/M metagenome (GOLD analysis project Ga0070707, IMG submission 65468) | Corn, switchgrass and miscanthus rhizosphere microbial communities from Kellogg Biological Station, Michigan, USA - KBS K5-50-2 metaG | ecosystem: Host-associated > Plants > Roots >... | reverse complement strand
CGCCCAGTTGATCCCCATGCCGGGCGGGTTGCCCCGCTGCCAGTCCCGGACCATGTCGGCGAACATCCCAGCATAGCGCTCGTCGCCGGTGAGGCGATAGGCCTGGCCGAGACCGACGAGCCATTGATGGCGGTTGAGCTCCCAGACGACCTTGCTGTCGCCCACGGTCGCGGTATCCAGCGGATCGAGCAGGCTCGAGTGCACGAGTGGCGCGCGTCGCCGCGACACGGGATCGAGGTGCCAGTCGATGGGATCGCCAAAGGACAGATCGCGATACCCGAGGAGATCGAACCGGCCTAGGAGCGTGCGGCTCGCCGCCGCTACGATCCGCGCGCCGCTCTCCGGGAATCGCTCGTGCATGATCGCGGGCGTGCGCGGGTCGATGGCCCCGGGGAAGAAGCGGCCCGGCATCTCTTCGAGAGACCGGTCGATCAGCGCGGGCGGGATCGAGCCTCGGACCACCCGTCGGCGCGGGTCCGCCCGACGATCAAGCCACTTCGAGACCCCGTGGCGAGCGCGGCCGGAGATCTCGGCGAAGCTCATCCGGGCGATTCGACGGAGCCTCACCGCGGTCTCCCCTCGGTCGCGGGTCGTCGCCGAGGTCGCAGGAGCCGGGCGGTATCGTCGGCCGGGCCCGCCAGCTCGGAATATAGCTGCCAGATGTCCCTCGCCGGCTGGTCATGGAGTGGGGCGGGTGCGGGAGACTCGACGGCCGGCGCGGCGAGCACCTGCACGAGCTTGGCCGCGAGATCGGAGACATCACCCCTGCGGAAGAGCCTCACCCCCGGGGGCCGGAAGTCCGTGTCGCTGGCCACGACCGGAACCCCGAGGGCGAGGGCTTCGCGTACCGTGATCGCGTCGCCGTCGGCGAAGGTGGACCGGACGACGACGTCGCCCGCGCTGAGAAAGGCCAGGCACCGGTGGTGCGATACCTCGCCCAGGCAAACGGCTCGGCTGGCCAGCCCGAGCTCATCGATGAGGGGACGGGTCTTCGGGCCCACCTGCCACCCCATCAGGACCGCTCCCAGGCCCGGGATGGAGTCGGCGAGTTGTTGGACCGCGCGCAGAACGACGGTCAAGCCGAGCTCGGGGTCGTGCTCGCCGCCGGCTACCGCGACCAGGAGGGGGCGAAAGTCCCGGATGAGCGCCCGATCTGCCGGCTCGAGCTCGGCCGGCCGCTCGACGCCCAGGAAAGCCGGGATGACGACGAAACGGCCACCACCGATTCCCAGGTGCTCGACCGCGCGGTGGATCTCGCCGTTGACGCACACGACCCGCGCGAAGGATCCGAGGATCCATTTGGCGAGGGCGCGGCGAATCCTCCCGAAGCCGGCCACGTATGCCGGAAGCAGCCCCGAGTGCAGCGTGAGGACGGCGACGGTTCCCCTCCGGCGCGCGGCGAGGCCCGCCACCAGGATCATCAGCCAGCTCTTGCGGCTGTGACCGTTCGTGTGGAGGTGCAGGATCGAGGCTCGGTCGGCCACCGTGAACAGCTTCCACAGCAGCGCCCACCGCCCACGGCAGCTCAGGTAGTCGGGGCTGGGCCGGGCGCGCCGGTTGAGGTTGAGGATGTCCACCGCCATGCCCTGCCGGCGGAGTAGGTGGGCGAGCTGCATGACGTGCACCGGCTCGCCTGCGAAGGGCGGCGGATAGAAGCCCGCCAGGACCGCGCGTTTGGCGTTCATGCGTGCTGGGCCGTCTCGAGCGGAGCCGGCGCGCCGTGAGCGGGTCCGAGCGCCCGGCAGTAGAAGGCGTCGAGGCGCTCGAGCATGCGGGCCGACCCGAACTCGGCGAGGGCACGGGCGCGGCCCTGGGCGCCCATCTCGGCGGCCAGGGTGGGCGTCTGGAGGAGCTTGACGATGGCCTCGGCGAGCCCCTGCGGGTCGTCGGGCGGCACGAGAATGCCGGTTCGAAGGTCGTCGACCAGGCCCGGGACGCCCCCGACCCGGGTCGCGACGACCGGGAGGCCTGTCGCCATGGCCTCCAGGACCACATTCGGGGATGCCTCGCTCAAGGAGGGAAGGACGAAGATGTCGCACTCCCGCAAAGCCGTGTCCGGGTCGGCCGTGGCCCCCCGCAGCTCGACGGCGCCCGACAAGGCGTGCGCCCGGACCACCGCCTCGAGCTCGCCCCGGAGCGGACCATCTCCCCAGACCACGAACCGGACGTTGGGAGCGCTTCGGCTGACACGGGCCGCCGCCTCCAGGAGCTGACGCAGGCCCTTCTCGGGGCGCAGGTTGGCGAGAGTCCCGATGGTCACGGAGGGACGACCGCCCCCGGGCCGAGTCAACGGCCGAAACCGTACGACGTCGACTCCGTTGGGAATCACGCTGACTCTGCCGTTTCGCGCTGCGCGAGTGCCGCTCAGTCGCCCGGCGATCGCCTCGGAATTGACCAGGACGTGTGTCGACATCGCCAGGACCATTGAGTGGAGGCGACGCTGGAGCGGAGGGCGAAGGTCGCCCATGTCACGCTGGCTGGCGATGACCGCCGGGGTCCGCGCGAGTCTCCCCGCCGGCACTCCCACCGTGTTGCTGTAGAACCCGAAGGAGTGAACGAGCTGGATGCCCTCACGACGAAGGTGACCGGCGAGACGGGTCATCGCCAGGGGAAGAGCGGGGGACTTGAGCGAGGCAGGTCCGCAACTCCAGGGCCGGAACCCGGCCGCTTCCAGACGGGCACGCAAGGGGCCTGCGGCCCGGACGCAGGACACCCGCACATCCCAGCGGGAGGGATCGAGCCCACAGGCGACCTCGGCGAACTGGCCCTCGGTGCCGCCCAGGTCCAACGTGTCGCCTAGCAGTAGCAGCCGAGGGCGGAGCGCGCTCATGACCCGGAACCCAGCAGTTTCTGAACAGCACGGTTCAGGACCGTGAGGGCCCAGAGACGCTCGCAGTAGTCCCGGCGGCGCGTTTGCTCGAAGCGGTCGAGAAGGCGCACGAGCGCGGGCCGGTGCAGACCGATGCCGGCCAGGCGCGAGCAGTCGGCCAGCTCGTCGCGGAAGAAGCCAGGCACCGAGCCCGAGAACCAGGACTCCAGGGGCACCGCGAAGCCTTGCTTGGGCCGGGCGAGGACCTCCGCGGGCACGCGATGCTCGAGCACACGCTTGAACAGGTACTTCGTGGTGCCCGCCCGCAACCGAAGATTCGGGGGCAGCGAGCACGCGAACTCGACGAGAGGATGGTCCAGCAGCGGGACGCGCGCCTCGAGGGAGTTCGCCATGCTCATGCGGTCCACCTTGGTGAGGATGTCCCCGGGCAGGTAGGTCTTGATATCGAGGTCCTGGAGCTGAGAGAGACCATCGAGGTCACGATCGGCCAGGGGGCTGATATCGACGCGAGGGGCGTCGGCGCCGAGGACGTCGTGGAATGCCTGCCTCGGAAAGAGGGAGATGGAGTCGATGTAGCGCTCCAGCCGGGGAAGCGAGAGGTTGTAGAGCGTGTTTCTTCCCCCTCCGACCGGCAAGAGAGCGCTCACCGCCCGCAGCGGAGCCCCGAGATGCAGGTCGCCGAGGAGACCGAGGCGCCGGCGCCGGTGGTCGACGATATACCGGTCGTAGCCGGCGAACAGCTCGTCGCCGCCGTCGCCGGACAGCACCACCTTGACGTGCCGCCTGGCCAAGCGAGAGACGAGGTAGGTCGGGATGGCGGACGAGTCCGCGAACGGCTCGTCGAAGCTGGACAGTATTTCCTCGAGAACCTTGAGGTCGTTGGGCTCGACGATGAGCTCGTGGTGCTCCGTGCCGCAGGCCTGGGCGACCTGCCGGGCGTGGGGCAGCTCGTTGTACCGGTCCTCCCGGAACCCCACCGAGAAGGTCTGGATGGGCTGGCGGGAGGCGCGCGCCATGATCGACACGACGGCGCTGGAGTCCACTCCACCGCTCAAGAAGGCTCCCACGGGCACGTCGCTGACCATGTGGTAGCGGACAGCCTCCTCGAGCCTTCTCCACAGGTCCTCGGCAGCCTGCGCCTCGCTGCCGGGCGTGGCCGCGACGTTGAAGTGGCTGGTTGCTTCCCAGTACCGGCGAGGCACGCCCGGGCGTCCGGACCGGATGGTCAGGGTGTGGCCCGGCGGGACCTTCGCGACACCATCCAGGATGCAGAGGGGATCCGGTACATAGCCGTACTGCAGATAGGCGGCCAGCGCGCGCCGGTCGAGACGCGGGGCAAGCCATGGGCTCTGGACGAGGGCTTTGAGCTCGGAGCCGAACAGAAGGCCATCCGGAGTGGCCGCGTAGTACAGGGGCTTGATCCCGAGCCGGTCACGGGAGAGGAGGAGCTGGCGGTGGGGCGCATCCCAGATCGCGAACGCGAACATCCCGCGCAAAGCCTCCACGCAGCGCTCGCCGTACTCCTCGTAGAGATGCACCACGACCTCGGTGTCGGAGGCCGTCGCGAAGCGATGGCCCCGCGCGGTCAGATCAGTGGTGAGCTCCCGGTAGTTGTAGATCTCCCCGTTGAAGACGACCCAGACGGTACCGTCCTCGTTGGACATGGGCTGGTCGCCGCCCGCGAGGTCGATGATACTGAGGCGACACATTCCCATACCGAAGGAACCGTCCACATGGCGGCCCCCGCCGTCCGGGCCGCGATGGGCGAGCACGTGCGCCATCCGTTCCAGGGCGTCACCCTGGATCGGACGCCCGGGGTCAGTGCTGAGCGCGCCGTAGATACCACACACGGGGTGTGACCTTACTCTGTGCGGGCAGTGGCTCGGCACGCGCCAGCAGCTGCTGGAGACACACGGCGAACGCGGCCGGATAGTAGACGTACCACAGGTACGCGACCGAGGCGAAGAAGCTCCCGACGAGGTACGCGACCAGCGAGGTCTGAATCGCGGCCGCCGTGAGCCAAACCTGACGGTATCCTCGGACCCTCCGATAGCGCTTGGTTATGAGGGCCGTGATCCTGAAGACGCTAGCGAGGAAGAGAACGTAGAAGATCATGGCCGGGAGACCAATCTCGTTGAACACCTGAAGATAGGCGTTGTGGCTGACCAGCTCCTTGTGGGAGACGATGTGGAAGTTGTCGACGCCTACGCCGAACAGCCAGCGCACTGGATTGGCTCCTGCCACTTCGATGCTGCGCATAACGAGGCCCCAGCGGGCCGAGGCGCTCTCGGCCGCCGTGGCATTGCCGCCCGCCGCGTCGAAGATGGTGAAGACCCGGCCAGGACTGGAGGCGAAGAGCACGGCAGCCGCCAGCGCCCCGACCCCCCACGCCGCCGGGTAGCGTCGACTGAGTTTGACGAGGAAGAAGGCGCCGGCGATGGCCATCGTCAGTAGTCCGGCACGCGAATACGTCAGCACGGCCGTGACTCCGAGCAGCGCGACGCAGACGAGATACAGGAGCTTAAACAGAGGGCCGGGACGGCCGAGAACTAGACCGACGGCGATGGGGAGGAGCACGTTCATGGCCAGTGCGAGGTCGTTGGGGTTTCCAAAGATGCCGCCAAGAGCGCCGGCCGCCCGGTAACCTTCTACGAGATTCTTACCTTGGACATAGTCGGAAAGGGTCAGCACCGCGACGCCGGCGGCGGAGAGGACAGTGACCTCCATCATCAACCGCAGACGACGGAAGGAAGTCACGACATTGATCATGAGCAAGAAGACGAGCAGGATCTTTAGGAATAGGTCGGTGAAGCCGGTAAAGCTAGCGGCCGCGTCGAGGCCAAAGGGAATTGACACGATCGCAAGGCCGGCCACGACCAGGAGGTACTTGAACGGTGTAGGCATGACGGAGAGTGCACCGCCCTGGCCGAGTCGCTCGATGAAGAAGGCCGCAAGAGTCCCCAGAGTCATGATCCTAACGATCGGGAAGGTGCCGATCGGCAGCAGCTCGTTGGGGCGGAGGTAGAGAAGGATCGTGAAGAGTATCAAGCCTGCGTAGGCGACGGTTTGCACCCTCGGCGCAGCGCGACGGGTTGACACGGAGGCCGGTCGGCTCACGGAGCCGAGACTTTCAGGCCACGAACGCAGACGGGCTCGTCCGCGACGTACAGGTCGCTGAAGCCGGCCTCCCGGAACCAGCGGAGCACCTCGGGGTAGCGGTGCTTCCACTGATACCTCGGGGTGTACCAGTCGAACGTGTCGAGCCACCGCCAGCGCCAGTCCCGGTGGGTGTTGGTCGGCAATAGTACTTGGGACACGCGACCGACTACGGGGAGCCGGTGCAAGAAGTAGAGTGGGATCGCCACCGCCGAGGCGTAGTAGACGATCGGGCGCGGCAGGCGGGTGGTGATGATCCGCAGCGCGTCGGAGAAGTAGCGGGCAAGACCGCCGGCCAGGTACACGTAGACGGCGAGCAGACCGCCTTTCTTGACCGTGGCCGCCACCCGCCGGAACGCGGTGGCGGTATCCGGGGTGTGGTGGAGTACGCCGATCGAGTAGGCAAGGTCGAAGGTGTCGTCGGGAAAGGGCAGCGCGAAGATGTCCGCCTGGACCAGGTGCGCGGTGGGCAGGGCGCGCAGGTTCAGGGCCGCGGCGTCGACCGCGCGGGTGAGGTCCACTCCCACCACCTCGGCGCCCCAGCACGCCATGACCTCCGCGTAGCGCCCGGCACCCACGCCGGCATCGAGCACCAGCCGCCCGCGGACATCCCCCGGGCCGAGGCCGGTCTTGAGCCTGAAGCCGTCTTCGGATTGCCGGGTTCCGTTGGCGGAGTCGATCTGCACGGTTCGGAAGCGGTGCCACTCGTCGCCGAAGCTCTCGGCATAGGCGTCGTGGGCGACGAAGCGCGGGATCCCGCCGGTGATCGGGTAGCGGACGTCACACCGCCGGCAGGTGAGCGTGCCGCTTACGATTTCGCCGCTCACCTCGTCGGACCCGAGCGCAAGATCGCCTTTGCAGATCGGGCACACCAGTAGCTCGCGTAGCCGGGGCTTCATGCCGGGTGCATCAGCTGACCCGCCGCCATCCGACGTCATTCCGCCGGGAGAGGAAGCGCATGAAGCCAACCAGGAATGCGAGGTGCATGGCCAGCAGATAGTAGGCGACCAGAGCGTACCGGATGCCCTGGATCTGCCGACGAAAGAGCCAGCCGGCGATCCCCCACCCGTAGAAGGCGCCCTGCGCCAGGAAAAGCGCGCGGTACACCGGGTGTGGCCAGAGCGCGGCGCTGGTCAGGAGCATCCCGATCAGGAGGAACGGCAGGATCCAGCGTAGAAGCTTGTGGGAAACGAACGCAAATGCGGTGAGGGGGTCCAGTGGGCCGCGGAGGAGCTGGCCCAGGGCGCGGAAGCTACCGGTCGCGATTCGAACACGCCGGGCGAATTCGCCGGCCACGGTGGCCGGCGCGAAATCGGTGGCCCGCGCCTCGGGATCGTAGAGGACCCGGAAGCCGCGCTTCCGGGCATTCATCGGCACGACAAGATCCTCGACCAGGGTGGTGTCCGGGAGCGGCACGAAGCAGTTGCGCTGGAGCGCGTAGATCGCGCCGCTGGCCGTCAGGGTGAGCCCGAGGCGCGACTCCATGAGACGCAGCATCGATTCGTAGCGCCAGTAGAGGCCCTCGGTCTGGCGGGACTCCGGGCTCGCCTGAAACTGGAGCGCGCCGGCCACTACGCCGACCCGCGGGTCGGTGAAGTGCCGGACCAGCTTCTGGACCGCGTTCGGCTCAAAGAGGGTGGCGGTGTCGGAGAAAACCAGGATGTCGTGACGGGCCCTCGTCACCGCCTCGTTCAGCGCGCTTGACTTCCCGTGACGCTCGGGGAGATACACGACCCTCACGTTGCCACCCTCCGCCGCCCTCAGGATCGCGTTGGTCCCGTCGGTGGAGCCGTCCGAGACGAAGATGACCTCCACGAGATCCTTCGGATACTCCAGCGCGCGCATGTTCTCCAGCTTCTCGGGCAGATGGCGCTCTTCGTTGTGAGCCGGGATGATCAGCGACACCGCCGGGAGGTCGGTGAGGTGGGCCGAGATGCGCCGGCGATCCTCGCGGGACTGCAGGTACCGCCAATCGCGCCAGGTCTGGACCACCGCCGACGCGCCAAACAGGAAGACCGGGTAGAGAAGGTAGGTGTGGGCGACTAGGAGGAAACAGCCCCAAAACAGCGACTCGAGCACGTTCGACGCCTCTCGCCGTCTACTTGGCTCCGCGGCCGAAGAGGACGATCTTCACCGTGTCGACGAGGATCCGCAGATCGAGCCAGGCCGACATGTGCTTGATGTAGAAGAGATCGTACCGCATCTTTTCGGTCACCTGCTCCAGGCTGACCGAGTAGCCGAACCGGGTCTGGGCCCATCCGGTGAGCCCGGGTCGGATGGAGTGGCGCAAGCTGTAGTACGGGACCTGCTCGCTCATCGCCTGCAGGTTAGACAGGATCTCGGGTCTAGGTCCGACCAAGTCCATGTCGGCCTTCAAAATGTTCCAGAACTGAGGCAGCTCGTCGAGGCGGAGCTTGCGTATCCAGCGGCCCACCCGCGTGATCCGGGTGGTGTCGTCCCGGTCCCACACGGCCGCGGCGGGGCGCTCACCCGGGGGAAGGGGGTGCATCGTGCGGAACTTGATGAGGCCGAAGGGTCGCCCGCCACGCCCGGCGCGCTGGTCCACGAAGAACACGGCCCCGCGTGAGTCGAGTTTGATTGCCAGCGCGATGACGACCATGAGCGGGGCCGTCACGATGAGCCCGGCGATGGCGGCCACCAGGCTCGCGACGCGCCGGAGGGCCAGCTGCATGCGTGACTTGCGGAAAGCGCCCGAGAAGATGAGAAACGACGGGGTGAGCGACTCGATGGGGAGCTTCCCCGTAAAGGACTCATAGGTTCGGAGGCCATCCTCGACCAGGATGCCCTGGACCCCGCACTCAAGAAGATGGGCCATCGGCATCCGGCCGCGTCGCTCGGTCAGCGCCACGATCAGGCGATCTGGCTTGACGTCGTGGATGATCTTGTCGATCCGCTCGAGCGGGCCCAGCACCGGATACGGTAGCTCGCTGGGCTCCGCGCCGGTGCCGTCGTCGACGACGCCGACGACCGCGTAGCGGAAGTTGGGCCGCGACTCGATCTCGTGGATGATGCGCTTTGCGAGAGGGCCGGCTCCCAGGACGAGGACTCGGTCCGCGAACGCGCGTCGCCGCATGATCATATAACCGATCGCGCGAAGCGGGACGAGAAGGCCGGCGGCCACCAGGAGGCCCGAGACAAAGGGCCCTTCCGCGATTCCCGCGTCGGGGACGATCGTGTAGAAGAGCGCGAGCAGGATCAGGGCCACGCCGAAGGACTGGAGGAGGCGCGAGGCGAAGAGGCTGAAGCTGCGCACGACGCGGAGGTCGTAGAGATCGTTGTAGTAGAAAGCGACGATGCAACATAGCGATATCCCGCCCGTCTGACCGAGCAGCGTCGCCACGTCCAGCCAGTCGAGGAATGACCGATGGCCCCACGCGAAGATGGTGGCCGTGACCGCCAGGGAAAGGACGAATCCTTCAATGACCGCTAGACTCACCGCGAACGATCCCGGGAGCGACGGTTCTTCACCGCGACTTCCTCGCGGCGTCTCAGGATCGAGCCGACCCTCGTGGTGATTCGACGGAACCGGCTCCGCTCGTCCGCGGGGGCCGGCGCGTCATAGTAGCTCACGTAGTGCCGCCCCCGACGACCGGTGCCGAGATCGTCGAAGCCGTTGAAGACGATCCCGAGCAGCTTGGTCGGGTCCAACACGTCCAGCGCGCTCTCGAGCAGGGCCCGGGGCGTCTGGTGCGCGGCCACGACCACGATCACCCCATCCACCCAACGGGCGACGACTCGGCAATCCTGGACCAGGGCCAGGGGCGGGGTGTCCATGACGATGAAGTTGTACTGCTGTCGCGCTTCGTCGAGGAGAGCGCCGAGCCGGGGTGACTTGAGGACCTCGTACGGGCTCGGAGGAATCTGGCCGGCCAGCACTACGCTCAAGTTGAACGGCGGGCGCGCCTGCACGATGCTCTCGAGGGTGAGGCTCGGGTCGAGGATCGCGTCCACCAGCCCGAGGGTGCGAGATCCGTTGAATCCCAGCACGTGGCCGATGGAAGGCCGACGGAGGTCGGCTTCCACGAGCAGCACTGAGGCGTCGGAGCCCTGGGCCAGGGCTCCCGCGAGGTTGATCGCGGTGGTGGTCTTGCCGTCACCGACGCCCGGGCTCGAGACGGCGATGATCGTGAGCTCTTCGGTCTTGTGCTTCTGTTCCACCATGTGGCGCAGCGCGCGATACTGCTCGGCCTCGAGGCCAGCCGGAGACACGAGGCTCACCAGATGGCTCTCGACCTCGCCCGTGATCGTGCCGGCCCGTCGCGGCGCCACGGGGGCTCGGCGGGGCGCGCCGTTCATGGACGACGGCGGCGCGGCCGGGGGCCGAGGGGCCGGGGCTGCTGCCGGCGGCGGAGCGGCCGAAGAGGCTACCGACGAAGCGGGCGAAGGCGCGGCCGGGGCCGCTTCAAGCCGCATGGCGCGCTCACGCTGGGCCTGCTCGAGTGCCTTCGCGAACTTGCTCATCGCGGGATCAGGATGCGCGCGGACCGGGCCAGCTCCGCCAGATAGGAAGTGGATGCGTCTACTGCCCCCGGCAGGAGGTCTGGATGGAAGATCGCGACGGCGACGGTTCCAGTCACGAGGGCAGCGGACATGCCGACGAGAGCCCAGCGGAGCGGGCTAATGCGGCTGGGTCGGCGACGAGCGCGAGCCCGGCTGATCGTGGTTCGGGTCCGGAGCCGGGGCTTCGCTCCGACCTCGAGATAGCTGATGGCCTGCTCCACGATGTCGGGATCGATTCGGCGCGTCTGGTCGGCGTAACCGATGAGCAGGCAATGATCGCAGACCGTGTTCACGACGCGAGGGATCCCGCGCGCGTATTCCGTGATGCGACGGAGCGCCTCTTCGGTGAACACCCCGAGATCTCGCGCGCCGGCCATCCGCAGTCGGGTGCGGATGTAGTTGCGCGTGCCGGAGCCGGTCATGGGCGGGATCGAGCAGAGGATACCGATGCGCTGCTTCAGCTGCCGCAGCTCGGGCATCTCGAGACGGGCCAACAGCTCCGGTTGTCCGACCAGGACAATCTGGAGGATCTTCTCCTTGGTGGTTTCGAAGTTCGACAGCAGGCGGATCTGCTCCAGCGTTTGCGGGTAGAGATTCTGCGCCTCGTCGAGAATCAGCACGGTGTTCTGGCCCGCCCGGTGGCGCTCGACCAGGAAGTTCTGCAGCGCCACTAGCCGCTGCGCTGCCGAGTCGCCTGGCTTCTCGATCTCGTACTCCTCGAACATGTACTCGAGCAAAGCCGGGAAAGGGAGGAGCGAGTTGGACACGTAGGCCACCGCGGTGTTGCTGTCCAGCTCCTGTCGGAGCGCCTCCAGGAGCGTCGTCTTTCCCATCCCGATCTCGGCGGTGACAAGGATGAAGCCCTTCTTCTCCTGGATGGCGTAGAGGAGCTGGGCGAGCGCTTCGCGGTGGCCTGGGGTCATGAACAGGAACTCCGGATCCGGGGTGACGCCGAAGGGCTCCCGGTCGAAGCCGTAGAAGGTGAGATAGATAGCCATGGGCGCGTCAGGCCCGATCGCCGCGAGACAGAGTCTGGGCCAGTTGCTCGTTGCCGTACGCGAAGAGATACGACGAGCCGGCAATGAATAACAAGGCGACGAGCACTCCGACGGCGGCCAGCCGGAATCGCCACCGCCGCCGGCGCGCATCGGCTTCCGTGATGATGCGCGGAATGGCTACGAGGACCGGTACGGTCGTGTAGGCGCGGAGATCGCGGGTCGAATGGAACGACGAGTCGAGCACCTCCATAACCAACATCGAGCCCGCCCCCAGCACGAACGAGAGCACGAGGCTCATCAGCAAGAGGCGGGACCGCCTCGGCGCCGCCGGGCTCGAAGAAGGCACAGCCGAGTCCAGGATCCTGAACTGCTCGCCCTTCTGCCGCTGCTCCATGCTCTCCGCCAGGAGGGCATCGTCGTACTTCCTGGTCAGGCTATGATACAGCTCCTTGGTCGTCTGATAATCGCGGGTCGCGTCCAGGTACTCCTGCTCGCGTTTTGGCGCATTGTCCACGCGACTCTGGTACGTGAGAATCGCCTGACGCAGCCGCTGGTCGTCCTGTTTCGCCAGCCTTAGCTCGGTCTCGACCGAGCGAAGGGTATCCTGGAGGCGCGCCACTTCCGGAGTGGGTGGCCCCGCCACCTCCTTCGGTTGGGTCTTGGGCTTGGGCTCGGTGAGCTGCTTCTCCAGCCTTTCGATCTCGTCCTTGATCCGGATGATGTCGGGCCAGCGGTCCGTGTACTTGATGCGCAGGGTGATGAGGTCCTGCTTGAGGCGAGCTAGCCGCACCTCGTCCGGCTCGGGGCCACCCGAATTGAGCTTTGCGCTGGCGAGCTGGGAGGCGACGGTGTCCCGTCGCTCGGCCAGGCGAACCTGGTTGTCATTGTTGATCCGAAGCTGACCATTCAGAGAGTCGAGGGCGGCGAGGTTGCCGTGCAGCTGCTGGGGTAGCTCGCCGAGGTAGCGCCGTTGCAGCTCACCCATGCGAGATTCCTGCTCGTCGAGCCGCTTCTTGGCTTCGGCAAGCTGAACCTTGAGGAATTCCGCGGTCCCGGTGGCCTGCCGCTCCCGGGCTTTGAGGTTTTCCTCGATGAAAAACGAGGCGACGGTGTTGGTGACGACGGCGACCGTCTGCGGGTCACGACCGCGGTAGGAAAGGGTGAAGGCGGTGGTCGTACTACGTCCCGCCTCAGCGCCCAGTAGCTCGAGGCGGATATCGCGCCGCATCCGGCCAACAGCTTCCTCGCTGGATCCACGGTTCTTGAGGTCCGGATACAAGCCCATCTGGTTGATGAGGGACTCGAGCCGCGAGCGGCTGAGAATCTCCTGGGTGATGGTACGGAGTCGGATCTCGAGCTCGCTGGTGACGGTCGCGCGTACGAACGACTCGGGGACCTGCTGGCGCTCCACCATGACGAGGGCGCTCGACTGGTACAAGTCGGGCAGGGCCATGATCATCGCCGTGGCCGCGGTCAGGGGCACCAGGAAGACGACGATGCCGAGCCACTTGCGCCGGTTCCAGAGAGCCCAGACGCGGTCCAGGCCGCCGCCGCGGGGTGCCCCCTCTGCGTCGTCGAGGCCGCGCAGCGACTCGCTCATGGCCGGTGCACTCCCCTCCGCTCGCGATCGAGCCCGCTGTCCTTGATCTTGTAGAGCAGCGCGCGGTAGCTGATCTCCAGGAGCTTGGCGGCGCGGACCCGGTTCCATTGCGTCTGCTCGAGAGCCTGCAGGATCGCCTCGCGCTCCGCCACCTGGGCGGCTTTGCGCGAGATGTCCTTGAGCGACAGGGTCGCGGCCTTCGCCGGCCGCAGGCCCCCATTCTCCTCGCTCGGCGCGACGCCGCCGGGAAGCGGGCTGCGGCGCAGGAGCGGGTCGCCGAGGACGATCATCCGCTTGATCATGTTCTCGAGCTCGCGGACGTTGCCGGGGAACCGGTGATGCAGGAGCCGCTGCAAGGTCTCCAGGGGAAGGCGGAGGCTCTCGCGCCGGAAGAGCTGGGAGTAGCGCTGCATGAAGTATTCGGCGAGGACCGGGATCTCCTCCGGACGCTCGCGCAGGGGCGGGACGGTGATCTGGATGACGTTCAGCCGGTAGTAGAGGTCTTCGCGGAACCGTCCCGCCGCCACCGCTTGCTCCAGGTCCTGATTGGTCGCGGCCAGCACCCGCACGTCCACCTTGACGGTAGAGCGACCCCCGACCCGGGAGAACTGGCCGTCCTGCAGCACGTGCAGGAGCTTGCCCTGGAGCGCGGGGTGCAGATCCCCGATCTCGTCCAAGAAGATCGTCCCGCGATCGGCCGCCTCGAACTTGCCGATCTTGAGCTGATGGGCGCCGGTGAAGGCCCCGCGCTCGTGGCCGAAGAGCTCGCTCTCGAGCAGCTCGCGGGGCACCGCCGCGCAGTTGACCTTCACGAACGGTCCACTCTGCCGCACCGAGGCGTCGTGCACCGCGCGCGCCACCACGTCCTTCCCGGTGCCCGTCTCGCCCTCGATGAGAACGGTGACGTCCACGCGCGCCGCCTGCTCGATGATTTCCCGCACCTCACTCATCTTGGCACTGCGCCACAGCCCGATCTCCTCGCGGAGCCGGGCGCGGGCTTCGTCGTCGGGGACCCGCTCCCAGTTGCGACGGGGGCGAGCGAGGGCGCTCTTGAGCACGTTCTCGAGGTCATCGGCGGTGAAGGGCTTTTGCAGGAAGTCATCCGCGCCGAGCGACGCGATGTCGGCGGTGCGATCGGCGGAGTCGCTGTCGACGATCACGACGATGGCGCCGGGGGTCCCGCCCCGCGTCTTCAGGCGCCCGAGCAGGTCGACAGCCTCGCCCTTGAAGTCGAGGAAGGTCGCGGTGAATCGGCGCTGCCCCAGCTCGGCCAGCGCGCTCTCGACCGAGCTGGCGGCGATGGGCTCGTATCCCCATTCGGCAAGGAACGTCTGAAGCTGCTGTTGGGTCGTCGATTCCGTTCCCGCGGTGAGCACAAGTCTGTTCTTCATCGCCTCATCTTCCGTGGGATACCGCTCGGGCCATCTGACGTTCCGGTTAAGATTCGACACGCATGGTATGCAACGCGGGCCATGCCCGCAGTCGCGCGAACAGGAATAGCAAGCGTGGTGCCAAGATGGCTTCGGTGTGGTCCACACAAGTAGTTGATCTAGCGAGGAAGAATGCGATTCCGGATCAGGCATTCATATTCACTCATTGGGAAAACGATTTCCTTTCTGACGCCAAGTCCACTCCTGGACGGGGCTCTAGGTCTCGAAAGGCTAAAAAGAGTCAATATTCCAGCATGTTCCAGTAGTCGCAGATCTAGTAACACTTGCATGGGACTACGAAAAAATGTGCGGTAGATTTCATGATGATGACAACTTCATTGCTAGGTCATCCACTGTGTGGTGGCCTGCGACGGAGGACAGAGGCCAGAAAGCTAGATATTTTAGGTGCTTGCGTCCTCTAAAGCCGGGCGCAGCGCCCACGGTCTGGGAAGTTCCGTCCCTCTGAACCCCTCGAGTCGTGAGTATGCACACCACAATTGCACATGCCAAGGAAAGAAAGGCGGGTGTCGGGATTCAAGGGCCCTCGCGTGTGGCCGAAAGATCCCCTTCGCCGCGGCGATAGCCTAGTCTGCAGGCGCGCCGATTGTAGAAGTTACCTCGCCGCGGCTGTAAGTTTTACACTAGGCGATCACGCCTTCGAGTTCTCGCCATCCTCCGACTTCTGCAGAATGTGATCGACGACCTGTGTCACATGACCGGCCAGGTCGTTGAAGGCGGCGACCATCTCGGAGCGATCCGCCTGGA
>Ga0070707_100003282_pt1 | contig 15301 bp, 11 predicted proteins | sample KBSK5502metaG_FD_65468 | JGI IMG/M metagenome (GOLD analysis project Ga0070707, IMG submission 65468) | Corn, switchgrass and miscanthus rhizosphere microbial communities from Kellogg Biological Station, Michigan, USA - KBS K5-50-2 metaG | ecosystem: Host-associated > Plants > Roots >... | reverse complement strand
CCACCAGCGCCCAGATGATGTTAGGCCACCGTGCCCCCGGCCCGATCAATTGTCCCCACAGGGTTCCCGGCAAATCGGTGACCTCTGACGATTCGAGGACAGACGGCGAGACGCCGAGGAGACCAATCATGTAGAAGCGCCAGACAAGAAAGATGAGAAGGGCCGCCGCCGGCGGAATCATCTCTTTTGCGATTTCGCGCCACGGCCGGCCGTCGTAGCGCGACTGACAGATGAAAAAGAGCGGGATCGGCGCGTATACCTCCTTCGACAGCATCGCGAGGAAATAAAGAATCGTTGCCAGTGCAATCCATCGTTTTCCGAAGCTCCATGCGAGCAACGCCGCTAAAGCGAAGGCCAGGCCTTCGACGTAGTGCCGGATCATGAGCATTCGAGCGGCGTAAACACTGGCCCAGGTCGTGAGGAAGATTGCGGTGCCGGCGAGTGCGAACTCCTCGGAAACGTAGCGGCGCAGCAGGAGAAACAGAAGCACCGCGGCCAGCGTGAGCGCGGCAATCTGGTGGACATAAAAAAACGCCGGCCGGAGGCCGCCGACCAGAATGTCGGTCTTGAAGGAAAGCAGCAGCAACGGCGTGAAGGTGTGCGTCGCGAGGTGCGAATACTCTGCAGGATCGAAGAGCGTTCCGAGCGCCGGCTGGCGGATGGCCTCGATCACGAGCTGCGGGTCGTCCCACAGCCACCATCCGCGGATGGCGTTGCCGTGGATGATCACGGCAACGATCATCACCGCGAGAATGGCAGCGAGTGACCGGCCGCGCATCGGCGTCATGATAAGCGTGTGATAGATTCGCCAGCCGAAAAACGATTGGAAGGAAACCCGCAGAATGTCCAGATTCTCACGCGCGCTCGGCGTGGCGCTGCTCGTGGCGGCGGCCATCGCCGGATGCAAGAAAGAAAATCAGACGGCTGCACCGGAGCCGGAGACGTTCACGTTCATCCGCTATCCGGGCGCGCATTATCTCGCTCAACTGACCGAGCTCGCCAAGCAGGCGCACACGATCTCGAAACCGGGGGAGTCGGCTCCGCCCACCGCTTTCTACGACACCGATGCCCCTCTCGACACTGTTGCCAACTTCTACGCCAAATCGTACGGCGTTCCGAAAATCGCGGCTGACATTACGAACAACCTCAGCGCCGCCAAACCGCCGGCCTATTACCGCAACGGCGATCTGCAGGCGGACGTGAAATCGATCGAAGGTCTGCTGCAGAAGCTGAAGGTGAACGTCGATATCTCCAAAGCGCAGGGGAAATATCGCGCGGTGGAGTTCGACGCCAAACCCAACCGGCCCCGCGTCACTCTGCAGCGGCCGTACTTCGATGTCACAAAATCGCAGGTGGTCGATCGGACGATCATCCTGATGGCGCCCTGATGGCCTCCGCGCCGCGCGCGCTGATCGCCGGCCTGGGATTGATCGGCGGCTCGATCGGGATGGCGTTGCGCGCGCGGGGCTGGCGCGTCGCATTTCTCGATCCGAATGTGGCGCTGAATGAAGCCCAACGCGCCGCTGCAGCCGACGAAAAAGTCGAATCGTTCTCCGAGGCCGATCTTATCGTTCTCGCGACGCCTGTGGATGTCGCCGAGAAAATCCTCGGCACCCGGCACTCGGCGCTCATCACCAGCACTTGCAGCGTGATGTCGCCGCTGCGCGCGCTGGGTGGCGAGAATTTCGTCGCCGGCCATCCGCTGGCGGGCTCGCAGGAACGCGGCCTTTCTGCAGCGCGCTCCGATCTCTTTCGCGGTGCGGTCTGGTTCGTCGATCGCAACGATCCGCTCGTCGCGCGCATGATCCTCGACTGCGGCGCGAAACAGGAGCTCGTCGATGCCGGCGAGCATGACGCCGCCGTCGCTCTCACCAGCCATCTTCCCCAAATTCTTTCGACCGCTCTGGCGGCATATCTCGAGGAGCACGGAATCGAGGATCGATTCGCCGGCGGCGGATTGCGAACCTTCCTCCGCCTCGCGGGAAGTGACGCCTCGGTGTGGATGCCGGTGCTGGAGGCCAATCGCGCAAACATCGCGCCCCACGCAGACGCGATCGCCCAAATCGTCAAAAAAATCCTCGCGGGAGATGCCACCGCATTCCGGAAGGCGCAGCGCCTCTGGGCCCGGTTGCTATCATCCGCCCCGCGATGAACTCGACCTGGTTCTACCTGGCGGTCCTGTAGCCGGCTGTCGCATGGCTCGGGCGCCGCGAGGCTTTGACATCGAGTACCGTTCGCCCGACGGTCAGACGAGACGGCTTCGATCGACTGCTCTCATCGTCAGCGCTACCGCGGCCGCTATCGGCGAATTGACATTCACGCCGGCGTCCTGTTTACCGAAATCGATACGACCTTAGATCTCGGTACTCGACGCACACTTTTTCGTTAGCTTCTAAGCTGCGGCGATTGGCAGACATTCACTTTTCACTGAATTCTTGGTACGAGATTTGAAAACATCATTCCATATTTATGGCTCGACTGCATTAAGGGTTGAGTCCGGCATCGACTACTGAATGGTCAAAACCACACAAGAAGGAGCCCATGTTGACGAAATCCTTTCTAGTTCGGTAATCCTAGTCGCGCTCGCTTCTAAGACCTTCGCTCAAGGTTTGAGCTGCGCGTTGTTCTTGGCAGCACCACAAGACATGCGGTAATACCGTAGGAGAGAACTAATGAACAAGCTCATACTTATGAGTCTAATGTTGCTGGCAATCGCTGGAAGGGCTTCCGCGCAATGCAGCCCTGACCCCAGCGGTACTTGCAGCGGACACAAGCATGTTCTTGGAGGCGCCTACGCCTACACCGAGGACTTTGGCAGTGGCAATACTCAAGTCAACCAAGCTCCGTGTTGTGGGTCAGGTTACGTGACGGTCGTTGAAGGATGCCCGGCGCAAAATTACGTCAACATCACAAATACCGCCGCCTCCAATCTGGTCATGCGGGCATGGCTGCAGATCGGCGCAGCGACAGCTCCAGCCGGTTCAGAATACGCCGCCCGATTCAACGTCGACGGTGCAATCCGCGGCGAATACGTCCGGAAGCTGACTGGACAATATCCGCAAGGAGAAGATTTCAACGCGATTTACGTCAACCTTCCCGCAGGAAGCCACCAAGTACGCTTCCAAGTATGGCTGATCGATTCGCCAGGAACCTCGCTGACAGTCTCGCAATCGTTCATTGAAGTGCAAGGCGTGCCAGCCGCATTGCCAGCAGGCACGACGGCTACTGGCAACACGGCGACAGTCGATGGCACGTGGCGTCAAATTACCGACACGCTGACATTCACGAACACCGCGGCGGTCAATCTGATTACGCAAGGGTATCTGCAGTTTAATTCCGGCACGCCGGGACAACATATTTCTTTCGGCTTTTCCCTCGATGGCGCAAATTCACAGCACACAATCGACCTTGCGGTACCTCCAACGTTTCCGAGTGGCCTAAACGTGTTCGATCACTACGTCTACGAACCAGGCTATACCAACGTGCCAGCGGCAACCCATACGATAACGATGTGGGCCGTGAATCGTGACGGCGGTTCGTCGGAAGTGCAGTGGCGCCAGGTCGAGTTCCTCGCCCTTGACGCTACCAGTGGCGTGGAACCAATGCTGGAGACCATCAATACGACGCCACTGCTGGTAAGAATGACCGGCGACGGTTCGCGAGTCTTCGATCCAATGTTCACGTACAAAGCGGACACGAATCCATGGACGAAGCTCCTCGATTATCAATATCCAGCGACTGGTGCCTCCGTCAAACAGAACGGGACCGGCGAAGTCTACGTGGAGTTCCTCGGCACAAGCGACGGGCAGTGGCAAATGATCGAGATCGGTGTCGAGGTGCTGAATACCCCAACGTATGACGCGAACGGCAATCCTACGGGCGCAGCAAAAACTGCAGATTTCACGATCGAGTCACTCATGATTCCGCCAGGAAGGCACCAGAAGTTCATCTTCACCGACCCGTTGTGGTGGGACCTGTCTGCGAACCCAAACCTGATTCGGCTTTTTGTCCGCAAAAACCCCGATAGTCCATCGGGCGAGTTCAACGTAGGGCAGAGGTACATGTCGTTTCGCGGCGTGTCGACACCAGGATGGACGGCCTGCCAATTCGACTAGGCTTTCCAAACGTTTCAGTTTGGAAAACTTACGCCGCGAAGAATTCGCTGTTCCTGAAAGAAAGGACCTAATGCATGCTAACTATTCGAAAATTCACAATGCTGATTTCATTTAGCTGTGCGTCAGCGGTCTTCGGTCAGTGTCCTCCTCAGTGTCCGCCTCCAACGATCGACTATTGCAGCGGCACTGGTAACGTTTCTACCAATGGAGTTGGAACTGGTTGGGATCTACGTCCGTCCAACGACAAGCTCCCACTGCCGGTCGGACACTTTATCCCGATATCGCGGCTTGGGAATCACTATATGCCCGACATGCCCAATTTTGATGGTGACTCGATGACCGAGCCCACGTGGAAAGTGGGTGATTATGGGGAAGCGGTTGCTTACGCGCGGAAATTCGGCTCAGACGGCTTTCATGAAACTTGGTACATACCTAAGGAAGCTGCAACTGGTCGTGACGGATTCTACGAGCGTTGGGGCGGTTCTTACTGGGATCACATGGACACGGCCGACCCGAACGATGGCTCACAGTTCGGGTACATAACAGAAAAGACGCTCGGCTATCCCTGGACGTCGACGTCTTCCGGCTTGTCGGCAATTCCCCGCTACTTTAACAGCAGTATTTTCGATCACCGTACGTGGCTGCCAGGAGTCACGCCCGCCGGGTACTACCTGGAGACAACGTTCGATGCCACGAGCCCAACGCCCCGCTTTGGGTTCCCTCGTTTTGGTAATCGTCCTTGCAAGTCAGAAGTCTTCGCGCTAGATGGCGATACGATCGCCAACAGCAGGCTGACGGTCACCTTCAACAAGGTTTGGGGCAACGCAATTCGTGACATCACGTTTAACGACGGCTCAGGAGCGAAACAAATCGTGGTAGACGACGACATCGGATCTCTTGTCCAGGCTGAGGTCCTCGCAGGTGTCGGTTGGACGCAAGCACCGCGATATGTTTTCATCAACCCGACCGAGGCAGGTAGCGCTGACGGCGGGCTTAATTACGGCAACACGTATCGATGGCTCGGTAGTCCCGTTCTTTCTATCTCTCACACAGCGACGACCGAGCATACCGTCCTGCAACCCTTTAACTTTGATTCGAGTGACTTTACGTACTCTGAGCCGGATACGACGCACATTGAAGATATTCCCTTGCTCTGGAAGGGATATTTCACGAAGGATGTCACGGTAGGCTACACCGATCGGCAGGGCGTAACCCATGACGAGGTCATGCAAATCGGGTTCGACACAGTGTTGCAGGATCCAAGCGTGCCAACGGACACTTATGGCGGCGGCCCCAATAATAACGCGCCGGCCGGAATGGCCTACACATTTTGGCTGCATGGTCGGTATCTCGGCGACGACGGTACTACGATCCATAATTACCAGGGAGAGATCCTGCACCTCGATACCCAGGTCGACACTCTCATCCCGGTATTGCCGACGACGGTCAGTGACTCGACAGCGAACTATCCAAGTGACACTGCCATCATGACAGACGTGATGCCGGGCGCGACCTATAATACTGCGGCGATTGTATACAAGAACGACAGGACATTTGCGTACGGCTGGCTTTCACGACGCGCGATCCATGTGCCAGGCTGCACAACAGACGGCAGTATTGAGGGGTATTTCTTTAGCATCGGCGGTCCCGACGCCCAATCGCCAATCAATATCACACTCAAAGCAAGCGCTCACCACAACCTGACCTCGGCACAGCATTCATTGGACAACGTCTTTTTTGTTGTAGGCAATTACAACACTGTACGTGCCGATTTGCTGGCGATCTATGACAAAGAGGTCGCCTCTGGACAGTGTCTTGCTGGTCCCTAAGGATCCGGAGCGGCATGCGCTCACGACTGAGCGTAGTGATTGAATTTTGACATCGTCTTGACAATCGGATTGTTCCGACGGTCAAAGACTAACACAGCGGCAGGCCTAGCTGTCGCAGAAGAGTGAGACTTTCGGGGCGGGCCCACGTATCTCGGGGCTCGTCCCGTTTTCTTGAATTCAAACTGCCCGATGGTCAAGCAAACTCGTAGCTCGTGCTGTCAGCCCTGACCACGAAAGGCAGACGTCGGTCCCTTCTTCGCGTGAGTGCACAAATTCATTCACCAAATCGAGCTACGACCGCCTACGAGACCTATCGGCTTATTGGTGCTTGCTGCGTGAGTTCAAGAGGACAAGGGGCGTAAGCGGGTCCTTTGGGAAGCCCCTATCCTTGTCCATGCTTTGCGAGTAGGCTAGAACGACGGGGATGATGCATATTCCACTGCGATGGCTCGCAGCGCTGCTAATTGCAATCGCGTTGCTGCGGACCGCCGCAACATTCAGAGCGTTCTCGGCTACTAACGACGAGGCAACGCATGTGGCCGCTGGACTCGAGATCATCCAGTACCACCGGTACAGACTGCAGCCAATGAATCCGCCGTTGCCACGACTCGTTATCGCTGCAGCTCCGTACGTCAGTGGTATCCGTGTGGCGGAACGGGGCAACTTTTACGAACAGGTATACAGCGTTTTTTACAACGAGCGAAAATATGAGGATAACCTCGTTTCCGCTCGCGTCGGCAATCTTTTCTTTCTGACGATCGCGCTTGCCGCACTGTGGCTGTGGGCGCGCCACGAACTCGACGAGCGCGCCGCACTACTCGCACTCTGTATCTTTTCGATGCAGCCGATTATTCTCGGGTATTGCGGGCTTGCAACCCACGACGCGGCAGGAACAGCCGGATTTGCGCTTTGCCTGCTCGCCTTCGGCCACTGGCTACGTCGTCCTGATACGCGTCGTGCGCTGTTCTTTGGGTTGGCCTATGGTTTCGCAATCGCTTGTAAGTTCTCAAACATCGGTTATGTTTGCGCGGCATGTGCGAGCATTCTGATCTGGCGCTTATTTGATTCACCTCGCGGCCGAAAGCAGCTGCTGCTAGGCGGCGCACGGATGCTGCTCGTGGTTCTCATCACCAGTGCAGTGTTCGTGTGGGCGAGCTATGCCTTTACGTTGGGAACTATTGCCGATATCAGCGACCTGAAAAGTGCGCACGGTTTTTTTGGCGTGCTCGCTAGACAAGACCCGAGGCTCCCGCTGCCGGCGCCATTATTCTTCGACGGTATCGGCGAACTTCTAGAGCTCGATCGGCATGGGATGGAGTCCTACCTCTTTGGCAGATGGAGTACAACCGGGTGGTGGTGGTACTTTCCGATAGCACTTGCGCTAAAAACGACGCTGGCATCACTCGCGTTAGTGGGTGCGGGTGTCGTGTCTATGAATCGTAAACCAATACTGCGACGCGCATTTATCGAGTCTATACTAGCCGCACTCGCAGTTTTACTTGTCGCGATGCCAAGCCGCCTGGATTTGGGCGTCCGCTACATCCTGCCCGCATTTGTTCCTTTTAGCGTCGCCGCCACGGCCTCTGCCCGTTCGTTATTGGAAGACCGTCGATTCTGGGTTCGGGGAGCTACTGTTTTGCTAATAGCGGTTCATCTCATTGTGTCTGCGCTTGCCCACCCAGACTACTTTCCTTACTTCAATGCTTTGGCCGGTAAGGACCCTTCGCGATTGCTTGTCGATAGTAACCTCGATTGGGGACAGGATGTGCTACGGCTGCGAGATACGGTGCATCGGCTTGAAGTTGATCAACTGACAGCGAGCATGCCTGGTTTGGTTGATTACGATGCGCTCGGATTCCCGCCGACATACCAAGCCGATGCTCGCACGCCGGCCAGCGGATGGATTGCCGTTAGCGACCACATGTACCGCATGCCCCTTGGCGACCATGCGTGGTGGTGGCTCGAACGATACCCATTTGAGCGCGTCGGGAAAACGGTCCGACTTTTCCACATCCCTTGACCTTTGCCGGTCACGTTTTGGCGGCCTCTAAGCAACGGAAAAACGCGAATCTGATCGGCCGAGTTTACGATCATTCCGATAAGCCTCCCTTTGTAATTAGGATGCGATCCCACAAGAGATTCCGAAAGTGGAACCACAATGTGCCGGGCGGTTCCGGATTGTTGAATAGCGGTTCGATTTCATTGTGACCGGGAAAGATTTCGGTAACGCCGCGCAAAGTCCAGAAGATGTGAACTACATCATAAAGCGCTGACGGTACACGACGAAGTACGTTGACTGCTACGAAGCGCTGCAAAAAATCGGGCAGCAGCAGCAACCCATGAATGCCGAAGTGAGGGTCGGCTCGGAACAGATATTTTAAGCGTGCCGGAGTGGTGAGCATGCAGATCCCGCCCGGCCGGAGAACCCGGATGATTTCGGCACCAAGAGCACTGGTGTCAAGGACGTGCTCAAGTGTCTCAAGACAAAAAACGACGTCGAAAGTGTTGTCTTGATACGGAATGGCGTGCCCTCCGCCAATGACTTGGCGAATAGGCAGGCGTGTCCTGACCGTTAGCGAGCGCAAGGTCGAGTTAGGTACAAGGTCGAGAGCGTGAAGTTTGTGTCCCGAGATGTTCGCGGCACCGCTTGATACGCCGCCATTTCCCGCACCGACATCCAAGATACAAAGCGGCCGACCGAGTCTGATCGCAAAAAATTCGCCGACCTGGCGACCTTCAATCAGCCGCCCGATCGCAAACGCCACCGCTTCTTGATAATGTGTGGCTGTGCGGCCGATGGTGCGGTCGATGGCCGCAGTTGCTTCCTCGCGAAACATCGCCTCCAGCGATAGCCAATCCTGTCGGTAGTGGATGTCTCCCAACGATCCTCCTCCGCGACTTGCGGCAGCATTCTATGTATCAGCGGAACATGATCACCGCGCCCCGCGGCGAGAAAGTCTAGCAGCTGCCATCGATGTATGATCCGCCGCCGTGCTTAACGAGGCTTGGTTTTACATCTTGATGCTCTACGCGGCCGCCGTGTGGCTGGCGCGACGGTGGGGAAGCGATTTTCCATGGCGCATCGCCGGACTTTTCTACGCCCTGGTTCTGGTCTCCTTGTGGCTCCCGCTGACCGGCCCTTACGTCAATATTCCGGTCGACATCGTGCAGACGTATCCCCCATGGTCGATCACCACGCGCGATCATCGCGTCGCGAACCCCGAGATCAACGACATCGTCATGCAGATCGTTCCGTGGGCGCATCAGGTGCGCGAGTCGTGGAAGTCGTTGCAATTCCCGTTGTGGAACGCGTTGTCCGGGTCCGGCTATCCGCTGCTCGCGAACGGACAGAGCTCGGGTCTGTCACCCATTCGCTTTCTCGCATTTCCGATTTCGTTCGAATATTCGTTTGCAGGCGAAGCTGCGATGAAGATGCTGATCGCGATGTCGTTCATGTACGCGTTCTGCCGGCGCCGGTGGAGCGAGCTTGCGAGCGCGTTCGGCGCAATCTGCTTCGGCTACTGCACCTTCGTGCAGACGTGGCTGCATTTTCCGCTCGTCACGGTGGCAGTTTTTCTTCCGGCCGCCTTCCTGACACTCGATCTGATCTTCGAGCGTCCGACCTGGCTTCGGTTCATCGGCGCGATCTCCGTCTGGTCCGTGATGCTCCTCGGCGGCCATCCCGAGACGGTGGCACACATTTTTTTTCTGGCGGGCTTGTATCTTGTGTTTCTGGTGGCACAGGCACTCGCACAGAAAGTAGTGTCTGTACCACAACTATTGCGCCGCGTCGGCATCTTCATCGCCGTCCTCGGCCTGGCGGCGATCATCGCCTCACCGTTCCTGGCGCCGTTCGTCGAGGCGCTGCACAAATCGAAGCGCTATCAGGAGCTGCAGGTCTATCCCAATGCCATCGGCTATTACTCCGATTTCCCGTCGGCCATCATCCTTTTTCAGCCGCATTTCTTCGGACACGTTCCCTACGAAAAGCCGTGGGGGCCGGCAGTTGCGGAGTCGATTACAGGGTTTGCCGGCGTCCTCGGCGTGGCGGCGTGGTTCGGTCTGTTGATCCGCGCCATCGCGCGGCGACGCTGGCGCGATCGCGAGTTCTTCTTCGTCGTGGCCACTCCAATTGTTCTCGGCATCATTCTCGGATGGCCGGTCGTCAGTCAGCTCTTCCATCTCCTCTTCTCGCTGGCGGCGAATGCCCGGCTGCGCCTCCTGCTGTGCTGGCTGCTGGCCGCGATGACCGCCGCGATCATCGATGTCGCATTGCGCGAACGGCCGGCGTATCTGCTGGCCGGCCTGACGATTACGGCTGCAATGCTTCTCTACCTGATGATGACGGTCGCTTTCCCGGACGCGGTGAAAAAGGATGCGGCCATGATCGCGATTCTGCCGAGCCTCACCGTGATCGCGATCGGGATCTTCTTCGTTTTGCCGGCGCGGGCGCGTCCGGCTGTCGCGGCCATTCTGCTGGTCGCCGTCATCGCGGAATTGTGGGAAGCATCGAGCGGCTGGAATCCAGTGCTGCCGGCAAAGCGAAGTTATCCGACCACGCCCTTGATCGAACGCCTCAAGGATCTCGGCGATGTCTCGATAACGCCTTTTCGTATCGTTGGCCTGGCGTCCTGGCTTTTTCCTAACGCACAGGCAGTGTATGGGTTCGAAGACATTCGCGCGCACGATCCGATGGCCAATGGCCGCTACATAGGCGTGCTCCGTGTCGTGGGCGGCTACAACACGTCGGACTACTTCGCGAGGTGGGAGAATACAGACACTCGCTTTCTCGATTTTCTGAACGTCAAGTTCGTAATCACACCGAGCGGAGCCACGCTTAAAGATCGAGAGCGTTACGAGCTCGTGTATAACGGACCGGACGGCCGGATCTTTCAAAATCGCGATGTGCTGCCGCGCTTTTATCCGGCGCGCAACGTCGTCCTCGAATTCAAAGGCGACCTTTTCGTCAGGCGCCTCATGGCGCACACGGATTGGGCGAACACCGCGATTGTCAAGACGTTGCCGGTGGAGAGCGACCGCATGCGCCAGGATCTGCTGGCTCCCAGGCCGATGACTTCTCCCAATGCGACGCTAACGATCACCGAGGCGCTGCAAACAGAGTTTCGGATGCATGTGCACGCGCCGCGGTACACGCTCATCGCGAGCAGTCAGCCGATCTGGCCGGGATGGCAGGTGCGAAGAAACGGCCGGAGCATCGATGCGCTCTCCGTGAACGGCGCATTCCTCGGCTTCACAGTTCCGCCCGGCGACTGGGACATCCGGGTGTATTACTTTCCCGCTTCGTTTTACGGCGGCCTCGCGTCCTCGCTGCTCACGATCGCCGTTTTGATTGGGGTTTCGTTCCGGTTGCGGCCTGCTTCAAACGTTTGATGTCGAGCTTTTCCATTTGAAGCATCGCTTTCATGACCCTTTGCGACTTCGCGGGATCTTTGTCCGCAATCAGCTTGCTCAGAATCGTAGGAACGACCTGCCACGACAACCCGTACTTGTCATCGAGCCAGCCGCATTGGTTCGTTTTGCCGCCTTCGGAGAGCTTCTGCCAAAAATAGTCGACTTCTTTCTGCGTCTGGCAGTTGATCACGAACGATATGGCCGGCGAGAAGGTGAACTGCGGACCGCCGTTGAGTGCGACGAAGTCCTGCCCTTCGATTTGAAATGCGGCGGTCATCACCGAACCCTTCGGCCCCGGCCCGGCGTCTCCGTAGCGCGTGACCGTTACGACCTTCGAGTTTTTGAAGATCGATACATAAAACTTCATCGCTTCTTCGGCTTTGTCGTTGAACCACAGAAAAGGAGTGATCTTTTGCATAGGGCGCATATTAATGGGGTCAGAGCTTCGATTCGCCCATTTCTCTACAAGGCGAAGAAAACGATACACCCGGTAGAAGAAAGGGCGAATCGAAGCTCTGACCCCATTATTTGCGTGCTTTCCATCCGATCGCGAGGCAACCCGCGGCCAGCACCAGCGCGATCGGGATGAGCGACCGCGCGTCGCCGGCGCCGAAGGCAGGCTCGCCGAGGTTGAAGCTGGCCCATTCGGACGGGTAGGAGCCGGGGGGGTGGCGGGCGAAGACGATCGCTTCGTCGAATGTCATGCGATTGACCGAGGTGTGGCCGGTGAAGGTAGCCGCGCTCCAGGGTGGTGTGATCGGGACCGCCGGCGAGAATCGTCCGTGAATCAGAAGCGGGAAAATGTATTGCGTCAGCGGACGCGGAATCGTTCCCGACGGTTGCGGATCGACCGCCGTCGCGGCGAAGTTGATCGCGAACGAGATCGCTGCCAGCACGATCGTCATCGGCCGCAGCCATCCGCGGCATCGCAGAATCGCCAGCGCGAGCAGCGGAATGACGGGAACGAGATATCGCGCGCCGATTCCGAATCCACCTTCCCACCCGTTGAACGAAGAATTGATGATGAAAAAGATGACGAAAATCAGTACGATTGCGACGAGCTCCCGCCGATCCTCCCGCTGTCTAAACCACAGGATCGCGCCGCCGATGGCCATGATCAGAACCGGCGCGAAGTAAAACAGCCCTCGATACGCCGACACGCTGATGCCGAGGATCGCGTCGAGCGTCGGCAGGCGAAAAATGCCGAAGGCCGCTCCTTTGCTGAGAAAGCGTTGGTCTTCGTGCGCAAGGCTCAGCGTCAGGAAGCTGCCAAAGCAGATTTTCTGGTAGCTCGCGAGCAGGATCAGCGGTGGAATCGCTCCCAGCGTGAAGCGCAGTTTCCGTTCACGCGCCAAAGCGAGGATCGCGATTGCGGGAGCGCAGAGATAGTTCATCGCGGTTGCCAGCCCTGCCGAAAACCCAGCCGTCGCCGGCCGCCGGGAGGTCGCCGCGATCAAGAGCAGCGCCCCGCTCGGAACGTGCAACATGAAGATGGTCGAGTAGGGGAGGAGCTGCGTGGCGAGTGCGGTGGTCAGCGCGATGGAGGCCGACCACGGCGCGCTGAATCCTCGCCGGCGTGCGTGGCGGTAGAGCAGCGCCGGGATCAGCGCGCCCGGAAGCGCGACACACAAAATAGTGCAGAGATAGCTGTTGAAGATGATCGCTTCGATCGAATTCGGATCCAGACGTTCGAAGCTGTAAACGATCGCGTACGGAATCGCGGCCAGCCACGAGAGCGCCGGCGATTTGTTCGAGTAGATGTGGCCGCCGGCGCGCGAGACATCGCCGGTATTGCCGGCATAGGTGTCGATCGCGAACGTATGGCGCTCGACGATGGCGCGCGTGAGATCGAACTGCGAGTTCTGATTCCACCCGCCGCCCGCCTGAAAGTACGCATACGTGAAAAATGTCAATAGGAAGAGCCAGACGGCGACCTGGCGGTCGGAGACGCTCATCAGTTGCACAGTAGTTTAGGCTACGAAGGATGCGGCGCCGCGATTGGCTCGACCTCGCAATCATACTGGCTGTCTGGGCGGCGGCGATCGCGATCATCCAGCCGCGCGGCGAATTCCCCATTCTCGACGATTGGGATTTCACGATCGCGACCTGGAACTTCGCGCGGACCGGCCATTTTCACTTCACGCCGTTCACCGCGGTCAGCTTGCGCGCCATGGTGTTGTGGGGGGCGGCCTGGGCGCGCGCTTTCGGCGAATCGTTTTTCGTGCTGCGCCTCTCCACGCTGACTCTGGCTGCGGCCACGATCGCGATCGTTCACGAAATCCTCCGCCGCGCCGCCATTCCGCGCTTCGGTCGGATCGCGTCAACGTTCGCCTTCGCCTTCCATCCGCTGTTTCTCTGGTCGTCGTGCACGTACATGACCGAGGTGCCGTTCGTGTGCGCGTCGGCGGCGGCGTTTCTGCTGATTTGGCAGGGCCTCGAGAAACAAAGCATCGGGTGGGTGGTGGCGGGCTGCGCCGCGGCGTTGGTGTCGTGCTTCATCCGGCAGACCGGAATCATCAACATTGTCGCACCAATAATCGTGATTAGTTTCTATCGCGACCGGCGGAAATTCGCTCCCATCTTCGTCGCTGCGGCGGCCGCCATCGCCGCGATCTTTCTGTTGAAGCCGGAATGGCTGTCGGGGTCGCCGACTGAATTCGCATCGCATTACAAAGTCTGGCACGAGGCTTCGTTCCGGCTGCCGGACATGATCACGCTCGCCTACCACTATGTCGTTTTCAATATTCAGAACGCCGGTCTCTTTTTCCTCCCCCTCGTCGCGCCGTTGATTCTTCTGCGACGGAAATGGCAGGAGATCGCGGTCGCAATCGTGCTCCTCATCCGCGTGCAGCATCTCGTGAATCTCGGCATCGCGATGCCCTACTTCGCGTTCGCTTCACAGGAAGACATCCTCCAGGGAAACCTCTTCACCAACTTCGGCCTCGGACCACCGACGCTGATCGACGTCTGGTCGCTGAAGAATCCATATCCCTTTCATCTGACGCATGCCGGGGAACTGGTCGTCACGTATTTGAGCGTGATCTGCGGCGCGTTGCTGGTAGCCCATCTGTTCAGACGCGGCAACCTCTTGTTCGGGTTGTCGATTGCGCTGGCCGCGACCGGCACGGCGGCGCTGATCGGGTCCGGGTTTTACAGCGATCGCTATTCGCTCGATTCCGCGTGGAGCATCGCGATCGCTCTCGCGCTGATCGTGCCGTGGGACAACCGGTGGGCGCGCGTGCTGGTCGCGATTGCGCTCGCCAGCGTTGCGGTTTTCTCCACATTGTCGGTGCAGGAGTATTTCGCGTGGAACCGCGCGCGCTGGACGGCGTTCGATTCGCTTCGGGCGCGCGGCGCGGCCGTCACGCAGATCGATGGCGGGAGCGAGCCCACGAACTGGTACGAAGTCTCGAAGATGAACCGCGACGAAGCGCGTAAGCGGACGATGTTTCGTCCGGCGCGTCCGTACACCCTGACCTTCGGGCCGTTGCCGGGCTACACGGTGATCGCGCGCTTTCCGTACGAAGGATGGCTCGGGTGGCATCGCGGCGCGATCCACGCCTTGAAAAAATGACGATGCGCCGCGTTTTTATCGAGCTGGTGTCGATTCTGGCCGTGTTTGCCGCCGCCATCGCGCTCATCCATCCCCGCGGAGAGTTTCCCCTCGGCGATGACACCCTTCACGGCCGTCAGCCTTCGAGCGCAGGTGCTGTGGGGAGCGCTTTGGACCTGGATGTTCGGGCAATCGTTCGAGGTCCTCCGGACGTCGACGCTGGTCGTCGCGACGGAGGCGATTCTGATCATCAATCGAATTCTGGCGCGGGCGGGTGTGGCGGGAGGGGCGCGCGTCATCGCGACTCTGGCGTTCGCGCTGGCTGGCTCGGATTGCACCGCGGCGTGATCTATCTCTTGTCATCCCGAGCGTAGCGAGGGACCTGGGCGGAG
>Ga0070707_100003281_pt1 | contig 15303 bp, 14 predicted proteins | sample KBSK5502metaG_FD_65468 | JGI IMG/M metagenome (GOLD analysis project Ga0070707, IMG submission 65468) | Corn, switchgrass and miscanthus rhizosphere microbial communities from Kellogg Biological Station, Michigan, USA - KBS K5-50-2 metaG | ecosystem: Host-associated > Plants > Roots >... | reverse complement strand
TCTATGGTTACGTTTCAGAAATCACTGCTCCTTCGGTGCCGTTGTTATGAAATTTGGATCTACTGAGACTATATTTTCTCGTGCTTCGCTCTTTTACAATTCAAGGTTACTACGAAGCCTAGCAATGTCACGTTGCGGTGGAGCGCCGAAAAGCTTTTTGTAATCACGGCTGAAGTACGCCGGGTCTTCATAGCCCACACGAAACCCCGCGTTCGCCGCGTCCAGATCTTCGTCGAGCATGAGACGGCGCGCTTCCTGGAGTCGTACCTGTTTCTGAAACTGTAAAGGGCTTATCGCAGTGACAGACTTGAAGTGATGATGGAAGCCGGAAACGCTCATTCCCAGTTCGTGCGCGATCTCCTCCATTCTGAGCGGCTGGTCAAAGTTTTCGCGCATCCGCCCGATTGCCTTGGAGATGCGGCGCGTGTCTCCTCCCGCGCCCAGTAGATGGCTGAGCCGCGCGCCCTGTCCCCCCGCCAAAAGCCGGAAAACGATCTCCTTAACGATGAGCGGCGCGAGCACCTTGCGTTCAACCGGCGCGTCGAGCAGCCGGACCAATCTGACGACCGCATCGAGCAGACCGGCGTCCGTTGGGCCGACGTCCATTGCCTTCAGGCTCGCGTCGCCTTTTTTTATTTCGATGCCGGATTCCGTTATGACTGAGGCGACGAGGGACGGATCGAGGTTTAGCCGGAACCCAAGATACGGCCGTTCTGGCGACGCTTCTTCGACCTGGAAGACGAGCGGCAAATCGACCGTGTAGATCAAGTAATGTCCCGGATCGTACCGGAAGATTTCCTCGCCCAACAGTGCTTGCTTGCGGCCTTGGGCGACAAAGCAGAAGGCAGGTTGATACACGGAACGGACCGGTTCCGTTGGTCTGGATGAACGAGCGAGGCGAAAACCGGAGAATGGGTCAATTGATCCGTCTTCGGGAAGGGCTCGCACTATCCGCTCAATGAGCTCTTCTCTGTTGCTTTGCGTCCTTTGCGCTTCACGTTTCGCTTCTCTTTGGTTCATAAATCCATATTAGCCGGTTTGCTTCCTCTCGGCATGCCAGACGCAGAGTTTTTGCAGGATTGTACAATAATTCGCCAGGATCGTCTTACCGCCCTCTCTCCCCCAGCTTTTAGAATCCAACTCAAACAATGGGAGACAAAGGAGGAACAATGCAGAAGCGCAAACTTGGGAAGAGCAACTTGGAAGTTTCAGCTATCGGGCTCGGCTGCATGGGACTGAGCTTTGGCTACGGCCCGGCCACAGACAAGCAGCAGGCAATTTCACTGATCCGTGCGGCCGTCGAACGTGGCGTCACGTTCTTCGATACCGCTGAAGTTTACGGCCCGTTCACAAACGAAGAACTCGTCGGCGAAGCCCTCGCTCCCATCCGTGAGCAAGTCGTAATCGCCACCAAGTTCGGGTTCAAACCTGCTGCCAACGGCGAAGGGAGGTGGAGCGAGTTGGATAGCCGGCCGGAACACATCAAAGAGGTCGCCGAAGGTTCGCTCAAGCGGCTCAAGACGGATGTGATTGATCTGTTTTATCAGCACCGTGTTGACCCTAATGTGCCGATTGAAGATGTAGCGGGAGCCGTGAATGAACTTATTCAGGAAGGCAAGGTCAAGCACTTCGGGTTGTCGGAAGCGGGGGTGCAAACGATCCGTCGCGCGCACGCCGTTCAGCCCGTGACGGCGCTCCAAAGCGAATACTCGCTGTGGTGGCGCGAACCTGAAGCGGAAGTGCTGCCGACGCTCGAAGAACTCGGCATCGGCTTCGTCCCCTTTAGTCCGCTGGGGAAAGGCTTCCTGACGGGAAAAATTGACGAAAACACGACGTTCGACAGTACTGATTTTCGCAACATTGTTCCGCGCTTTACGTCCGAAGCGCGGAAGGCCAATCAGGCAATGGTTGATCTGCTGGGCAAGATCGCGGAGCAGAAAAAGGGGACGCCTGCGCAAATCGCGCTCGCGTGGCTACTGGCGCAGAAGCCGTGGATTGTTCCCATTCCAGGCACCACGAAACTGCATCGCCTTGAGGAGAACCTCGGCGCGGCTGCCGTTGAACTGACGCCCGATGATCTCCACAAGATTGAGAGCGCCGCCGCCAAGATTACGGTGCAAGGAGCGCGCTACCCGGAAAATCTGCAGCGATTGGTCGGTCGCTGAGCGGGAAATATTTGCTCTCGTTCGGTTTTGAAAGAAAGGATTCAAAAATGCAAAAGCGCAAACTGGGAAACAGTAACTTGGAAGTCTCGGCCATTGGATACGGCTGTATGGGGCTGGACTACGGCTACGGCCCGGCGACCGACCGGCCGGAAGGGATCAAGGTGATTCGCGGGGCTGTCGAGCGTGGCGTGACCTTCTTTGACACGGCGGAAGCCTACGGCCCCTTCACGAATGAGGAACTCGTGGGTGAAGCTCTGGCTCCCTTCCGTGAACACGTGGTGATCGCCACGAAATTCGGGTTCGGGATCAACCCAGACGGAACGCGATATGGCCTCGACAGCCGCCCAGAACACATCAAGCAGGTCGCCGAGGTCTCGCTCAAGCGGCTCAAGGTCGAGACAATTGATTTGCTCTATCAGCATCGGGTTGACCCGAACGTGCCGATCGAAGACGTGGCGGGAGCGGTGAAGGACCTGATCCGTGAGGGCAAGGTCAAGCACTTCGGACTTTCCGAAGCCGGAGCCAACACGATTCGGCGCGCTCACGCTATTCAGCCGGTCACCGCGATCCAGAACGAATACTCGCTGTGGACCAGAGATCCGGAGCCGGAAATCTTGCCGCTTTGCGAGGAGCTTGGAATCGGTTTCGTGCCGTGGGCCCCACTCGGGCAGGGTTTCCTGACGGGGAAGATCAACACGACGACGAAGTTTGACAGCTCCGATTTCCGCGCCACGTTTCCGCGTTTCACTCCGGAAGCGCTAAAAGCCAATCAGGCCCTGGTCGACCCGCTTGGCCAGATTGCCGCACGGAAGCAGGCGACACCTGCTCAGATCGCACTCGCGTGGCTACTTGCCCAGAAGCCGTGGATCGTGCCGATTCCGGGGACCACGAAACTGAACCGCCTCGACGAGAATCTTGGCGCCGCCGATGTCGAACTCACGCGGGATGACCTCCACGAAATTGAGCGTGCCACATCACAGATCACGGTGCAAGGGGATCGGCTTCCCCAAGAGATTCTCAAACTCAGCGGCCGCTGAGTCGGGAACAACCGAAGTTCGAAGACGAACGACGAGATCAACAAGATCGGAACAGCGGAAGAACTAGAGATCGCGTCACTCCGACGCGTGGAAGGATTCCCACCATTGTTGACTGAATCGAAAGGACGGAAATGAAACTGCTCGCCGCGACGGCCATAACGCTTTCTCTGTTCGCCTCGGCGTCCGCCCAGACGAATCAGGCGGGGGCCGCATCGAGTCCCGGCGTCGCCCAAGCTCCGGGCTCGCAATCAATCAGAATCACGCGCAGCGGCTCGCAGCCCTCCCGGCAGGGGCCGGCCGAGAACTTCACCGGCTCCGTGCGCGTCGCCCCCCTGTTCCAAGCGAACGCCCCGGCGCGCGCGTCCGGCTCCCTCGTCACGTTCGAGCCCAGCGCCCGGACGGCGTGGCACACCCACCCGCTGGGCCAGACCCTGATCGTGACGGCGGGCACGGGCCGGGTGCAGCGCTGGGGCGACCCCGTAGACGAAATCCGGCAGGGGGACGTGGTCTGGATCCCGCCCGGTCAGAAGCACTGGCACGGGGCCGCGCCTGACAGCTCGATGGCGCACATCGCCATCGTCGAGGCGCTCGACGGCAAGTCCGCCGACTGGATGGAGAAGGTCAGCGACGCGCAGTACGGTGTGCCGGTCCGCGCTCAAGGGCCGGCGACGCCCGCGCCCGTTGCGCAGCCTCGGCCGTCTCAAAGAGCGATTGGCGACTTTTCCCCCAAGTTAGCCGAGCTGACTGACAACGTGCTGTACGGCGATGTCTGGGAACGTCCGCAGCTATCGAAGCGTGACCGAAGTCTAGTGACGGTGGCCGCGCTGATTGCCTTGAACCGTCCAGACCAGCTCCGGTCTCACCTCGTCAAGGCGCGCGAAAACGGTGTGACGCAGGAGGAGTTGATCGAGACCATCACTCACCTGGCGTTTTACGCTGGCTGGCCTAACGCGGTAACCGCCATCGCCGTTGCCAGGGAAGTCTTCAAGGAAAAATAAAGGGCCTGCGATACCGGTCGGGCTCTGAAAGCAAATTATGAGGTTGGAAATGTTGGACAGAAAGATCCTTTTAGTTCTGGTAGGAATCATCGGATTTTCGCTCGGCTTTAGCGGCCCTGCCGCCGCGCAGAACATAGCTGACGGCAAGGAGGGAATGAGCGTTCAAAAAGTATCGTTCCCGAATGGCAACATTACCGTCGTCGGGAATCTGTTCAGGCCGGCGAGCTTCGACAAAAATCGAAAGTATGCCGCGATCGTAATGGTGCATCCTCACGGCGGTGTTAAAGAACAAACCGCTGGCCTGTATGCTCAAAGGCTTGCGGGGCAAGGTTTCATTACATTGGCCTACGATGCCTCTTACTGGGGAGAAAGCGGCGGCGAACCTCGCAATAAAGAAGTGCCGGCAACGCGCATCGAAGACATTAGCAGTGCCATAGATTACCTTAGCACCCTTCCGCAGGTGGATATAAACAATATCGGCGTCCTGGGAATCTGTACTGGCGGGGCCTATGCCTTAAATGCCGCGCAGATTGATTCCAGAATCAAAGCGGTCGCGACCGTCAGTCTGTTTGATATAGGCGACGCCAGAAGAGAAGGCGTTGATAAATCAATCACGTATGACCAAAGAGTGCAGAGAGTTCGGCAGATGACGGAGCAACGCACAAAAGAAGCTCGCGGTGAGCCTGTAAAGTATGTTCCCATCGTGCCTGAGTCTCCCGCCGAGTTTACCGATAAGACGTTAACCCTCTACCGCGAAGGGTATGAGTACTACCGCACCCCACGCGGGCGCCATCCAAACGCTGACAACCGCCAGGTATTCACAGCCGGTCTGGCACAGTTGGCATTTTATCCTTTAGCCAACATGGATGTGATTTCGCCTCGCCCGATTCTTTTGATCGCAGGCGAAAAGGCTGACACGCGCTTCTACAGCCAAATCGCTTACGACAAAGCGAAAAATCCAAGAGATCTTTTCATTGTTCCGGGTGCGACTCACATGGATATGTACGACAAGCCGCAATTTGTGAGCCCGGCGGTCGCGAAACTAAAGGGGTTCTTCGAAAAGAACCTGAAATAAGGAAGAAGTATGAAAAAAGATCAATGCCTGATGAGGAAGATTAGGATCGGTGCTCTCGCCCTGCTGGCGGTCGCGGCCGTCACTTCTGCAAGTGCGCAAGACACGAGAAGAAGGCCCGAGCCACTGGTGATCCAGGAGCAGGGCAGTTTCGCGGTGGGCGGAACGGTCATCACCGCCCCCGGCACTTTCGACCCCATCAAGCAGGGCGCGTACAACCCCGCCGACACTGATCCCGCAGGGCAGACGTTGCACGGCGACCACGCTTACGTCTTCTATCAGGTCCCGGCAAACGCCAGAAAACTTCCGCTCGTCTTCTGGCACGGCCACGGGCAGTCCGCTAAGACGTGGGAGACCACCCCGGACGGGCGCGAGGGGTTCCAGAACATCTTCCTGCGCCGCCGCTTCCCGGTCTACCTGATCGACCAGCCGCGGCGCGGCCGTGCGGCGCGCGGCACGCGGCCGATCGCCATCACGGCCGCGCCCGACGAGCAGCTCTGGTTCGGCATCTTCCGGCTCGGCGCCTGGCCGAACTTCTACCCGGGCGTGCAGTTCTCGCGCGACCCGGAGGCGCTCAACCAGTTCTTCCGGCAGATGGTCCCCAACACCGGCCCGTACGACGTGCAGGTGAATACGGAGGCGGTTTCGGCGCTATTCAGCAAGATCGGGCCGGGCATTCTTGTCACTCATTCACAGAGCGGCGGGCTGGGCTGGCGCACGGCCATCAAGAACAGGAATGTTCGCGCCATCGTCTCATACGAGCCGGGCTTCGACTTTCCTTTCCCCGAGGGAGATGTGCCGCCGCCCATGACCCTCGGCGGTAGAGCGCTGAGCGCCGTCACCGTGCCTCAGTCGGAGTTCATGCTCCTCACGAAGATACCGATCGTCATCTATTACGGCGACAACATCCCCGAGAAACCGAGCGTGAATCCGGGCCAGGAGCAATGGCGCATTTTTCTCGAAATGGCCAGGAGGTGGCGGGATGCCGTCAACCGCCGGGGCGGCAACGTCACCCTCGTGCACCTGCCGGAAATAGGAGTCCGCGGCAACACCCACTTTCCGATGTCGGATGTGAATAACCTCGAAATCGCAGACCTTCTGTCCAAATTCCTTAAGGAGAAGGGTTTGGATTGATAAAACCGCCTGAGGAGTTTCCCATTCCCTACTGGGGGAACATTACTTTAGCGATTTTGGCCTTTTTGCTCACCCATTTGATAATTGGCCCTGTTAGTTCGCCTAGGTCTTCAAGGTAATAAACTCCAAGCGCCGGAATATTCTCGCCTTCCTTAGCGTCTTCCGGAATTTCTAGCGGGTGCACTCCGCCCGGATACATACAGCACAGCTTTAGCACCCGTTTTTTATTGACATATTGTGACGCCAGATAAGGCCAGCGAGAAAATCCCACGAGCGGGCATCCTTCTCACTTCATCGTAGAGTCTCCAAGACCGGTTCGGTGACGGGCCAAGATAGCAGGTTTTATCTTTATTCGTCAGAGTGTAGGGAAGATACTCGTCAAATCTTAAAGCTTGCATCGGCGGTCGCGAGTTTAGGAGTAGAATTTTCGCGCGCTGGAAAACGCGGGCAGATGACAGCACCTCTTCGTCGTGGGCCTTAGAAGTCGAGGTGAAACAAGACCGCGTGACCCCTCTAGAATTCCTAAACGCTAGCCGGGTGAGCCGCGCCAAGTGACGGAAACTTTCCTATGGACATTCCAAAGGAGGCCTGCTATCTTCCTTGCGATGTCCAAAGGAAAGGCCGCCAACAACAAGAAGTCAGACGTGCTGCAGGGCACGCTCGACCTCATGGTTTTGAAGACTTTGCAAGCCCTCGGGCCGCTGCACGGATTCGGCATCGCCCGGCGCCTCGAACAGTTGAGCGAGGGCGTGCTCCAACTCAACGAAGGCACGGTCTATACGTCCCTCCTGCGGCTCCAGCAAGAGGGCTGGATTGTCGCGGAATGGGGCACGTCGGAGAACAACCGCAAAGCGAAGTTCTACTCGATCACCAAGCGCGGCCTGAAACAGCTCACGCGTGAGACCGAAGACTGGGAGCGCTTTTCCGGCGTGGTTGGCCGCGTGTTGCGCTTGGAGGAACAGCGGTAAGGAGCATGATCTGGCTGCGGAAAATAGCGGAAAGAGTGCCTGGAATATTCGGTAAGCGAACAGACGATTCGGAATTCGATGCCGAAATACAGGAACACCTGCGTCTACTGGCGGAGCGCCACCTGCGCCAGGGCATGACGCCGGAAGACGCTGTATTGGCGGCACGCCGTCAGTTCGGCAACACCACCTTATTGCGCGAGGATCGGAGAGCAATGCAAACCATCCCCGTGCTTGAGGCTTTCTGGAATGATTTAGTTTACGCCCTGCGCATGCTGCGCAAGAATCCGGGCTTCGCGACGGCAGTCGTGGTGACCTTAGCGCTCGGCATCGGGGCGAACACCGCCATTTTCAGCGTCTGCAATGCCGTTCTATTAAAGCCGCTCCCTTATTCGGAACCCGACCGTATCGTCATGCTGTGGGAACACCGGCGCGGCGGGAAACCTCAAACTGTAGCGCCGGCAAATTTTGTTGATTGGCGTGAGCAGACTCGCTCTTTCAGCGAGGTCGCGGCCATCAGATCATCGAGTATGATCCTGATCGGGCAAGGCGAACCAGCGCGCCTGAAGGGGGCCGCCGTTTCAGCGAATTTCTTTTCTCTCCTCGGCATTCATCTCACACTCGGGCGCAACTTTCTGGCGGAGGAAGATCAGCCTGAGCGGAACCGCGTCGTCATTCTAAGTTACCAGACATGGCAGAAGCGTTTTGGCGCGCAGCCGGACATCGTGGGGAGGCCCATCACGCTCAATGAGGCTAGTCACACAGTGGTTGGCGTGCTTCCTCCGGATTTTCAATTTGCGACCGCTTCCTCGGATTTTCAGGCGCGGAATCAATTCGACATCTGGGTGCCGCTGGCGCTCAATCTGGAAAAGCTCCAGCGCGGCACCCACCCGTTGCGGGTTTTGGCAAGGCTGAAACCCGGCGTTGAACTTGTTCAGGCGCAGGCGGAATTGAATGTGGTGGCGGCGAATCTGGAGCGTCTCTACCCAGATGACAATCGGGAGATGGGGATTACCGCAATCCCGCTGGGCGCGCAGCTCACGACCACTGTTCGACCCGTGCTGGCAATTCTTCTTGGTGCGGTGGGCCTCCTCTTGTTGATCGCCTGCGCTAACGTCGCCAACCTGCTGCTCAGCCGCGCGGCGGCGCGTGAGAAGGAGATGGCAGTGCGGATGGCGTTAGGCGCAAGCCGAGGGCGGCTCGCACAGCAACTCCTAACGGAGAGCCTTCTCCTGGCGAGCCTTGGGGGAGCCGGAGGATTGCTTTTCGCCCGGGCGACTATTTCCGCCCTCTCGTCTCGCCTTCCGGCAGATCTATCCCGCGCATCCGGAGTCAGCCTCGATGCGCGGATACTCGTTTTCACCGGCCTGATCTCGCTCGCCACCGGAATTCTCTTCGGCTTGGCGCCTTTGTTCCAGGCGCGGAAGGTGAACGCCAATGAAGCGCTGAAGCAGAACGCGCGCGGCAACAGCGGAAGCCAAGCGCGGCTGCGGAGCAGCTTGGTGATCGCGCAGATGGCGATCGCGACGATTCTTCTGATCGGCGCCGGATTGATGGCGAAGAGTCTTTGGGCCTTGCTGCATGTTTCGCCCGGCTTTCGCACCGAACAAATCCTGACGGCGCGTTTGTCATTGCCGCGCTCTCTTTATCCGGATAACCGACGAATTGCCGCCTTCCAGCAGGAGTTGCTCAAAAGCGTGCAAAGTGCCCCTGGGGTGCAGTCCGCCGGCTTCGCCACCTATCTGCCGCTGAGCGGCACGGACAATGGCTGGGCGTTCTTCATCGAAGGGCGGCCGCCTCTGCCAGTAGGCGTCTACAATGTGGCGAAGTATCGTCCCGCGAGCCCCGGCTACTTTGAGGCGATCGGAATTCCGCTCCTACGGGGACGCACGTTCACCTTCGCCGATACTGAAGATGCGCCTTGGGTCGTGGTGATTAACCAATCCATGGCGCGCGCCTATTGGGGGCAGCAAGATCCGGTAGGACAGCGTCTCCGCTTCGGGGGTCATGTATGGCGAACGGTCATCGGCGTCGTCGGAGACGTTCTCCACGAGGGCTTGGATAGGGAAGCCAGCTCCGAAATGTATGTCCCTTTTACGCAGGCGCCCAATGTCGAAAGTGGCCCGACTATCGTCGTCCACACGGCAATCGACCCAACAGCAGTGGCGGCGAATTTGCGTGGAGCCGTTTCCGCCATCGATCGGGCGATGCCGATTGATCAGATCGAGACGATGGAACAGTTTGTTTCCATCTCGGTGGCGCAGCCTCGTTTCCGCACCGTTATCCTGGTAGCGTTCTCGTTCCTGGCTCTCGTCATGGCTTCAATCGGCATCTACGGAGTCATGAACTACCTGGTGATCCAGCGGACGCACGAGTTCGGCATTCGCATGAGTCTCGGCGCAACGTATGGCGATGTCCTGCGCCTTGTCCTGGGTCGGGCGGCGGTTCTGATCGGTCTGGGACTGGGCCTGGGCTTGCTGGGGTCGGTGTTACTGGTCCGACTCATCGCCAAGCTGTTGTATGGGATCACCCCATTAGATCCACTCACCTTCTTCGCGGTCTCAATTCTACTGTCGGCAGTCGCGCTTGCGGCGAGCTATTTCCCGGCGCGGCGGGCGACCAGAGTTGATCCAATGGTGGCCCTCAGATACGAGTGAGTGCGGGTACAACGAATACCACCTCTCCATCGCTGGGCTAGCCGGTTCACGGCCTCCGTCCAATCGCAAACAGGCTCTGCGACGAGCGCACGTACATCACGCCCTCGGACAAGGCCGGGCTCGCCATCAGCAATTCTCCCAGCGAGTTGGTGGCGAGGTGCGCGAATTTCGCGCCCGCGGCGATGACCAGCATTTCGCCGTCTTCGTTGGACAGATATATCTTCCCGTCGGCGGCCACGGGCGAGGCGCTGAAGCCGCTGCCCACGAGCGGCAGTCGCTGGCGATAGACCTCCTCGCCCGTCTTCAAATCGTAAGCATCAAGCAATCCATTGTTGGCCAGCACGTACAGCATGCCCTGATACACCAGCGGCGTCGGCATGTAAGACCCGCGTCCCGTGCGGCTCCACATCACGGCTTCGCTACTGGCCTTGCCCTCCGGCAGCGTCAAGTCTCCGCGCGCCCCGGCCTTCACCACAAAGATCGGGCGTTCTGGCGCGCGGCCACTCACGATGACAAACTTATCGTCGGCAAAAAGTGGCGTCGGCGCCGTGATCTTCGAGCTGCGCCCCAGCCGCCACAACTCCTGCCCGGTGCGCGGATCATAACCGCGGATGTAATTGGAGGCGTTCGTCACTAGTTCCGGCCCGGCTGAAGTCAGCGCCACGGTCGGCGTGCCCCACGAGGGCAACTCCTCGCGCTCGGTCTTCCACACCAGCTTGCCGGTGTCGGCCTCCAGCGCCAAGACGAAAGAATCATCTTGCGTGTCGCATTGCAGGATGACGAGATGGTTCCAGATGATGGGCGAACTGGCCGTGCCCCATTCGTAGGTCGGAATGTCGTAAGCGCCCAGGTTGAGCCGGCCCAGGTCCACCTTCCAGAGCAAGCGCCCATTGACGTCGTAGGCATAGACGCCTTGCGAGCCGAACCACGCCACGACGATGCGCCCGTCAGTCGCGGGCGTCGAGCTGGCATAGGTGGATTTCATGTGGCGTTTTTCAAGCGGCACGCCCTCATAGGCCACGCGCTCCCAGAGGATTTTGCCCGTGCGTTTATCGAGCGCATAAATCATCCACCGTTGCGGCGAGCGATCCTGCGAGGCATCGCCATCGCCATAGAGTCCCGGCTTAAAACTCGCTTTGGGGTCGCTGCTGACGGCGCTGGTCACGAAGATGCGCTGTCCCCAGATGACCGGGCTGGAGTGTGCCAGTCCGGGAATGGACGTGCGCCAGAGAATGTTCTCGCCCGTTTTGCCGTCCCACCGATCAGGGAGATGCTGCCCCTCGGCGATGCCCACAGCTTGCGGCCCGCGAAAGGAAGGCCAGCTTCCCTTCGTGGTCTTCGGCTCAGGGAACGCGGGCGGGCGAGCGCCAGTGGTGTTGGGTGTGCTCGTGATGCGTCGCGGGGCGATGATTTTGGCTTCTTCCGCCGGTGACCAGACACTATGGTCAATGATCATGCGGCGCGGCACGCAATCATCCGCGACAAGATCAAAGCTCAGGTGCTTGCCGTCGAGCTGCACCCGATAGCGTCCGGGACCCTGACAACCTTTTGGCGCTTTGGCCGTGACCAATTCCACCTCATCCCCTTTGAGTTTCCAATCGCCACTCAGCGCGGGCCAGCCCGTGCCTTCCAGCGTGAAGGTGCCGCCGGGATCAAAGCGCGCGGCAAAGGCGCCGAACTTCAATGGGGTGGAGGGAAGCTGGATGTCGGTTTGCTGGCTCGTGCCTGCTGGCCTTGAGGCGCTGGCAGTCGCCATGGCAAGCGCCAGTATCAGCGCGAACCCAAGCCTGCTGGAAGATATTCTGTTCATTTGTCACACCACTTTATGCCCTTTGCTCTACCTGGTTACTTCCGCCACCTAAGGTCAGAGTTGACCGGGCTGCGTGCCCGTGAGAAAAGCACCGGACTCGCCGCTGCACCTTCTGCGATGGGTCGGAGGTCGTCACCTCGATGCGAAGTAATTTTCAATCCACCACCGGATAGATTGGAGCATCGCGCTCCAGGATGCGGAGGAACACGGAATTATTTCGTCAGGTAATGAGTGGTGCGCGAGGGGGCAGATTCGCAGTCATCTGGCAACCTCCCATCGACAATTGACCTCACGAAAGATACGTTTCGTGAGGTGATTTGTAAAGGAGTCTTTCATGTCGCTGTGCGACGCCCAGAAACAATGAAGCGGACACCAGTGATTAAGTGCGATAAGGTAAAGACGGACGAGCGGCGGAGGCAGGTCGTCTATTCACTGAGCCACCATAGCTCGCAAAGGAGTCTGACCCGAGTCGCACACACGCGCCCGAAACTGTTGCACCGGCACGCGCCGGAAGAACGCAGAGGAGAATGTCCTCGCTGGTGCTGACTCCCGCCGTCTCGTCCGGAAAGAGAGTAAGCACATGATACGCAAAGTCATGGCAGCAATCTACCAGAGCGTGGGGGGATTAGATGTGCATCAGGAGACGGTGGTCGCTTGTCGCCGCCGCCTGATTGATGAGGGGCAAGCCGAACTCGAAATCCAGACCTTCCAGACGACGAGCGCGGCCTTGCGTGAATTGGTGCAGTGGCTGGCGGCCTGGGGCTGCACGCACGTGGCGATGGAGAGCAGGGGCGTCTACTGGGTGCCGGTCTGGAATGTGCTGGAAGGACACTGCAAGCTGGTGCTAGCTAATGCGCAGCATCTGAAGAAGGTGCCCGGACGGAAGGATGAGGCCCCAGACGCCGAGTGGATTGCACAATGCATGCAATGCGGGCTACTGCGCTCCAGCTTCGTGCCGCGGGCCGAAGTCAGGCAATGGCGCCCCCTTCAGCGCCAACGCATGAAGTTGGTCGATACTCGCACCTCCGTGATCAATCGCCTCCACAGTGTGCTCCAGCAAGGCAACATCAAGCTCGCCAGCGTGGCCTCGCAGATTATGGGTGTCAGTGGGAGGGCGATGATCAGTGCGCTCGCGCCAAGGCGAGCGTGATCCGCACAAACTGGCGGCGCTGGCGCAAGGGCGACTCAAGGCGAAGGACGAGGCATTGGTTGAGGCGCTCGACGGGCAACTCAACGAGACACAGCGGTGGATGCTGCAGCGGCTCTTGGGGCAGTTGGGGAGTTTGGAGCAGGAGATCTCAAGCTACAGCGAGCAGATCAAAGCGCAAATGCTTCCCGACCAAAGGCAGCTTGAGCGACTCGACACGATCGGCGGAGTCGGACGCCGGAGCGCCGAGAACCTGCTGGCCGAGCTTGGTCCAGAGATGGATCCGTTCCCGAGTGACGATGACCTGGTGAGTTGGGGCGCCTTGTGCCCGGGCAAGGACAAATCGGCGGGCAAGCAGCGGAGCAGCAAAACGCCGAAGGGCAACCGTTGGCTCAAGCGTGCGTTGATCGAAGCGGCGTGGGCCGCCACTAACGAAAAGGACTCTTATCTGGCCGCGCTCTATCGAAGGCTTTCACCACGCAAAGGCAGGAAACGGGCGATCATTGCGGTGGCGCGGACGATGCTGCAAGCGGCCTGGCACATCCTGAAAGAGGACGTTGATTACAAAGAACTGGGTGGTGATTACTTCAACCACTTGCATGAAGCGAAGACCAGGGGCTACTTGGTCAAGCGGTTGGAGAAGCTCGGATTCGAGGTTGAGCTGAGGCCAAAGAAGGCCGCAGCCTAAACTCTCAGCAGGTCACCACCAATTGAATTACCGAACAAGCAGGCCGCTTTCGGGCGGTCCTAGGGAGATTTTACTTTGCCTTGCCTCGAAACAGGTGAGGCTTCAGAGGAGTTAAGGAGCAATAATCATGTGGGTCGAACCACGTCCATCCCACGGGCGGACATCAGCACCCGACGCTCCAAACCTGCCCGCCGGCGAAGCAGCATGAACTGAAAAAGGTCTAGGGCTTGCAGACCGTCCGCCCTGCGTAGATGTATCTCAATAATCCGTGGAGTGGGGAAGGGAAGGCTTTGTTATCGGACACATTCTGCCTCGCCCGTAACCGGGTAACTGTGTGCCCTGCAACTGACTGCCGCTAACGTGGATGATCGCAAGCTGCATGACCCGCTCTGTGCTTGGATCACCACGGGCATCGTTGTCGGAGCTCGTGGTTACATCTCCCAAGAGAAGGCCGAGGAGTTGGGCCGGCGCGGCATTCAACTCATCACTGGCATCAGAAAGAACATGAAGAAACTCGCCTCTCAGTTTCAGATAGCCTGTCTTCAAGCGCGGCATCGCGTGGAAGAGTTGTTTGGTTTTTGAAATGTTGTTTCGGGCTGGTGCGCACCACGCATCGGGCGGACTATGCCTTCGGTCTTCACCTGGTCGTGTGCTTACTCGCGTATTCGTTCTACAAACTGTTGTTCTAGCGACTACTTTTTCCCGGTAATCGCGTTGTGCGCCTGATGCGCCCGCCCAGAGCACCACGTCGCTGAGGCATCACTCTTGGCAGGACCCTCAATCCAGCGAGCGTGATTAATCCCCCTTTCTCGCCGCGCTCGCGTGAGGTGCGGCGCACACGCCCCCGCTGTTTCGCAGGCCGAGTGTCTAGCATGCTGTCTCGCTGGAGCGGCGCAGTATTTCCGGCAGCGACTGCATGAATTCACGGACGGACGCGATCTGGCTGTTCTCGGAAATAAACTCGAAGTCAGTGGCGCTGACCGAGAGCCTCCGGGAGTCCTTTGAGGCGCCGACGCCCGCGTGCAGCACCGGGCATTCGTCAATCAGCGCGAGCAGCACGGTCCACGCCGGCAGGTCCAGGGTCGCCATCGCATCCAGCGCGTCCCGAGCGAGCCACGGCGCCCCGGCCTGCCAATGTTTCTGAAGCGAGCTGCGCAGCGCGTCGAGCCCGGTGTTCATCCCGCGGTCCTCGCACCGCATCTGAGTCAGGACCCCGATGAGTTATTCCGCGGCATACAGGCTGACCTCGTGATGAAGGACCGCCCACCCGACCTGGAACACGCTGACTAGGTCCTGATCGACCAGCAAGGAGCCGGGCGGCGCCGTCGCCTTCGCCGGAGCCAGTGCGGCGGCCAGTTCGGGTCCGACAACGATTCGCGCTTATGCGCTGCAGCTTGCGGTCAGCCCAGCCCTGCAAAGCGGCCTGCCCGATCCGCCGCACTTCCTCCATCACGCGCTGTTCGGCTTCGTCAGCCTTGACCACATCCCCCTGCCGCATTCTACACGACTCCAGCAATTCTCAGTTTGGAAATTGAGTCATTCAGTGTAACCTCGCCGCATGGCGAAAAGTTACCTACAACTACAACAGAAGCTTAAGTTTGACGAACTCATGCGCTTTCTGGCTGCTCAA
>Ga0070707_100003280_pt1 | contig 15314 bp, 16 predicted proteins | sample KBSK5502metaG_FD_65468 | JGI IMG/M metagenome (GOLD analysis project Ga0070707, IMG submission 65468) | Corn, switchgrass and miscanthus rhizosphere microbial communities from Kellogg Biological Station, Michigan, USA - KBS K5-50-2 metaG | ecosystem: Host-associated > Plants > Roots >... | reverse complement strand
CAAGCGTGATGACGACGAAAGGCCATGCCAGCAAGGACGAGGCCAAGCGGGTCATTGATCAGATACTTCCGCGCGCTCAGTCTCTCCCCGGCTTCAAAGGCGTGCTCTTCCTTCTGGACGAGAAGGCCGGCAAGAGCGACGAGCTGCCGATGTTCTTGACAGTGAGAGACCTCCAGAGCCTTCTTCAGGTCAGCAGAAGCGAGGCGTACGTCATCGCGCATCGCATCGGTGCGAGCCGGATCGGTAGACGACTCGGTCGCGTGCCTCGCGAGGCTTTCCTCCGATGGCGGGCCGAGCGAGTCGCCGAGGCGGAGGCCGATTGGAGCTATTCGCGCGGGCCGTTCCAACGAATCTACCGAAGCGGAGGAGGCTTCCAGGCTTCGTGACGGAGATAGATAGACGTAGATAGACTTGCGCTCGCTTACGAGCTAGACACGACCGGCCTTGCGGTCCGCCTCTCGCAGGGCTTCTGAACCCAGGGTCCGATATACCGATTCCTTTGGCCGACCCCGGCTGTGGCGAATCGGCATGGGGCTCGATGTCGGCAAGTCGTCACCGCCCCTACGCCTTCTTGCGTGGAGGCTTCTTAAGCTCATACTTCTTCGCGGACACACTAGGGCCTAGCGTTGAAAGCACCGCAAACAGGCAGAGCTCCGCAAACGACCGGCACTGGCTGAGAAGGTTGACTCTTCCGTAGGTAAAGGTTCCCAGCCTCACCCGATCCCCGGCCTCACTGTAGTGGTAGATGGCGGGTCAGGATGGTCCCAACGAGGTTGCGGGGAGCCGTCAGTTCACCTCACTCTCCCTGGCCTGATAGATCCTAGCCAACAAGAGCAAAATAGGGGGGACTTTCGGCCAGCCAAAGGCAGTTTTCGGGGAGCAAAACCGGTCGAGCACATGGGTGACCTAGATGTCAACGAGGTCATTTCCGGCACGATCGTCCGCTTCGTCAATGAGTTCCTGACCTGGATCACGTGGCCGCTCCGCGGTCCAGCCCTCGACCTCGTTTTCGACCGCGATCGCGAGCCGTATCTCATGACCTCTCACATTTTCAACATGGCGACCGGCGTCCCGATCAATGCTCGTTGGTATCGCGTCGGCGTCGTTAATCATTGGCGATCCACGATCGAAGAAGTCCGAGTCACGGCGGAGCGCTTGACACCCCCCAATCTGCCAGGTTTGCCGCAAGTCCTCCACTTGATGCATGACAATCCGCCGCCGGGAACTCCGTTTCGAGATCAGTTCTCGGTTCCGCATGGCCGGACGCCGTCTTGCTATGTCGACGTTGTCTCAAAAGTGATCGGGCAAGACATCTTCCAGTTGGAACACATCACGCCGGGAGTGACGAAGCAGTTCCCGGCGGGACGTTACGAGATCGTCCTCCTAGTGCGCGGTCGCGGGACGAAGTCAAGGCAGCGGACTTTCATTCTTGACCTCGACAATTCCGGCGAGCTTCGCTTTCACCCGCGTCTATAGACAGCGCAGCGCGTCAGCGCTAACAGTGGCCTAGCCAGGCGAGCTTAGTCTGTTTGGATTCGTCGTCCGCGCCCCCCGATCTCATCAATGGTCGGAGCTGCCAGGGTCCGGAAATGCGAGCTACTGGCTCAGGCCAAGGTCATCGAAGCCGTAAAGATATAACTCGAACAGTAGGGCAACTCGCTGGTCGATGTGGTCCTTTGGCAGGCCCCCCCGCATCGACATACGGGCTGTGGGCCCGCTTACAGCCCCCGAAGCAGCGCGACCTAGACCGGTGTCGGGAAGTCCATTGTGCGTAACAGCTGCTGCACAACCTGTGCCAACCCCTTGTTGGAGCACACTGCTAGCAGGCCTGCCAGCGTGGGTGACTTCTCCTGGAGCTGCTCGATCTTGCCTCCTGGTTGAACTGGTGGAAACCTGGCTGCCGACTCTTCTGCTAGGGCATGCCGTTAAGGGGACCTCATCCGGATCAAGCTAACCCCTCAGACTGTGGCAGCCTCCAAAGCCCTGCTGACTCCACCAGGGTCGGCGAGATATCCCTCGAGTTGAAGGAAGTGCATCTGCCCAAGCTGATCGCCGGCAACAACGGCTTTACCGTCAAGCGCGACAACGCATGCTTGCATTGCGACATCTCCGGTGAAAGTCGCAACGACTCTTCCGCTAGTCAAGTCCCACAATTTCAGCGTGTGGTCAGATGATGTGGACACGGCGTATCGACCATCTGGCATAAATGCCACACCCCTGACGCTTTGTGTGTGGCCCTTCAAGGTGAGGACCTCATTGCCAGATCTCAGGTCCCACAGCTTTAGAGTGTCGTCGCGTGACCCGGAGAGCGCGCGAAGGCCGTCCGGTGTCACCGCGACGGCGGAGACCCACGCGCCGTGACCGCGCAGCTTTCGCACTTGAACGCCGCTTTGCAGGTTCCACACCCTGAGGCGGCAGTCCGTGCAGGAGCCGATGACATATTGGCCATCCCCGGTAATCGCTAGAGCGGTAATAGTGCTCCCTCGCCCCTGCAGTGGTCGGACCTCCACGTCTTGACGCATCCCAGACTCGCCTCCCAACTGGCCCTTTAGCTCGCAGACCTTCACGCTATCGCGCAAAGAGATGAAGGTGACGAGTCGGCTGTCCGACTCCCGCACCCACTCCGCAGTCTTTCGTGGGCGAGGTGTATCCGCGGAAGCGAAGACCAGAAACCGTCCATCCGGCGTGATCCCCACAGCGGTGACCGCCGGCGGCACCTGAGGCTCAACCGAGATGAGTGGGACCACATCCGTTTGGATGGGGCTCGTATCGCCAGGGGCGGCCTCAAGCTTTTGTAGCTCAGGTTCCTCGGTTGAACTCAGCCCGTCGGGCGGCGGCTCAGACGCGGGTGATTGAACAGGACTGCCCTCCTGAGCGGTCGGGAAAGGCCCCGCCCAGAGCGTGAACCGCTCGGTCCGGGTTTCTAGGTCCCACGATTTGACCGTCATGTCCAAAGATCCAGAGAACGCCAGCCGACCATCAAGAGTGACCGCAACCGAAGTCACACTGCCTCTATGGCCTGCCAACGCGCATAGTTCTTTGCCGGTTTCCACATCCCAGATCCGCAGAGTGCTGTCGGCGGATCCCGAAATGGCGCGCCTGCCGTCAGCGGTCGCCTCCACAGCCATGATGCTGCCGAGATGGCCAAGTTCGGCGGGCTGCACTGCGCTACCTTCAAGATCCCAGACCCTAAGTGTCTGATCGTCCGAGGTGGAGATGGCGTACCGGCCGTCAAAGGTAACGGCGACTCCTGTGACCCTGCCAGTGTGGCCGATAAGCGTCGCTCGCTCTTCCCCTGTCCGGAGATTCCAAATTCGGACAGTACCGTCGTCAGAACCAGAAACCACCCAATTGTCGTCTGGGGTGATCGCCAGACTGGTGACATGATCAGTATGTCCAGAAAGGGTGTGAAGCTCTGCCCCACTAGCGAGGTCCCATACTTTCAAGGTCGTGTCCCATGAGGCTGAAACCGTGTGCTGGCCATCCCGTGTCACGGCGACAGCCGCAACTGGATCTCCGTGGCCGGCGATCTTCAAAAGGGGCTTGCCTGTCTCGAGGCTCCAAACCGTCAGCGGGTTTGGAGTTGCCCTTGGCTTCTCCACCACGGCGCTGGAGTTGTAGCCCGAGCTAGAGACTACGCGCAGCCCGTCTTCTGTCACGCCGATCCCGGTGACCCACTTGGAGTCTTTAAACGTCAAGGATTGCCACCATTGCGTTGGAGTGCCGTGACCCAGTTAGCCAAAAGTGCTGTCTTCCCAAAGCCAGAGGGGCCAGTTACGAACAGTTAGCCGCTTGGGTGCTTGACGATAAAGTCACTCAGCCGCTTCAATTCAGCGTCACGGCCGGCGAACAGCGCGTGCCGTGCCAGCAGAGGACTCATCCGTGTCTTCAGCGTCGCTGTGATTGGCGCCCCTTCGGCCTGCTGAAGCTTAAAGACGGCGGCGATCTGCCGGAGGAGCTGAGCTCGCTCTCCACTAGCCGCCGCAGCCTGGTGGCTACGCGAATCCTGCCAAGCCCACAGTGTCAGAGCGGCTAGGAGCAGAAACCCTGCAATTGCCCAGCCGTAAAACGAACCGACGAAAGCGAGAGCTGCAGGAGCAAAGCTGAATGCACCGACATGCAGCAGTTCAAAAAGGATGCTAGTCACGAGACCGACCACCACCGCGAGGACGACGAGCACCCAGAACGCTTTAAGAAGTGGGAATAGCCGCCTCATGACTCCTCTAGTTCCCAGCCCGGTAACGCCTGTTCCCGAGCGGGAATCGGCTACTCATGGGCTGATCGCTTTGGAACCGCCATCGATCTCGTTCAGGCCGATACGTCTGGGCGACAGCGATCACGGGAGGATCCCCTTCCTGCTACATAGGGAGACTACTCCACGGACGAGGGTGACTGCAACTGCGTCACGTGCGCCAGACCGGCCGCGGACTATCCCGCGAGGCGACGGGCGGTCGTGAGCAGGCGGCACTAATGACGGAAGGAACGGAGGGAGACCACTCATCACCGCGGCGACTCCCAGGCGAATCCGATCGGCGCTTTAGGCGACTACCGAAAGCTGGACCTCGGTCGCTGTCCATCGACTGCGGCGGCAAACCTTGACGGCCGTTCATTTCGCGCTAGAAAAGCGTGGGAGTCGAGAAGGGCGGGGTGACACGGCCATAGGTGCCGTTAATGAGGTTTGAGCAGCATGGGTCAAGAAGGTCGTCTACGTCGGGACTTCGGCATGAGCTGCTGGCGTTGTTGTCAAAACTGTTGTCAACCGGGGCCCTCACTGGCCTCGAAGCTGATATCAGAAAGGTGGCTTCCGTATTCGGAATTTTGTACCCGCACCAGGATTCGAACCCGGGACCAACTGATTAAGAGTCAAGCGATCGATTTCTGAATACGAACATGCCCCCTCCTCCGTAATCTGAATCGCCCTGGATTTAGTGGAGACTCGGGTGGTTGGAATCACGCGACACCGGCAGCGATCTGTTGGGCATGGTAGAGCTTCTCGAACTCGGCCGGCGGCAAGTTGCTGGCTGCACTGTGTAAGCGGCGACGGTTCCACCAGTCGACCCACTCCGCGGTCGCCAGCTCAACTTGGTCAGCTGTGCGCCAAGGGCCGCGCCGCCGGATCAGCTCGGTCTTGTACAAGCCCACCACGGTCTCAGCGAGTGCGTTGTCGTAACTGTCGCCTTTGGAGCCGACGGAGGTGATGGCGCCCTCCTCGGCAAGCCGCTCGGTATAGCGAATCGAGAGATACTGCACACCGCGATCGGAGTGATGCACCAGTCCGTCCAGGGATTGAGAATCGCGAATCCAGATGGCCATCTCGAGCGCGTCGAGGGCCAGGTCGGCGCGGAGCGAGCTGGAGACCCGCCAGCCGACAATCGAGCGACTGAAGGCGTCGATGATGAAGGCTGCGTAGGCAAAGCCGGACCAGGTGCTCACGTAGGTCAGGTCGGCGACCCAGAGCCGGTTCGGCGCCGGCGCGGTGAAGGCTCGCCCCACGAGATCCGTCGGCCGTTCACCAACGTCAGCGGGGCGCGTCGTGTGGAGACGCTTGCCCCGCACCGCGCCCGCCAAACCAAGATTGCGCATCAACCGGGCCACGCGGTCGCGACCGACCTGGACTCCATCACGGAGCAGCTGGCGCCAGACCTTCTCGATGCCGTACACGCCAAAGTTCTCGCGGTGCACCCGACGGATCTCTGGCTCTCGAATATGCGAACCAGGTGCGGATGAGCTAGCTGAGAACCGACGTCGAATTCCTGCTTGATCCTATCCATTTGGGCGTGGCGAGCTAGGATCTCCGGCTTGTATATTTTTATGGCCAGCAGCTGGTCTGTTTTGGCAAACGGCTTGGCTTTGATCGGAACGGCGAGGTGCACCTCCCCTGCGGCTCCCTCACCGAGGAACCTCAGAAGTCGGTAGTCTCCTATGACCTGATCCGGTTTCGCGCGGTCAGAATCCGCCATGGTAGTGCGTCAAGTATGGCAGCGCGGAACGCTGGCACCGTGCACCGCGTACACCTTCGGGCGGCTCGAACTCGAATCGAGTCTTGCCGCCCTACACGCCTCTTATCCAAGGGGTCGCGGCATTTCCGAGCCGACTGAAGCGATTTTCAAGAAGTGCCGTAACCGGGAGGCGGTCTGTTCGGTGGTCACCGCAAGTATGGTGCGTGCATAAGCACGAAACCTAGGGCCTCATAGCTCGGCGCCTACCAGGTGTGGTGGCGGAGCGGGCGAGATTCGAACTCGCGAACCGGGTACGCCGGTTACGGCATTTCCAGTGCCGCGCCCTCGACCAGACTAGGCGACCGCTCCGCAGCGAGTCGATTCTATCCACCGTTGCGCTGACCCGATCGGCGGCTTTTTCCCGAGGGCCGGCCTTCCAGGTTGAAGACCGCGGTGATCACGGAGAGATGCGTCAGCGCCTGAGGGAAGTTCCCCAGCATATCGCCTGTCTTTGGGTCGTATTCCTCGGCAAATAAACCGAGATCGTTTGCCGTCTCGGTGACCCGGCTGAAGAGCTCTTCGGCCTCCTCCATCCGGCCCATCTGCGCCAGCACGTTGACCAGCCAGAGGCTGCAAATGATGAAGGCGCCTTCCGGCTCGTGGAACTCTGACTCCTCCGGGACGTAGCGGTAGAGAAACCCGTTGCTGCTCAGTTTTTCCTGGAGGACCTTGACTGTCGACACCACCCGCGGATCCGTGGCCGGGAGCATCTCGTACATTGGAATCGCGAGAACGGTGGCGTCGAGATCGTCCGAATCCAGGGCCTGCGTAAACGCACCGAGCTGACGGTTGAAGCCCCGCTCGAGGACCTGCTCCTTGATGGCATCGCGGGTACGTCGCACCAACTCCTTTCGCTGCTTTCCCATTCGCAGCGCCCGGTCCATCTGAAGGACGCGGTCGAGGCCGCACCACATGAGGACCTGTGAGTACAGATAGCGCCGGGGCCGGCGACGCGACTCCCAGATTCCGGAGTCCTCCTTCTGCCAGTTCTCGAGAATATAGTCAATGACGTCCAGCACGACCTGGCGGCGCGGACGGGGTAACTGCTTTCGTGCGCGCCAGATGGTGTAGACGGTCTGCAAGACCTCACCATAGGTGTCGAGCTGGACCTGATCGGCCGCGGCGTTTCCGATTCGTACCGGCTTCGAGCCCCGATAGCCGTCGAGATCCTCGAGCACGTACTCATGAATCCGGTCGTCACCGTCGATCGTGTACATGACCTTGAAGTCCTTGGGATGCCGGTTGTGCGCCATTCGCACCCAGCGAATGAATCCGTCACCCTCCTCGACGAATCCCATCTGATAAAGCGCGTTGACCAGGTCGGACGTGTCCCGGATCCAGCTGAAACGGTAGTCCCAATTGAGGGAACCTCCCGGGCTCTCTGGCAGCGATGTGGTCGGCGCCGCGACAAAGGCGCCAGTGGGTTGATACTGCATCAGCTTGAGCGCCAGCGCCGACCGATGCAGCGGCTCGTCGAACCGTCCCGCATAGGTGGTCGAGCGCAACCAGTCCATCCAGTAGTCGTCGGTTTGGTGCAGGAAGGCGTGCGTCTCATCGATGCTGATCGCGGCCGGGACGGCCCTGTCTTCCGCGTAGTGCAATAGGATCGCGCCGCGATGCCCTGGCATGATCTGGCCGGTCACCACGGCAATACCGTCGGCGAGCTCCAGCGCGGCGTCGTCCGGATACTGGAGGAACAGGCTCGCATCCTCCCACTCCGCGGAGAGCATGCCAGGACGCACCCGACGCAGGCTCGGCACTGCGCGGCCGTAGTCGAATCGAGGTTTGAACGTCAACCGCCAGGCCGTCCGGCCGGCTTGCGGCTGCATCATCCGAACCAAGCGAAGTGACGCCGGCGGCTTCAGCTTCTTCCGCGGCAGCGCGAGCGGCATGAAGTCGACGACGCGCATGCGGGTGCGACCGAGTGACCAGATCGTTTGCAGCACGTTCGAGTCTCGGCGGTATTGCCGGAACACGCTCGCGCTGGGATTGTCAGGCACGAGTTCGAGAAAGCCTCCCCGGTCCCAGTCCAGCAGCCGGCCGAACGCCCAGGGACTGTCGAAGCGTGGCAGGCACATCCAGTCGACGGAGCCGTACTTGCTGACCAGGGCGGCCGATCGCAGATCGCCGATCATGCCATAATCCCCGATCGGCGGATAGCGACCGTCGGGCTGACTCAACGTGTTCGATCGTAGCCCAGCAGTACCGAGCGTACAATCGCGCCGTGGCCGAGCTTCGCGAGATCGCGGTCGTCAAGCGCGATCAGGTCACGCAGGGCGAGGCCTCGGGCGCAATGAGTCGGCTCGGTGCAATCTCCGCGGATACGGTCGGCTCTGAAGGCATCTTCATGGGGGTTAGCCGTCTGCCGCCCGGATTGCGTAGCTCGGGCCACCTGCACACCAACTGCGAGTCCTCGCTCTACGTGTCGTCGGGTCGAGGGCGCTTTCTTACTGGGCCGCGTCTCGAGCGCGCCACGCTGATCGAGTCGGGCGATTTCATTTTCGTGCCACCCAATGCGCCGCACGCCGTCACGAACGACGGCGATGTCGACCTGGTCTTCATCGTGGCTCGCACGGCGCAGCGCGAGCAGGTCGAAGAATATGATCCCGATTACTAGGCGAGCGCATTTTCGGCCAGCGCGCCCTTCACCTCTACCCTGCTCCTCGATCGCTGTAAGACCTGCCGGGTGCCAATTCGTCGTCCGCTGGCCGGCTAATCCCGCGTTCGCGGCATCCGTCCCTAGTCGGTCAAGCGGTCGATTTCACCTGCGTCGGTGAGCCCGTCAACCTGCCCCCGCGCGAGTCACGGAACTCAAGGGCCTCGGCGGGATCGAGGTCTGCCGGATCAGCGCCAGCTCCGCCGCTCCGGCAATGATCTAAAGCGGCGGTTCGCGGAAGACCATCCGGCCGACCCCGAACCCGATCAAGCCCAGCACCCCAATCACCACCAGGGGAGCGCCGACATGGAAGCCGATCAAGGTCAGGCTTAGAAGGATGCCAAGCAACGTCACACAGCCGCTGCATCCCAGCCCTAGTGTCATCAGGGCGCGCATAGACTGGAAGCAGTCTACCGAGTGGCTAGCTGGGCCGACCGCGTAGGCGCCGACCGCCGACCACCTCGCGTGGCTGGCTGCGGACCCAGACGTTGAGCAAGACCACCGCCGACATCCGAAATGGTCGCCAGGTTTCGGCCCTCTTGAGGACGGCCGCCCGATCCGGTCGATCGCGGAGTCCATAAAGTAGTTGGATGGCGCGCGCCGTCAGATCATCGTCGGTGACGGCGTCGACCAGCCCCGCGCCTCGCATCAGAATGCCCTGAGCGAAAAACTCGCCGATTCCCGGCAGCGTCTGGAGCTGCTGGAGCGCCTCAGCCTCCGGCAGAGCCCGAAGGCGCTGACGATCCAGCATCCCGTCGAGCGCGGCGCGGGCGGCGGCGCGCAGCCGCTCGATCTTGGTGGGCGCCACCGCGGGAAAGCTCTTCATCCGCAGCAACGTGCGTGGGTCGGGAAAGGCGAAGACCTTCGAGCCGTCTACCGCGATACCGACACCGGCCTCCTCCGCCATCTTCTGGCGAAGCCGACGGGTCTGCTGGATCCTGATTCGATGGCCGATGAGAAATGCACAGGCGGCCTCGTAGGGCGAGTGGAACAACACCGCGCGGAGATTCCGATACTCCGCCTGTAGCCGGCCGATGACCGGATCGCGCCGACCGACGTCCGCAAAGCCCTGTCCATCGACATCGAGCGAGAAGGTCGCCAGCGCCTGCTGCCAGGCTCGTTCCGCATCGGCCGGGGCAGCGCCGTGGATCTCACCGCGGATGGTGCTGCCATGCTGGCGCAAGCTGACGGCAGCCGAACTCTCCCAGCCTTCGACCGGAAAGGCCATCACGATCGCGTCGCCCCGCCGCGGCCATCCGCCGAAGTGCGCAACCTGCGTCTCCAGATCAAACGGTCCCCGGGGGACGACCTCGTACCGAGCGATCGATGCGATGGCCGGCTCCCCCTCCCCTTGCTCATCCAATCCGCTGTCGCAGCAGCGCCCGCTCGGCCGGATTGTCGGTGAGCTCCAGCGCCCGGCTGAGGGCGGCGTGCGCCTCACGCTCGCGGCCGAGTTCCCGGAGCAGCTGGGCTCGGGTGGAATGGTACAGGTGATAGTCCTTCAACTCGTCCGCGAGGCCCTGCAGCTCGGCGAGGGCCGCTTCGGGGCCGGCGACATGACGCAAGGCGATGGCCCGGTTCAAGCGCACGACCGGCGTCGGCCAGAAGAGCAGTAACGAGTTGTAGAGAAGGAGGATTTGCGTCCAATCGGTCTGCTCCCAGGACGCCGCCTCCGCGTGACAGGCGGCGATGGCCGCCTGGAGCTGATAGGGGCCCGGCCGTCGCAGCCAGGAAGCCCGCTCCACCATCGTTGACGCTTCCTTGATCGACTTCTGATCCCAGCGGTGGCGGTCCTGATCTTTGAGCAGGATCAGACCGCCGGCTCGATCGAAACGGACCGTGGCGCGCGCCAGGTGGAGCTGCATCAGGGCTACCAGGCCGATCACCTCGGGCTCATTCGGGAGCAATCGCATCAACAGGGTTGAGAGCCAGTAGGCGTCCTCGGCCAGGTCTCGTCGCGCTGGCGATGGACCAGAGGTTGCAAGGTAGCCCTCATTGAACGCCAGGTAGAGCACGGCCAGCACTTCGTCGAGCCGTTCGTTGAGCTCATCGGCTTCGGGCATCCGATACGGGATCCCGGCCTCGACGATCTTGCGTTTGGCCCGGACGATCCGTTGCGCCATGGTCGCCTCTCCGGTCAGAAACGCGCGGGCGATCTCCGGCGTCGTCAGCCCGATCACGGCCCGCAGGGTGAGAGCCACCTGAGCCTCGCGGCTGAGCGCCGGGTGACAGCAGGTGAAGATCAGGCGCAGGCGATCGTCCTGCTCACCCCTCACCTCATGGCTGGATGAGGCCACCAGGAGGGACAACTTCTCCATGTATTTCTTCCCGCGGCGAAGCCGATCGAGGGCTTTGCGGCGCGCCGTCGTCATCAGCCAGGCACCGGGGTTCTGCGGAATGCCCTCTGTGGGCCAGTGCTGCAGCGCCTCGACCACCGACTCCTGGACCAGCTCCTCGCCCAGATCGAAATCACCAAGAAAGCGGACCAGCGCCGCCGTCAGCTGGCCCGCCTCCTCTCGAAAAACCGACGTGAGAGCGGCATCGATCGCCGCCCGATCCCTGGGCGTCTACATCTCCTGGCGTTCGACCACCGGCCTGACCTCGACCTTGCCGCCGCCGGGCCAGCTCTTGGCGATCGCGATCGCCTCATCCAGGTTGGCGACGTTGAGAATGCCGTATCCGCCGATGGTCTCCTTTGCTTCGGCGAAGGGTCCATCGGTCACGACCGGCTTGCCGCCATTTAGCTTAACAGTCGTGGCTGTGTGCACCGGTTGAAGCTGGTAGCCCTCGGTGATCTTGCCCTTGCCGCTGAGCTCACCCCACCACTCGCTGATTCGGCCGAAGGTCTCGTTCCGCTTTGCCTCGGGCAGCTTCTCCCAGGCACCTGCCTCGTCAACCAGCAACATCATGTACTTCACGGTTGTCCTCCTTGCGGCCTGTCAGGCCTCTATTCTGCCTATTCGACGAACGGCGCGGTGGCAAAATCGACCCTGGCCGGCCGCCCTTGCTAGGCTTGTAGGTGGTGGCTGAGTCCGCTCGTTACGGCGACCGGGTCGCCGTGCCCGAACCGTATTCGATCGAGCACATTCCCTTCGCCGAGCGGCACGGTCACAGCCGGCAACTCCTGTGGCTCTGGCTGGCGGCTAACCTCACGATTGCCGATTACGCGATCGGCTTCGTGCCGGTAGCGCTCGGCCTGTCCGTCGGCCCAGCCATCCTGGCCCTGGCCCTGGGCAATGTTCTCGGCGGGCTGGTGCTGGCCTGGTCGGCGGCGATGGGGCCGGCTGCCGGGTATCCGCAGATGTTCATCGGGCGCCGAGCCTTTGGCCGGGTCGGTGGGTACGTCCCGGCGGCGCTCAACTGGCTGAGCACCGCGGGATGGTTCACCGTCAACACCATCCTCGGCAGCTTCGCTCTTCAGCTCCTCATCGGCGGCCTGCCCTTCGCGGCGGCGGCCGCCATCCTCGTTGTCGTGCAGGGTCTGCTTGTCATCTACGGTCACAACCTGATCCAGGCCTTCGAGCGCTACATGGCACTCATCCTCGGCATCCTCTTCGGCATCGCCACGGTGATCGCCCTGGCCCACGGTTCGACGATCGTCGCCTGGCATCCAAAGCCGGTCGCCAGTAGCCTGGCCCTGTTCGCGATCGTGCTTGCCGTCTCCTTCTCCTACATCATGAGCTGGTCGCCCTATGCCTCCGACTACTCGCGCTATCTCCCCGAAATCACCTCACGCTCCTATGTCGCGATCTACGTGTTCGTCGGCGCGGCCCTCGCCTCCTTCGTGACGGAGGTCGTCGGCATGCTCGTCGCCATCCTCGCGCCGGGAGCGTCCACACCTATCGCCGCGCTCAAGATCGCGATGGGCGGCTTCGGCGCCTTTGCCGTCATCGCGGTCATCCTGGGGGCGACCACCGCCAACGTGCTCAACCTCTACTCCAACACCATGTCGGCGAAGGTGCTCGACGTGCGGCTGCCCCGCTGGCAGCTCGCGGTGCTGGGCGGCATCCTCGGGTTCATCCTGGCGCTGGTCGGATACCAGAACTTCACCCAGAACTACCAGAACTTCCTGATCGTCCTCGACTACTGGATCATGCCGTGGCTGGCCGTGGTGTTGATCGACTATTACGTGTTCAAGCACCAGGAGCCAATGGGGTTCAGCCAGGCCGTCGGGGTGAACTGGATGGGTCTGATCGCCTGGCTGATCGGCCTTGGCGTTTCGCTTCTCTTCATATCGGAGCAATTCCAGGTGTTTGGCCTGAAAGCCCATGGACCGTTTGCCTCGTGGTTCGGCGATGCGGATTTCGGATACTTCATCGGCTTCATCGTCGCCGGGGTGGTATACCTTCTACTCAATCGCAGCCGCGCGCCGCAACGCTAGAACGGTTTGAGGAGGACGGGATGGCAAACAACGATCGCTCGGTCGAGACCAGCGCAACCCCGCAGGCGGTCTGGAAGATCTGGTCGGATACTGCCACCTGGCAGGGATGGAATCCCGACGTGCAGTCGATGACGCTCAACGGACCATTCGCCGTCGGAACGACCGGGACGATGAAGACGAAGCAGGGCACCCGGCAGGTTCAGCTCACCGAGGTCGTGCCGGGCCGGTCGTTCCGGCTCGAGACCACCGTGATTCCGCTGACCCGCTTCGCCTTCGAGTGCCAGGTCTCCACCGGCCCCAACGGCAAAACCACGATCAGCCAGGGCATTCGAGTCGGCGGCCCGCTCGGAGGGCTGGTTGGCGGCATGATGGCGCGCCAGATCGCCGATACGTTCCCGCCGCTGTTGCAGGGTCTTGCCCGCAAGGCCGAGGCGACCGAGGGTCGGAGCTAACTCGGTCCGGCCGGCTGTTGGGGAACGGCAGGGCGGAAGAAGGTTCGGACCGACGCGGGGAAGCGTTGCAGTACGTCCTCGGGAAACTCGAAACTCACCTCGGTCGCGAACTGGGTTTCGATGAAGCGGTCGATGGCGACCTGGATCAGCTGCCGGGCGGCATCGATCGGCATATCGATGTCGGTAAAGGTCCGGCTGTTTTGCTTCAGAAAGGCGTCGAGATCGGCAGTCATCGCGCCGGCGAGCCGGCGCAGCTCCGCGGTGGCCTCGCTCGCATCCCGGCCGTCGCGGAGGGCCCGCAACTGCTGCCCCTTGAGTTCCCACAGCCTGACGTTGTACGGCGCGACCGCCACACCGAGTTCGCGCTGCACCGAGCGAATCCGCTGGAGTCGTGCTGCGCCGACCTCGCCCGCCCAGCGCCGGCGCGCTTCGGCGTCGCCGACGACGCAGGCCCCGTACCATCGGTGGCGCTGTGGTAGGGCCCGAGTTTCAAGATGCCGGCAGGTCAGCACCGGTTCGAGAGGCTGGTAAAGAGTGTCCAGCGGAATGAACTGTCGCGCCTGATACGCCGGGCAGCCGTCGAAGTCCGCCGCAAACGGCTTGGGATACGGGCATTCGTCGTCCGGACGAGCCATCGCGGGCTAAGTCTAGGTGAGATTCGTCACGGACACCGGGAGTTCCATCATATGGGGTGATGGTCGGACGGCTGTATCTCGAGCATCTCGCTGATAGCGATCTCAGCGTTCTGGCCGCCGCCGCAGGCGCGGGTGACGCTGCGGGGCGCGATCCGCAACGGATCGAGGCGCTGATCGATAGTCCCGCGCTGTTTCGACGACTGTTCGCCAACCCTGGCCGCGATCCCCTCTTGCAGGGCTCGCCCTTCCTCATCTTCGCCGTACTGGTCCACCGGGCGATCCGCGACCTGAGTCAGGCATCGTTTGTCGAGGAATGGGTCGGGCCGCGCCAGCGGGTCCCGGTCTTCGACGTCGGCGGATTGCGAGAATTCGGCGCGGATCCGATGCGCCGTTTCTTCCTGGCGGAACTGCTCGCGTCCTACACGCACGTCTCCAGTGGCAGCCTGCTGGTGCAAACCCGCCGGGGTTGGCGGCGGCGTCATTTCAGCGAGTTGGACCCGATCCGCCTGATCGAGCTCGCCGAGCTCCTGCCGATCGCTGAGCGCGCATCCGTCTACCGCCGCCTCGGCGATCTTTCGCTCTTCTTGACCGGCGTCTTCCCCGACTACGCAGCCGAGCGGCTGGTTGTCGAGCGGGAGCGTCGCCGGTTGGAGCGGGCGCTGGCCGCCGCGGATCGAGCGTCGGCCGAGCGGCGCGATGGGATCTGGCTGCTGGAGTCGATCGGACGGCGAGCCTACCGGATCGCGCAGCAAGCCGCCGATCGGCGGACCGCGATGGCCGGGGTGCTGGCCGAGGTGAGCGAGAACTTCGCCGTCGCCCGCCGGGTACTGAATTTCATAACGGACCGATATCTCTTCCCATTGCGCCGGCAGTGGTTCGCTGCCGGCTGATGGCACGCTGGGCGGAGTTCAAGGCGGCGGCGCCGGACCTGGCCGATCGCGTCGAGGAGCGGTTCGCCATCCGCAGGCATAAGACGCTGGCCACGCTCCGTAAAGATGGTTCGCCACGGATCAGCGGAATCGAGACGGAATTTGACGGTAGCGACGTCTCCCTCGGGATGATGCCCGATTCGCGCAAGCTCCATGATCTTCGGCGCGATCCGCGCCTGGCGCTGCACAGCCCGACCGAAGATCCACCGATCGATGGGCCTTCGGGCTGGCGAGGCGAAGCGAAAATCGCGGGACGCGCCGT
>Ga0070707_100003273_pt1 | contig 15340 bp, 14 predicted proteins | sample KBSK5502metaG_FD_65468 | JGI IMG/M metagenome (GOLD analysis project Ga0070707, IMG submission 65468) | Corn, switchgrass and miscanthus rhizosphere microbial communities from Kellogg Biological Station, Michigan, USA - KBS K5-50-2 metaG | ecosystem: Host-associated > Plants > Roots >... | reverse complement strand
GGCTGAATGATGTAGCGGCCGATGATCATCAAGGTCGAGGGCGCGACCGCCGGTTCGGGTTTTTCGACCACACCCTTGGCGCGCACCAGCTTGCCGGCGTCCGAGACGACGTCGAGCACGCCGTAGCGGCGCGTCTGCTCGCGCGGGATCTCCATGACCGCGACCATATTGCCGCCGGTGCCGGCATGGGCGTCGACCATTTCCTTCAGGCAGGGCGGATCGCCGACCATCAGATCATCGGCGAGCAGCACCGCGAAGGGTTCGTCGCCGACGAGGTGGCGGGCGCACCAGACCGCGTGACCGAGCCCCAGCGGGCGCTGTTGCCGCGTGTAGGCGATGCGGCCCGGGGCCGGGATCGTCGCTTCCAGCTGGTCGAGCAGCTCTTTTTTGTCGCGGTCGCGCAAGGTCGCCTCGAGCTCGAAGGCCGTATCGAAATGGTCCTCGATGGCGTTCTTGGCGCGGCCGGTGACGAAATAGAATTCCTCGATGCCGGCTGCCGTCGCTTCTTCGATCGCGTACTGGATCAGCGGCTTGTCGACGACCGGCAGCATCTCCTTCGGCATTGCCTTGGTCGCCGGCAGGAAGCGGGTGCCGAGCCCGGCCACTGGGAATACCGCCTTACGCACGGGTTTTTGCATTTAACTCCTCGATCACAACTTTCGGTCGTATGCCGTGAGACTATTGCGGCAGCCATGGACAAACAAGGATCGACCCGTTCCGTTGCTCAGCCGCACATAACGTCGCGCCAGCGCATCGCATTCAATCTACGACGATCGCGGCAGCGCGGCTTTGCTTTGGGTCAAATACGTCGCAATCGAATGCCGGGCATCGATACATCGAGCGCTAGAGGCCGAATAAGCCACTGAGCACAGATTCAGCGGTCTGCCATGCACTAGCTACGTCCGCAACACCTTGGGCGGAGCTTCGCAGCGCGGCAATGGTCGATTTGATTACACCTGGCTTGCGGTCTCTGACGGGGGCTGCAGCTTGCTCCGCGAGATACGCTACCTGGTCGACTAATTCGGTCTTCTGATTAACAGAGAGCGCCCGGGTCGAGAGAATTGCCTCGGTCAATATCTTGAGCGCATCACGCGCCTTGTCATTTCCGCCACTGCTCACGAATACTTGCTCACTTGGCTCTCACTCGAGCTGCGGGCAATCCGGATTGTGCGCCTTTGTAGCATAATTAATCCGGATTGTCAAGTAAAAATGCATATTATCGCAAACACGTGTTAGCGGTTCAGCAGCACGTCGCGGGCGCGATTGATCTTGGTGGCGAGATAATCGGTGCCGCCGTGATCGGGATGGAGCTGCTTCATCAGCCGGTGGTGCGCCGCCTTGATCGCCTCGGCATCGGCGCCGGGGGACAGGCCGAGAATCTCGTAGGCTTCCTCGACCGTGACATCGCTACTGGCGCGCGGCGGCGCCGAACCTCTTCCGGAACCGCTCCGGGCGCCGTCAAAATCCTCGTGCCAATCGGGGTGAGCGCGGTCGAGATAGGCCTCGACGAGCCGCGCGCTCTCCTCGTCCTCGGCGCGGCATTCGCGCAGCAGGGCGAGCAGGTCGGCGCGGCCGAGCTCCTCGAGGCGCAACCCGGCGAACCGGCCGCGCAATATCGTGCCGGTCATATAGCCGGTATCGTGGTCGAGGCTCATGCGCACAAAGGGCGTCTCGACCGTCGAGCTGCTGCCGGCCGAGGGTCCGCGAAACCCGGCGAACATTGTGCGCAACCGGCGCAACGCCGGCAGCCCGAGGGCGAATAACATCCACAGCAGATTGAGGCGGCCGGTAATGACAATCGCCACCGCCGCCAGCCCGGCGACGACGATGCCGGTCCACTTCAGAACGCGCGCGAGCCGCGCCGGCTCGGCATTGACGAACAAATAGCCGAGCAGCAGGAAACCGCACAGAATGGCAAAGCCGCCGAGAAGGTAGAGCATTCAGCTCCGTAATTGGCTGGTCAGGCGCAGCACCTCGCCGCCTTTGCGTTCGCTGTAGGCGGTCAGCGCACGATAGCCGCCGGCGGCGTAGACCGCGACCGCACCGAGCAGGTCCCGCAGGCGATCGGCGCTCGCGAGGTCGAAGCGCAGATAGGCGCCGCGCGACAGCTTGGCCATCTGCTGAAACGCGTTGGCGGCAATCGGATCGCCCCCCTCGTGAAACAGAAAGATCGGCACGCCCTTGAGCCCCAGCTCGCCGGCGAGCTGACACAGGCGATCGACGCTTTCTTCCATCGCGTCGCCCACGAAGACGAGGGCATTGACCCGCTGCTTGTCGTTCTCGGCGATCGCGTGAGCGAGGACGCGTTCTATCTGGGTCTCGCCGCCGAGGCAGGAGACCGCGCGCATCGCCCGGTGCAGATCGGCGGCATTCGTCATCCAGCGGCTCGCCTTGCATTCGTTGAAGCCGCGGTAATAGACCAGCCTGACGTCGAGCCCGCCGAGCGCGGCGGTGGCCTCGAACATCTCGCCCTGGATGCGGCAGGCACGGTCCCAGGTGGGCTCGCGGCTGGCGGTCGCGTCGAGCGCAAAGAGGAGGCGACCGCGGCCGCCGCCGGCCCGCACCGCCGGGGCGCGCTGCAAATCGCGCAGAAAGGCGTCGACCTCCACCGATCGCGATTTCTCGGGAAGCTGGTCCTTGTCGTCGCTCATCAGCGAGCACCCGAAGCGACCCTACACCGCCGTCCCGGCGAAAGCCGGGACCCACTTGCCCGCGCCCGAGGCGGCTGACGGGTGGGTCCCGGCTTTCGCCGGGACGACGGATAAGGGCCAGAGAAGTGTCTTAGAGCTAACATCTGCTCTGTACAAATCATGCCGGCCGCAGCCACACCGAGGTGTCGTGGAACACGGCGCCGCCGCCGGGCAGGCCGGGGTCGGCGCTGGTCAGCAGGTTGATGCCGACGCCCTCCTCGAAAGCGTGGTTCGGCCACAGCCCTTCGGCGATCACGACCCGCTGCTGCATGCCGTCGAACGCGCGGGCATGCACGACGACGCTGCCCTGGCCGTTGCCGATGCGAATGCGGGCTCCGTCGGCAAGGCCGATCGCGGCCAGCGTCTCCGGATGGACCATCGCGGTCGGCCTGCCTTCGCGGGCAAGGCTCGACGGCGTGTTGTTGAAGCTGGTGTTGAGGAAGGAGCGCGACGGCGCCGGTATCAGACGGAACGGCCGCGCGGGATCGCCATCGTCGATCGCCGCGACATGGTCGGGAAAAGCGGGCAGGCCCGCATGCTCCTGGCCGAAGGCGGCCCAATTGGCGCGGAAGTGGAATTTCCTGTCGGCGTGGGTGAAGCCATCGAGGAAATGGCCGGTCTCGAAACCCGGCCAGCAATCGAGCCAAACGCCTTCCTCGAATCGATCGGAGGACGGCAGGCCGCTCATGCGCAAGGTCTGTTCGATGATCTCGACGGCGCTTATCTCGAAGCCGGCATGGCGGGCGCCCAGACGCTTCGCCAGCGCGCACTGCACTTCGTGGTTGGAGCGGCATTCGGCATAGGGGGTCACGATGGCGCGGCCGATCTGCAGAAAGGTGTGGGCGCCGGCAGTGTAGATATCGTCGTGTTCGAGAAAGGTCGTCGCCGGCAGCACGATGTCGGCCATCGCGGCGGTCTCGGTCAGGAACTGCTCGTGCACACACACGAACAGATCGTCGCGCGCGAAGCCCTGATGGACCTGGCCGGAATCGGGCGACACGACCATCGGGTTGGTGTTCTGGATGAACAGCGCCGTGACCGGCGGGCCGTCGCCGAGATCGCGCCTGTCGCCGCACAGGATCGGGCCGATGCGCGACTGATCGAGGATGCGGGTCGCAGGGTCGAGCAGGTCCGAACCCTCGATCAGCCGGCGGTCGAGCGGCGGCAGCCCGTGCTGCGAATAGAGCGCGCCGCCGCCCTCGTATTGCCAGGCGCCGGTCACCGCCGGCAGGCAGCTGACCGCGAAGACCTGCATCGCGCCATTGCGCGACCGCGAGAAGCCGTAGCCGAGGCGGATAAAGCTGCGTTTGGTGCGGCCGTAGAGCCGGGCGAATTCGACGATCCGGTCTTCGGGGATCCCGGTAATGCGAGACGCCCAGGCCGGGTCGCGGGTGGCGAGATGGGTTTCGAGCCCCTGGGGGTCATCGGTATAGCGCGCGAGATAGGCGCGGTCGGCGTACCCCTCCTTGAACAGCACATGCATGACCGCGCAGGCCAGTGCTCCATCGGTGCCGGGTAAGGGTGCCAGATGCAGATCCGCGACTTCGGCGGTGGCGGTACGGTAGGGATCGACGACGACGAGCCTGGCGCCGCGATCGCGCCGGGCCTGTGCGATGTAGGACATCACGTTGATCTGGGTCGAGGCGGGGTTGCCGCCCCACACGATGATCAGGTCGGAGCCGGCCATCTCGCGGCCGTCGACACCGCGCTTCATCCCGACCCCGGCATTCCAGCCGGCATCAACCAGCGCGACGCAGATCGTCGAATGCTGGCGCGAATAGCGCATCGCATGGCGCAGCCACTGCAGCCCGTCCCGCTGCACCAGACCCATCGTGCCGGAGTAGTAATGCGGCCAGACGGCTTCCGGGCCGTGGCGCTGCGCCGCCAGGGTCAACCGCTCGGCGATCTCGTCGAGGGCGTCGTCCCACGAGACCGGGACGAAGGCGTCGCGTCCACGGCCCTTGTCGCCGACCCGGTGCAACGGCACCGACAGCCGGTCGGGGTGGTGCTGGCGCTCGGCGTAGCGGGCGACCTTGGCGCAAACCACCCCTTGCGTGTAGGACTGCCCCTCGGCGCCGCGCACCCTTCCGATCGTCGCCGCGTCGAGGCGCTCGACGGCGAGCGCGCAGGCGCTCGGACAATCATGCGGGCAGACGGTGTAGGCGGTATCCAACGGCAAGGAGGTGCTCCGGCGTCGAGTTTACCGCAGAATATAAGGCGTCCGCCGCCGGGCTGGTACGGCCGTTGATTTTGAGGGGTGGGAGATGACCTTCGCGTTGACCGCAGAACAGCTGGAGATCCGTGAGGCGGTGGCGCGGCTGTGCCAGCGTTTCGCCGACGATTACTGGCTGAAGAAGGACAGCGAGGGCGGCTTCCCGCACGAATTCCACCAAGCGATGGCCGAGGCTGGCTGGCTGGGCGTCGCGATGCCCGAGGAATATGGCGGCAGCGGGCTCGGCATCACCGAAGCGGCGCTGGTCATGCAGGCGGTGGCGCAATCGGGCGCCGGATTCAGCGGCGCCTCGGCGGTGCACATGAACATTTTCGGACTGCATCCCGTCGTCGTGTTCGGCAGCGACGAGCAGAAGCGCCGGTTTCTGCCGCCGCTGATCGCCGGCCGGGAGAAAGCCTGCTTCGCGGTGACCGAGCCCGATGTCGGGCTCGACACGACGCGGCTGAAGACCCGGGCGGTGCGCGAGGGCAATGGCTATGTCATCACCGGCCGCAAGATCTGGACCTCGACCGCGCAGGTCACCGAGAAGATGCTGATCCTGACGCGGACGACGCCGATCGAGGAGGCGGCGCGCCCGTCGCAGGGGATGACCCTGTTCTACACCGATCTTGACCGCAGCCAGGTCGAGGTGCGCGAGATCCCGAAGATGGGCCGCATGGCGGTCGATTCGAACATGCTGTTCATCGACGGGCTCAAGGTGCCGGCGGAGGACCGCATCGGCGAGGAGGGCAGGGGGTTCCAGTACATCCTGCATGGCATGAACCCGGAGCGTATTCTGATCGCCGCCGAGGCGGTCGGGCTCGGCCGCGTCGCGCTGGCACGGGCGGCGCGCTACGCCGGAGAGCGCGTCGTGTTCGGCCGGCCGATCGGCCAGAACCAGGGCATCCAGCACCCGCTCGCCGAGCGCTGGATCGAACTGGAAGCGGCCGAGCTATTGATGCTGCGCGCCGCGGCTGCCTATGACAGCGGCGAGGAGCCCGGCGGGGTCGGCGCCTTCGCCAACGCCGCCAAGTACTTCGCGGCGGAGGCCGGCCACCGCGCCTGCGAAACGGCGGTTCTGACCCATGGCGGCATGGGCTATGCCCGCGAATTTCACGTCGAGCGCTTTTTCCGCGAGATCCAGATCGCGCGGATCGCGCCGATCAGCGGACAGCTCATCCTGTCGCACATCGCCGAACGGGTCTTAGGGCTGCCGAAGTCCTATTGATACTAAGGACTCCCTCTCCGCCCCTGGGGCGGAGAGGGCTGGGGCGAGGTGGGGGATAACAGAGAGCGCTCACCGGCAAGCCCACCTCACCCTCCCAGCGCTCCGCGCTGGGCCCCTCCCTCTCCGCCCTGAGGGCGGAGAGGGAAATCACTGCGCTGCCCTACTTCTTCGCCGCGAGCAGGTCTTTGAGGCCGCGCAGCGCGAGCGCGTAGCCGGCGATGCCGAAGCCGGCGACGACTCCCTGGCTGACGCTGGCGGTCTGCGAGGCCGGGCCGCGCCGGATCGGGTTCGAGATGTGCACCTCGATGGTCGGAAACTTGACCTGCGAGATCGCCGCCACCAGAGCCGGGTAGCCGCTGCCGAAGGCGGCCGGGTTGAAGATCGCGGCATCGACCCCGCGGTCGTTCGACTCATACAGCTTGTTGACGATCTCGCCTTCGAGATTGGAGTGAAAAATCTCGACCTCGAGACCGAGCTCGGCGGCATAGCCGCGGATGCGCTCGTCATATTCCGGCAAGGTCATCGGGCCGAAGATCTCGGTCTGCACCTTGCCGCGCATGTTCATGCCGGCGCCATGGATGACGAGGACTCGCGGCATTGCCGTTCTCCTTCTCGATAAGGCTCAGAGGGACGTTAAAGGAGTGCCCGAAGCGCTGACAAGCACGCTTATGAGGTGAGCTTGAACGGCATCTGGAAGGTCGCCGTCTTGTCGCTGGCGATATCGTGCAGCTTGTACTCGACGATGTAATCGCCGGCCGCCGCACCGCTCAGATTTAGCGTCAGCACCACCATGAATTCGAGATTGCGGGTGTGGCTTTCGGTGGCGATCCGCATGAAGTTCTCTTTTCCGGTGAGAACGTCCCCGCTCGGCGATTTGATCAGGAAATCGACGACGAAGCCCAATTCGAACATTCCTTTGCCGGCGTCTTTCCAGCCATAACCGACGGGTTCGGCATAAACGACGACCTTCTCGCCGCGCTTGAACTCCCCCGATTCACGCTCCTGGTAAAGCCCGAAACCGCGCGGCTCGCCCTTGATGAACAACGCGCGGCGGATCGTCAGCGGGGTCTTCTCCCACGCCTCGATCAGGGCGGCTTGGCGCTTGTCGATCTCCTCCAGCGACTGGGCGTGGGCGGCGGCGAGGCTCAGCAGCAGGGCAAGCAGCAAGAAAACCGGGCGCATTGTCGTGGGGCTCCTTAAGGCCGGCCGGCCAAGTCTTCGCGAGATTGCGGCGCGGCGGGCCCATCTGCAATGACGACCTGCGTTCAATTCGGCCGTAGCGGGGGCCCACATGACAGATTTGCGACATGAGCGTATCGTTTCTGCCGGTTTTACAGGCATAAAGCCTTACTTTCAGGGCATTTCGGGAGCTTGGCCGCGATGGCTCTCTCCATTCGCCAGATCCATCCGGTTTTTGTCGGCGAAGTCTCCGAGGTGGATCTGAGGCAGCCCTTGTTGGGCGACGCGGTCGCGGCGGTCGAGACCGGGATGGATCATTACGCGGTCCTCGTCTTTCACGACCAGAACATCACCGACGAACAGCAGATCGCGTTCACCCGCAATTTTGGCGAGATCGAAAATTCGGCCGGCGGCAATGTCACAAAGCCGGAGGAACACCGGCTGAACCCGCTGATGAATGATGTCTCGAACCTCGGCCGGGACCATAAGCCCTTGGCGCGCGACGACCGCCGCCGCCTGTTCAACCTCGGCAATCAGCTCTGGCATTCCGACAGCTCGTTCCGGGCGATCCCGGCGAAGTATTCGCTACTGTCCGGCCGGGTCGTCGCCAAGAAGGGCGGCAACACCGAATTCGCCGATATGCGGGCGGCCTATGACGCGCTCGACGACGAGACCAAGGTGCTCGTCGAGGACCTCGTCTGCGAGCATTCGCTCCTGTATTCCCGCGGTCTGCTGGGCTTCGAGGTCACACCGGAGGAGCGAGAGATGTTCCGGCCGGTGCGGCAGCGCCGGGTCCGCACCCATCCGGTGACCGGCCGCAAATCGCTCTATCTCGCATCGCATGCCGGGACGATCGTCGGCTGGCCGATGCCGGAAGCCCGCGCCCTGCTGCGCGATCTGACCGAGCACGCCACCCAGCCGCAATTCGTCTACGTCCACCAATGGCGACAATACGATCTGGTGATGTGGGACAACCGGCAGATGATGCACCGGGTGCGCCGCTTCGACGAGGGCGAGATCCGCGACATGCGCCGCACCACGGTCGCCGGCGATGCACCGACCGTCGAGCAGGTCCAGGCGGCCTGAGGACCGGGCGCTGAAATACCCGCGCCCTCCCATCGCTCACGCGATGGGCCCCCTGTGTGAATTGCCCTCGCCCGCCGGGCCTGGTGGCCCGGCTGCCCTCTCCCGCGGTCGGCGAGAGGGGCATCAAGTGCGGTCCAAATCCCTGTCCCGCCCGGGAAACTGCATGGGGGGAGAGGGTGCCCGAACGCAGAGCGCGAGGGCGGGTGAGGGTCTTCGGTGAGGGGCGAGAGCTCATACACGCCGGTACCCAATCGCGGCATGATCACGATCTCGATCATGCTGGCGAACATTATGCAGGGGCTCGACAACACGATCCTCAACGTGGCCTTGCCGCATGTCCAGGGCAGCCTCTCGGCGTCGCAGGACCAGATCGCCTGGGCGCTGACCTCCTATATCGTGTGCGCGGCGATCATGATGCCGCTGACCGGCTGGCTGGCGGGCCGTTTTGGCATCAAATACATTTTTCTCGTCTCGGTGACCGGCTTCACGATCGCCTCGGCGTCGTGCGGCGCGGCGGCGAGCCTCAACGAACTGGTCATCTTCCGGGCGCTGCAAGGTCTCGCCGGCGCCGGGTTGATCCCGCTGTCGCAGGCGACATTGCTGCAGATCAACCCGCCGGAACGCCATGGCCATGCGATGGCGGTGTTTGGCGCGGGTACGATCCTCGGACCCATCATGGGCCCGATGCTCGGAGGCTGGCTGACGCAGGACTACAATTGGCGCTGGGTTTTCTACATCAACCTGCCGGTCGGCGTGCTGTGTGCGCTTGGCATCCTGGTGTTTATCCGCCCCGGCCGAAACGTGCACCGCGAGCCGTTCGATTTTCTCGGCTTCGCGACGCTCAGCCTTGGGGTCGGCGCCTTGCAGCTGATGCTCGATCGCGGCGAGCTGAAGGACTGGTTTCACTCCACCGAGATCTGGATCGAGGCGACAATCGCCGGGCTCGGTTTTTATCTGTTCACCGTGCACACCGTAACCACCGGCGACCGTTCGTTTCTGAACCGCGAGCTGTTGAAGAGCCCCAATTTCATTGCCGGCACCCTGCTGATGTTCGCGGTCGGCCTGATCATGACCGGCACCCTGGCGCTGCTGCCGACGATGCTGCAGCAATTGATGAATTACCCGGCTCTGACCACCGGGCTGGTGACCGCGCCGCGCGGCCTCGGCACGATGGTCGCGATGTTCGTCGTCGCACGGCTGATCAACCGGGTCGACAACCGGCTGATCATCCTGTTCGGCTTTCTGCTGACCGCGGTTTCGATGTGGCAGATGAGCCGGTTCTCCCTCACGATGGGCCCGGAGCCGGTCATCATCTCGGGGATCATCCAGGGCTTCGGCCTGGGCTGCACCTTCGTGCCGCTGAATATCATCGCCCTGTCGACCTTGCCGCGCCACATCCTGACCCAAGGCACCGCGATCCGCAGCCTGATGCGCAATCTTGGCGGCAGCATCGGCATCAGCATCCTCGTCGCGACCCTGGCCGAGAACACCCAGATCGTCCATTCGCGGCTGGTTGAAGGCCTGCGGCCGGACAATCCGATGGCGCAGGCGCCGTTTCTGCATGCGCCCTTCAGCCTGACCACGCCCAGCGGCATAGCGGCGCTCAACGCCGAAGTCACGCGGCAGGCGGCGATGGTCGGTTATATCAATGATTTCAAGCTTATGATGATCATCGCTCTGGCTGCCTTGCCGCTTTTGCTGCTATTGCGCGAGACCGGTCGCGCGCGGGTCGCGCCAGCGACAGCCGCGCCGGCAGCGGCCGACGACTAGGCGCCAAGGATAGGCACTCCGGCCCCAGCCGTGATAATCTCGGGTCAACCATGCCGGCGGCGGAGGGGCGCCGTGGGAGGGGTCGCCGTGCGAGATCATGCAGCATCGCTGACGCGTTCGGAAAACCGCCCGGTCCGACGGTGGCGGCGCGTGGCCGGCATTGGCCTGGCCATGCTGCTGGCGGGCTGCGCGACCGAAACGCCGCCGCCCGCACCGGGTCCCTTTGGGCAGTATATCCGGTCGGTGCCGCGGAAGCCGGCGCAACCTCGGCCGGCCGCCCAGCCGAAAGACAAGCCGGCGACCGCCGCCCCCGAGGAGACCGCGCCGGTCGAGGCACCGGAAGAACCGCAACCGGAGCAGACGGCGCTTGCCGTCCCACCCTCGAGCGACCTGCTCGGTCTTGATCCGCAGCGCACCGCCGCGCTCCTCGGGCCGGCCACACAGACCCTCAGCCAATCGCCGGCCACGGTGTGGCATTACAAAAGTGGACGGTGCGAGCTGGATCTTTCCTTTTACATGGAGATGAAATCCGGCCAGATGCGCACCCTGTATTATGATTTCAAAGGCGAGGCCGCCAGCCCGGAACAGCGCCAGGCCTGCCTCAAATCGATCATCGAGGAAAACCGCAAACCGGAGCGTTTATAAGTGCCGCATGTCGTGCTAACCGATGATGACGAGCTGTTTCGCGAGTCGCTCGGCCTCAACCTTTCCGATGAAGGCTACGACGTCACGAGCTTTGCCAACGGCCACGAGACCTTGGCCTATCTGCAGGAGGGAGGCGAGGCGGACGTCCTGCTGCTCGATTGGCGCATGCCCGAGCTGACCGGGATCGACGTGCTGCGTCGCCTGCGCCGCGCCGGGATTGGCATCCCGGTCATCTTCCTGACCGCGCTGTCGGACGATATCTACGAACAGGCCGCGCTCGAAGGCGGCGCGGTCGACTTCATCGACAAATCGCGCCGCCTGCCGATCCTGCTGAAGCGCCTGGAGCTGATCGCCGAGGGCTTGCGGCCGTTGCGCACCGCCGATCCGCCCTCCCCGCCGGTGCTTCGCCATGGCGCTCTCGAACTGCGTTGCGACAGCCACCGCGCCTTCTGGCAGGGCGTCATGGTCGATCTGAGCCTGACCGAATTCCGTATCATCGAGCTCCTCGCGACGCGCGCCGGCGAGGATATCGGCTATCGCGAGATCTACGACCTCGTGCACGGCAAGGATTTTATCGCCGGCATGGGCGAGGAGGGGTTTCGCGCCAATGTGCGCACGCTGATCAAGCGAATTCGCAAGAGTTTCCGGGAGGTTGACTCGGATTTTGGCCAGATCGAGAACTATGCTGGTTTCGGATACCGCTGGCTATCTGCGGAATAAGCTCGGCTTCGTCTGGCGGCTGCGGTCTCTACGCGCGAAGACGAGCCTGCTCGCGCTCATCTTCGCGCTGGTGCCGGTTTTCCTCTATGCCGAGTTCCGCAAGGCCTACCAGGACAGCCAGGATTTGCTGCTGCAAAGCGTGCGCGACCAGGGCCGGGTAATCAGCCAGTCGCTGCTGCCGCTGCTCGAGAACGCCGCCATCGCGGAGCTGCCGCAGCTTGGCCGCCAACTCGAACGATTCGCCGGCAAGGTCACCACGATCAAGCTGCTGCTGGCGCCGAAAGGGGCCGATGGCGACGGGTTCTATTACGTCGCGTCATGGCCCGGGGTGGCCGGCAACAATCTCGACGCCGAGCGCCAGCTATTGGCGGCGCAAGGGGTTCTCGATCGTCTCGCGCAAAGCTGCCGCGGCGAAATGCCGTTTTCGCTGCTGTACGATCGGCCGACCGGCGGGGCGGAGATTGTCACCGCGGTGACCCCATTGCTGACGGCGACAGGCTGCTGGGCGGTGGTGGCGTCATTTTCTGCGGAGGCATTTCCCGGCGCTAATCTCGGGCGGCCCTATTGGGAAACACCGACCGTCCAGATAGCGGCGGCGATCTACCTCGCGATGGTCGTGATCACCTTTTCGACGCTGCTCGGCATCAACGGCGGGCTGCGCCGGTTTGCCCGGCTGGCGCGGCAGATCCGGGAACATGGCCGCACCACCGGCAGCTTTGCGGCCCGCAACGAGATTCCCGAACTCGCCGAGGTCGCAGCCGAGTTCGACCGCATGGTCGAAGCGCTGCACGGCTCGGCGGCGGCAATCCGCCGCGCCGCCGAGGACAACGCGCATGCCTTCAAGACCCCGATCGCGGTGATCCGCCAGTCGCTGGAACCGCTTCGCCGCGCGGTGGGCGTGGATAACCAGCGGGTGCTGCGCGCCATCGAGCGGGTCGACCATTCGCTCGACCGGCTCGACGGGCTGGTTGCCTCGGCGCGCCGGCTGGACGAGGCGACCGCGGATCTGGTCGCCGAGCCGCGCCGTCCGGTCGATCTGCAGCGGCTCCTCGGCAAGCTGATCGAGAGCCGCGCCGTGCTATTGCCGGGCCGCGACATACGGTTGCGGGGGGAGTTGTCGCCGGCGGTTTATGTGCTCGGCAGCGAATCGATCATCGAGACGATCATCGAGAATCTGATCGACAACGCCGCTTCATTCGCGCCGGCCGGCAGCGAGATCCGGGTGCGGCTCCACCAGGAGCGGGACATTGCTCATATCGAGGTCGTCGATGAAGGACCGGGCGTACCGCCGGCGCTGCTCGACCAGATCTTCGAGCGCTATTTTTCGGCGCGGCGGAAGGGAGCGCAGAGCGATGCGGGCCCGGGATCCTTCGGCATCGGCCTCTCGATCGCGCGGCGCAATGTCGAGGCGATGCGGGGCATGATCGAGGCCGAGAACCGCATGCCAAAAGGGCTGATCATCCACATCCGGCTGCCGGTCGCGCCGCGCTTTGCGGCGCGGGCAGAACCTGCCCCGCACCGTTGGCGGCCGGGGTGATTTAGTCGGCCGCGGCGAGTTCGTCGGCGAAAGTATCGGCCGGCGTCGTTTGGACGGATTCGAGTTCCTTGGCTTCGCTTTCGAAGGCGTGGCCGATGGCCTCGAGCTCATCGGCGAGCTCGAAGCTGGCGATGCCGCGCGCCAGCCGGAAGCAACGCTGCGCTTCCACCCGCAACGCGTCGGCCAATACTGGCGGTTGGCCCTGCGGCAGCGACGAGCGCCAGCGCGCAAAGAGCGGGAAAATCGACGACGGCGGCGATCCCTGGTATCTCATGCGCCCGAGGTTACAACCGATCGTTCCACGACAGTTGTGACCAATCCGGGGCAATTTGGTTAATGATCCGCGCGCACGCGAATAATGCCTGCTGCAATTCACCCTTTGCGAGAAATTGCTGTTCCAGCCGAGCGCGAGCCCGCCGCCTCGGCGGCGAGCCTCCGATAGCGCGCCTGGCTGTTGCCGAGATGCTGCCGCATGGCCTCGCGCGCTGCGGCGGCATCTCCGGCGGAAATCGCATCACCGATCGCAACATGCTCGCGCTGAAAGGTTTCGAGATAAGCGCGCTGTCCTTCCGGACGATGCGCCGCGACCCGGATACTCTGGCGCGGGATGATGAAGCGGCCGAGATATTCGAGAAAATGCGGAAATTGCGGGTTGCCGGTTGCCTCGGCGATCGCCCGATGAAACGAGAAATCCTCCTCGATCGCCGGTTCGCCGCGAACCAATGCCGCATCGATCGCGGCTAGCGCGTGCCGGACCCGCCGGCGCGCCGCCGCGCTGCCGCGGCTCGCCGCCAGCCCGGCCGCTTCGACTTCAACACTCGCGCGCAATTCCATGATTTCAAGAACCGCGGCGATCGACGGCAGCCCATCGAGCGCCAACCGGAACGGGCGGCGGTCGGCATCCGGCGCGACAAAAGCGCCGGCGCCCTGCCGTGTCACGACGAGGCCGTCGGCGCGCAGAGCGGCCAAGGCTTCGCGCACCACGGTGCGGCTGACGCCCATCGCGGCGACCATTTCCTGTTCGGTCGGCAGCTTGGCCCCGGGCATCAGCCTGGCGCTGGCGATATGTTCGGCGATCCGCTCGGCGATTTCGCGGGTCAGGTTGCGCGGCGGTGTAACCCGACGCAGCGCCGGACCTGGATCGCTGTGCTTGGGCACGGTTGGGGCTCGACACTTATAGGGTTATCATATAAATCCGACTAACACCTGAAGTGAGACCGGTCAACCGCGGCGCGGCACGTACCGGCGGCTATCGAGGGGAGGGGAGCGATGAGAAGGCGCGATCTATTGGCCCTGGCGGGCGCGGTTGCCGTGGGCGGTGTGGCGGCGGAGCATCGGGCGGCGGCGCAGCAGAAGAGCGTCCTGAAAGCCTCGGACGTGCATCCCGAAGGCTATCCGACCGTGCAGGCGGTCGAAAACATGAGCAAAAAGCTGGAACAGGCGACCAATGGACGCCTGACGATCCAGATGTATGCCTCGATGCAACTGGGCGGCGAGAAGGAGATGATCGAGCAGGCGCAGGTCGGCGCCATCCAGTTCGTCCGGGTCAGCGTCGGGACGCTCGGCCCCGTCGTCGACGACCTCAACGTGCTGAACCTGCCCTTCCTGTTCCGCGACACCGCGCATATGAACAAGGTGGTCGACGGCGCAATCGGGCAACAGCTGCTCGACAAGGTGACCAACAATCAGGCGGCCAAGCTCGTCGGGCTGTGCTGGATGGATGCCGGGGCGCGCAGCTTTTACGACACCAAGAAGCCGATCAAGAGCATCGCGGACCTGAAAGGCCTGAAGATCCGGGTCATCGGCAATCCGATGTTTGTCGAGATGGCGAACGCGCTCGGCGCCAACGGCGTCGCGATGGGCTACGATCAGGTGTTCAGCGCCTTGCAGACCGGCGTCATCGACGGCGCCGAAAACAACCCGCCGAGCTTTGTCTTCGACAATCATTACCAGGTCGCGAAGTACTACACGCTGACCCAGCACCTGATCGTGCCGGAGATGCTGGTTTATTCGCGGGCCGGCTGGGACCAGCTGTCGGCCGACGATCAGGCGCTGATCAAGAAATTCTCGCGCGAAGCGCAGGCCGATGCCCGCGAGTTGTGGAACAAGACCGAGGCCGATGCGATGGACCGCATGAAGAAGGCCAACATCGAGATCATCCCGATCGCCGACAAGACGCCGTTCCGCGACGCCGTCAAACCGGTGTGGGACAAATACGGCAGCAAGTTCACCGATCTGATCAAGCAGATCCAGGCCGTCAGCTGAGCAAGGAC
>Ga0070707_100003272_pt1 | contig 15342 bp, 15 predicted proteins | sample KBSK5502metaG_FD_65468 | JGI IMG/M metagenome (GOLD analysis project Ga0070707, IMG submission 65468) | Corn, switchgrass and miscanthus rhizosphere microbial communities from Kellogg Biological Station, Michigan, USA - KBS K5-50-2 metaG | ecosystem: Host-associated > Plants > Roots >... | reverse complement strand
GCACGCGCTCGGAGGCGGTGCACTGTAGGGATGTTCGTGCACGAGGAGGCCAGCCTGGATGTCGGCTATCCGGTAGCCCAGGCGCGGCTGGCGAACCTCGCCGGCGGTGCCTTCATCGCCGGCGCCTCGCGTGACGCGTACGACGAACAGGGCCAGGCGCTGATCAGGGTCGGGCCGCTCGGTCCAGCGCGTGGCGCGTCAAGGCTGGTGCGGGTGCGCTTCAGGGACCTGGTAACCCGAGGGCATGCCAGCCAGCTGACCCTGCGCTGGGACGCGGTCGGACCTGGCGGCGAGCTGTTCCCCGCAATGGACGCGGACGTCAAGATCGAGGCCGACGGTACGGACATGACGACGATGACCCTCGACGGCGTGTACCGGCCGCCGCTCGGATGGGTTGGCGCCGGCCTCGACCGCATGCTGTTGAGCAGGATCGCAACGGCAACCGCGCGCCGTTTCCTCGCCAGCGTGGCCCTGGCCATTGCGGATCCCGCGACGACCGAGCGCGTCAGGGAACCGGCATGGCAGGCCGAGTCCGGCTGGCTGCTGCCCGCGCCTGAGCAGGCCTGAGGCATCTGGAAGCCCGCTGCCGAATATCGCTCGCGCACGGCCACGCAATGGTGCCATGCTGAATTCGACTGGAGGCACCGGATGCGACTGACCCATGGTCGGCGTCTCAGGGCACGGCTGGCCATCCTGATGGCGTCCGCCGCTGTCGGCCTGCTCGTAACGTCGTGTTCGCGAGCGGCTCCTTCCCCGAACCAGGCTTCGCGAAACGGTGTTATTACCCTCAACCACATCTCGGCGCTGAAGTCGCTGTTCAACCGGGACAACGGGCACCCGAGGCTGGTGCTGATCTTCTCCCCCACTTGACCGACATGTCTCGCGGGCGCCAGTTGGGTGCAGAGCAACATTCTCAGCAAGATGTCCGATCCGGCACTACGCGTGTTCGTCGTGTGGGTGCCGTTCCTCGGCGGCTCGAAGGGCGCGATCAACCCGGCCGTTCTCCCGGACAACAGGGTGACCAGCTTGTGGGACGGCCATGCGATCTCAAGCCAGTGGTTCTCCAGGCACGTGACCCGTCAGCCGTTCCCGACCTGGGACTATTACATGCTCTTTCCGCCGAGCGCACGGTGGGGTTCGGTCCCTGGCCCGATTACGAGCCAAGGCGGCTCGGTGATCGGCGTGTCCGGGCAGTTGCTGGCTGCGATCGTTCCGATGCTGCGGTAGGGCGAACTGTAGGTGACCTCGACAACCAAAGCCTCTGCACCCGAGACAGCGCGCTGGCCTGCGCGCACTTGGCTCGCGGCCGCTGTCAGCGCCGCCGTTCTCGTGGTCGCGGTCGGCATCGGCCTGCGCACCGCGCCAGGCTCATGGGGCCCGGTGATCTTCGTTGAGTCGTTGTCGGCCGAGATCTCGGGCGTGCTGCTCACGCTCGGGGCCAGGGCGCACCTCTGGTATGCCTTCGTGGCCGGCCTCGTCGCGGCAGTGAACCCATGCGGATTCGTGCTCCTGCCGGCGTACCTGGGCTACTACCTTGGCGGCGACCAGAGCGCCGGCGGCGGCCGCCGGCGGGCAATGCGGGCCGTGACTATCGGCGCCACCGTCGCGGCCAGCTTCGCATTGCTCTTCGGGATCGCCGGGATCGTCGCCAGCCTGGCCGCATCCGCGATGACGCCGGCTCTGCCGTGGATCGGCACAGCGGTGGGCGCGGGCCTGATCCTGCTCGGCGGCTTGGTGGCATCGGGCCGGGAACTGACGGCGTCGCTTCCTGCCCGGGCGGCCAACCTGCTCCGTCCGGCCACCCGAACCCGAGGCCTTGGCGGATACGCCGCCTACGGAACGGCCTACGCGCTCGCATCCCTCGGGTGCACCCTGCCGCTGTTCCTCGCCGTGGTGGGCACATCGCTTCAGTTGCACGGCCTGGCGGCCGCGGTGGGCCAGTTCCTGCTCTTCGGCCTCGGCATGGGCGCAGTGCTCGCGACGCTCACGTTCGGCACCGCGGTATTCGGAGACTCCCTTGTCAGGCTCGTGCGTCCGCTCGGGCGGCATGTCGGCTGGCTCAGCGCGGCCTTGTTGTGGCTTGCTGGCGCGTACGTCGTCTACTACTGGCTCACCGCCGTCCGCCTGCTCTAGCAGCGATAGCAACCATCGGAACGGACGCGTTGCCGCCCCGGCCCGTACCTGTAACTGCCCAGTTCCAAGGTCTGGCCGGATCGGATTCGTGAGGCCGAGCGCCAGCATTGCGCCCTCAACAACCGGGTCGGCCTGATCTTCGGTCAGAGGGCCGTGGTCATCGTGCCGTCGCTGAAACTCCTGAAGGAACTCCATCCGCCGATCGACGTCCAGCACATCGAGTTCCTGGTCCGTCGCCATCCTTGACCACGGCGCGCTACCCGGACCACCGAGCACAAGCGCGCGACCTAGGTAGAGCCAGGCGCGCCATTCGGACAGTTGTCGCTCCTCGCCGGGAAGGTGCGGGCTTGCCACCGCCACCGCGAACAGGCAAGCGGCGTTATACAGCTGTACCGGCCTCGCATCCCGTAGCCGCGTGTACCGCTCCAGCTCCGGCCGCGCCCTGACCACGTGCGCGGGGTCGCTGGACAGCAATCGGCATTTCGTCCGCCGGACGCTGAGCCGCTCGATCGCCGCGTCACGTTTGCTCGGATCGGCACCTGGCCCGCATGCCTCCAGCAGCCTCTCGGCTTCGTCGAAGGCGTCCACGGCGCGTCTGAAAGCCGACTCGGCGCGCGCGTGCTCGCCGCTCTGGCGGTACCACCATCCTCGACGCTCGTAGATCGCCGCCTGTGTCAGCGGTGGCCGGTAGTACCGCGGGAGCAGCTCTGCGGCTCGGTCGAGGTCCTTGAGCGCCTGATCGAAGAAGCCTTCTGCGGAATTCTCCTGTGCCCGGGTTGCGTACAACGACATCTGGCCCGCAAGCTGCAATTGCAGCCCGTTCAGCTCCCTGCCACTCCCTCGGATCGACGGCATCCCGTGGCTGCGGCCGCGCGTCTGCGCAAGGTGGCGGGCGACCAACTGGATCGCTATCCACACCGATGCCGGCCGCAGTAGCTGATGCAGGAGATCGTTCATAGCGGCCAGCCGCGCCGCATCGCCGGCCGACCGCTGCAGGGCGTCGGAGGACCGCCAGAACGTCGTAACCGCATCCGGTGCGCGCCCGATCCGTGCTACCTCTACGGTGAGCCCTACCTGCGCTTCGCCATCTCGGCCGCGGATGGTGGGGAACGCAGATACGCTCCACCCGCGCTGGGCGGGAAGTGCGAGATCCAGCGCGACAGCCAACCCTTCCGCGGCGTTCGGGCCAACCGCCCGCAAGCCAGCTGACAGGGCGGCCATCGAGTCCGAGGTTGTGCGGTCCAACTCCTCGATAGCCGTCATCCTCACTGCGCCGCCGCGAACGGTCACCAGCCCGGCTGCGATGTCCTCTCCGATGGTCTCCATCTGCGCATGGGTTGCATCGCCGGTCTGCTGGCGCAGTTCTCGCCGCATTTTCTCGCGAAGCTGCGGCGACAGCCCGGCCGCAGCTTCCGCTGGGACGCCTTGATCCAACTCCACGTTATTGATGACGACCTGCGGGCGACGGCGGGCAAACCACGCGCGCGCCAGCCCGATCGCGGCAATGAGTGCGGCGACCAGGATGAGCACGGCAACGACCCATCCGGTGATAGCGGAGGCCACCGCCCTCAGACTGACCGCCGTCGTTCCGCCCATTGGCTGCACTAGGCCCGTCTTCGCCGAGTTCGCGCTAGTCCACAGCACCTTCTCGCTCGTCATGAGAGGGTCTTTCGCCCTCTTCAATCCAGCCGACGGGCGCCTCTCGGCTGCCATCCATCACGTCGGCGGCGCTGCGAAGGGCCGCCGTCCCGGCCATTCCTCTCGCTGACTGAGCCGCCGGGAGGTCGCTCGCTTCGTGATCCACCGGCCGAGCGTTCCCGTTGGCCGTCTCCGCGACGAAGCCGACGACAGCGGTGCCGGTCTCGGCGCAGCCTCGCACGAGGTCGAGCGCATTGTCGTACTGATCTTGAGACATGGTGAACGGCCGAAGTCCGATCCGCCTCGCCTCATCGACATCGATCGGGAAGGGATGGTGCGTATAGCCGTAGACCAGCTGATGAGCTATTTCCTTGGATTGATCTCTGACATACCCGGCTCTCGACAACAGAGCGTCGGCGTACATTTCGCCGATCCTCAGTGTCCTGCCCCAGCCGCCGAAGTCCAGCGCATTCACCTGGGTCAGAATCGGCGCGATACTCCCGATGCTGAACTCCACGGACGTGCCTATCAGCCGAGACAGCGGTATCAGTGCCCGCGTCTCTTCGGCGAGGGACCGGAAGGTTTTGGTGAGGGTATTGAGCCCGAAGGTCCGCACGTAATCGACGCTCTGGTAGCAGTCGAGAGCCGACACGCGGTCCGTCGGGTTCCGCGGGTCACGGATCTGCGTGTCCAGCGGCCCTAGCTCGGCGAAGGGCGACAAATACAGCTCGGCGGCACCGACTGCAATGAGGGTTCCCGCGCTCTTCGCACGTCGCGGCACAAACACTCTGAGTCGTTTCGTAAAACGGGAAAGGAATAGTATTGTCTTGAACGCACTATCGAGAGATCCTCCAGACGTATCGAGGATCAGGTCAATCGTTCCCCCAAAGGGCTCGTCGGGGTATCCGAATCGCGCCGTGCAGCAGCGAGCAACCGCGCTCTCGATGCTCTGGTCGTCGTTGCCCGACTGTGACATCAAGGGCCCGGCAAGGAGCAGGCACGCGTCGCCGCCGCTCGCTGCGAGGAAACGACCTCCGATCTCGGCGACGCTCTCACGTCGTGCACCGATGAACTTTCCCCGGAGGGCCGCGTTGTCCCCCAGGTACTTGACTCCGGCGGCCGGCTCATCACCGATGCGGCCGATGCTGTTTTCATTGGCAATTATCGACATGCCATCACCACCATCGGCTGCGGCACGAGGACGCCGCCTGTAACCCGCCAATTGTCAACCTCCAGTGTCAGTGCCACGCCACCGGAAGTACAGGCTCGGTCGTGATCGCCGCCCGAAGCCCGCTCGCTCAGCACGCGAAATTTGCGAATCGTAGATCGCGGAGCTCCGGCCAGCGGGTCACCCGGACTCAGGATCCGATGCCGCGTCCCAGGTGCCCGGGACGCTCGACGCCGGCGTGCGCGGCGAGCATGGCCTCGACCGCGGCCCAGCGCTCGGGCGGCATCGCCGTCACCCGGCCGGCCGCGTCGTCGACGTGCAGGTACAGATGCTCCCCGGTCGCGGCCAGTACGCCGTCCGCCCTGGTCAGCGCCGTGTGCACGCGCAACCTCTTGGCGTCGGCGCTCACCAGGAAGCTCGCCGCCTCGATCCTGTCCCCGCGCCGGCATTCGGCGAGGTAGCGGATATGACTCTCGACCGTGTATATCGCGCATCGCGTGCGCGCGCGGTAGCGCTCACTCAGCCCGAGCTCGTCGAGCAGCACCTCGTTGGCCTCGCTCAGCACGACCGCGTAACCCGCGTCATGCAGGTGCCCGTTGTAGTCGATCCACTCATCGCGGACCTCGGTCGCGTACCGCGCGAACAACCCAGGACCCTTCCTGCAGCCAAACGCATCTGAGGGCGCAACGCGCATTATGAGCTACTACCGCGTTATTTGCAACGCAACTCCATCCGCTACTCTCGCCAGCCACGCCGGCGTCCGGCCGCCCGGTCGCCCGGATCCTTCAGGTGCGCAATGCCGCGGCAACCGACGCCGCCGCGTCGATGGCCACGGCGCCGAGCGCGTCCAGGCGCGCCGGCGGCACCCTGTCGGCCGGACCCCAGACGCTGAACACGGCCATCGGCCGCTCCTCGCCCGCCCGCCGCACCGGGGCCGAGACGCCGTTCAGCGCGGGCTCGAGTTCGCCTGCCGACACCGCGTATCCGCGCTCCCTGATCATCGCGAGCTCCCCGAACAGCCGGGCGAAGTCGGTGATGGTCGCGTCGGTGAATCCCTCGAGCACCGGGCCGAGCACGCCGCGCGCCTCCGCCTCGGGAAGCCAGGCCAGCCACGCCTTGCCTGTCGACGTCGCGTGCAGCGGAACGGGGCGCGCGAGCCAGTTGACGGTCAGCACGGACTGCGGTGCCGCCTCGTCGACGTACACGAGGCCGGTCCGGCGCGCCATCGCGAGGTCGGCGGCCTCGCCGGTCTGCGCGCAGACCCGCTCGAGCACGTGATGGGCGCGCCTGACCAGACCGTCGACGCCGGAAGCCGCGGCGAGCCTGGTGATCGTGTAGCCGACCTGGTAGCGGCTGGTGACCGGGTCACGCTCCACGGCGGCGTCCGCCTCGAGCGTGGCGAGCAGCCGCCACGCGGTCGCGCGGTTGATGCCGCACGCCAGCGCGAGCTCGGCCGCCGTCTGCCCGGGCGGCGGCCCGGCCGCGATCGCGTCGAGCAGCGCGATCGCGCGCCGCACCGACTGCACGTGCTGACGGCGATCCGGTCCACTCACCTGATATCCCTCTGGTTGACGGCCCTTGCCGCTTCTGCATATCGTCGCATATTGCGAATGCCCGTCGCGGGAATCGAATGCTGAACCAAGCGGGGGTGGCCGGGCGATGATCGACGCGCCGCTCGCGCTGTATCGGACCACCGTTCCCGCTGCATGGGTGGACTACAACGGGCACATGAGCGAGTGGTGCTACCTGCTGCTTGTCGGCGACGGGGCCGATGCATTCTTCCGCTACGTCGGCATCGACGAGGCCTACCGCGCCGGCGGCCACTCGCTGTACACCGCCGAGACGCACCTGCACCACCTGCGCGAGTCGGCGCTCGGCGACCGGCTGGCCGTCCCCCTGCAGTTGCTCGATGTCGGGCCGAAGAGCCTGCACCTGTTCCATACCGTGCGCAACGAGTTCACTGGCGCCGATGTGGCGACGGCCGAGCAACTGCTCGTGCACGTCGACATGGCCAGCGGCCGGGTCGTTCCGATGCCGGACGACCTGCGCGGCAGGCTCGAGGCGATCGTGAAGGCGCACGCCGTGCTGCCCAGGCCGCACTCGGCCGGGCACGTCATGGGCATCCGCCGGGCCGGCTAGGGCATGTCGCTACGAGGCGCGGGCCGCAGGAGGGAATGGCATGGATTTCGGTCTCAGCGACGAACAGCGCGCGATCGTGGCGACGGTGCGCGACTTCGTCAGGCGCGAGCTCGTCCCGCACGAGGACCTGGTCGAGCGCCTCGACGAGGTCCCGGCGGAACTGGCCGGGCAGATCAGGGGACGCGCGATCGGGGCCGGGCTGTACGCCGCGAACTTCCCCGCGGAACTCGGCGGCGGCGGGCTCGACGAGCTCGCTGTCACGCTCGTCGAGCGGGAGCTCGGCTGGACGTCGTACGCGCTGCAGTGGCTGGTCGCCAGGCCGAGCAACATCCTGCGAGCCTGCGAGGGCGACCAGGTCCAGACCTACCTGCTGCCCACCGTCCGCGGCGAGCGCGTCGACTGCCTCGCGATGACCGAGCCGGGGGCCGGCTCTGACGTGCGCTCGATGACGACCAGGGCCGCGCGTGACGGCGCGGACTGGGTGCTCAACGGCGCCAAGCACTTCATCAGCTACGCCGACGTCGCCGACTTCGTGATCGTGTTCGCGGTCACCGGCACCGACGCGGGGCCGCGCGGCGAGCGCTCGGCGATATCGGCGTTCCTCGTCGACAAGGGCACGCGGGGATTCACCGTGGGCCGCGGCGCGTCGTCGATCTCGCACCGCGGCTACCACCACTGTGAGCTCTCGTTCGCCGACTGCCGGGTGCCAGGCTCGGCCCTGCTTGGCGTCGAGGGGCGCGGGTTCGACCTGCTGAGCGAATGGCTGGGCGCCAGCAGGCTCACGGTCGCGGCGACGAGCGTCGGCCGGGCCAGGCGCGTGCTCGACCTGGCCACCGACTGGGCGGCGACGCGCAAGCAGTTCGGCCAGCCGATCGGCCGGTTCCAGGGCGTGGGGTTCGCGCTCGCCGACATGGCCGCGCGGCTTGAGGCGGCCGAGCTGCTGACGATGCGCGCCGCGTGGCGGCTGACGAACGGCGCGATGAGCGACGCGGACGCCGCGATGGCCAAGCTCTTCGCCTCTGAGATGCTCGGCAGGGTCACCGACCAGGCCGTGCAGATCTTCGGCGGCGCGGGCCTGATGAGCGACCTGCCGATCGAGCGGTTCTGGCGGGACGCGCGAGTCGAGCGGATCTGGGACGGGACGAGCGAGATCCAGCGGCACATCATCTCGCGCTCGATGCTGCGCGAGCGGGGTGCCTGAGATGGCGCCGGTCGCTGGGGCTCCCGAGTCGCCGGGGGCGGGGGCGGCCGGGGTGCCGGTCAGGACCGAGGCCGCCGACGGCGTGCTGCTGATCACGCTCGACCGTCCGCGCGCGAACGCGGTCGACGTGGCGACCAGCCACGCGCTGTACGACGCGTTCGCGCGGCTGGAAGGCGACGCCAGCCTGCGGGCCGGGATCGTGACCGGGGCCGGCGACCGGTTCTTCTGCGCGGGATGGGACCTGAAGGCGGCGGCGGCCGGCGAAGCGGTCGACGCGGATCACGGTCCTGGCGGGTTCGCCGGCCTCACCGAACTGCACGGGCGGTCCAAGCCCGTGATCGCCGCGGTCAACGGCATCGCCGCGGGCGGCGGCTTCGAGCTGGCGCTCGCGGCCGACCTGGTCGTGGCCGCCGAGCACGCCGAGTTCAGCCTGCCGGAGGTCACGCTGGGCATTATCCCCGACGCCGGCGGCGTGCTGCGGCTGCCGCGGCGGCTGCCGCGGCCGCTGGCACTCGAGCTGTTGCTGACCGGGCGGAAGATGGCCGCGCGCGAGGCGCTCGACCGCGGCCTGGTCAACCAGGTCGTGCCTGCCAGCCAGCTCGTGCCCGCCGCGCGGGCGCTTGCCGAGCGGATCGCGGCGGCCGCGCCGCTCGCCGTCGCCGCGATACTCGAGGTGCTCGAGGCGACAGAAGGGATCTCGGTTCTGGCCGGCTACGAGGCGCTGCGGGCTGGCAGGCTGCCCGCCTACGCCGCGATGCAGGCTTCGCAGGACGCGGCCGAAGGCCCAGCCGCGTTCGCCGAGCGACGGCCGCCGGTCTGGAAGGGCAGGTGACGACGCAGGTGACCGCGCCTGCCGGCCGGAATCCGCGTGGTTATGCTGCACCTGTGCAGCGCCCCTCAGCGACCGCGTCAGAGCCGCTGCAACGCGAGACCCAGGATCCGCGGCCCGACGGCGGCGCCGGCGCTCAGCGGATCCAGGCCGTCGACCGTGCCGTCGCACTGCTGAAGGCCGTCGCGGCCAGCGCGACTCCCCCGACCGTGCTCGAGCTCGCCAGGGACTGCGGCCTCAACCGCAGCACCGCGTGGCGGCTGCTGCGCACGCTCGAGCACCACGGGCTCGTCGACCGCGATCCGATCACCCAGCGGTACACGGTCGGGTACGGCGCGGTGTCGGTGGCCGCCGTCGTCGCCGACGACGCGCTGGTCCGCCGCGTCCGTCCGCTGCTGGCCAGGCTCGCCGACGCTACCGGCGAGGTGGTCACGCTCGCCGTCGCCAAGCGGTTCAACCTGGTCTACGTCGACCAGGTCGACCCGCCGAACGTCGCGGTCCCGAGCTGGCTCGGCAAGCCGCTGCCGCTGCACGCGACATCGGGGGGCAAGGCGTTCCTCGCCTGGCTGCGCCCCGAGGAGCGGGACGCGATACTCCCGGCGAAGCTGCCTCGATACACCCCGCATACGATCACCGACCGGAACCTGCTCGAGCAGCAGTTCGCTGAGGTCCGTCAGGCCGGCTACGCGCTCTGCAACCGCGAGTACGAGGAGTTCTCCTCCGGGGCGTCCGCCGCCGTGCTGAGCACCAGGCAGTACCCGATGGCCGTGGTCAACGTGTGGGGCCCGGCACCGCGCAACCCGGCGAGGAAGCTGCGCGAGATCGGCGTCCAGGCGGCGCAGGCCGCGGGCGAGATTCGCGAGCTGCTCGACTGAGCGATCCCGGCGAAGCCGACCGCTGCCAGGCCGGCCCTCGCCCGCGGCCCTCGCCGTCCGCTCCCCTTCGATGTCTTGACCGGCCATTAAACGCACTGATAATCTGCGCGATAGTAACAGATAGTTCACATAGTGAACACCGGCTTTGCGGCAGAGCCCAAACGACAGCGAATCGCGATAGAAGGAGGGCCGCGGCCATGGCGGGCCCCCAGAAGGTCATCATCACCTGCGCGCTCACCGGCTCAGGGCACACCCCGTCGATGTCGCCGCACCTGCCGTACACGATCGAGCAGGTCGTGGACCAGGGCGTCGCGGCCGCCGAGGCCGGCGCCGCCGTCCTGCACCTGCACGCTCGCGACCCGAAGGACGGCAGCCCGACCGCCGATCCCGGCGTGTTCGCCGAGTACGCCAGGGGCATCAAGCAGCGCAGCGACGTGGTCTGCAGCATCTCCACCGGCGGCGGCACGGGGATGTCCGTGCAGGAGCGCCTGCAGGGCGTGCTCTCGCTGAAGCCGGAGCTGTGCACGCTCAACCTCGGGACGATGAACTACGGCAGCTTCCCGATGATCGACAGGTACGCGGGCACGTTCAGGTACGGCTGGGAGGAGCCGTACCTGGAGAGCACCAGGGCGGAGCCGTTCGTCAGCACGTACTCCGACATCGAGTACATGCTCAAGGTCGTCGGCCCGGAGACGGGCACCCGCTTCGAGGCCGAGGCGTACGACGTGTCGCACCTCTATACGCTCGCCTACTACCTGGACAAGGGCCTCGTGCAGACCCCGATCTTCATCCAGACGATCTTCGGCACGATGGGCGGAATTGGCCCGGACGTGGATCACATCGTGCACATGAAGCGGACCGCGGACCGGCTGCTTGGCGACGCGTACCAATGGTCGACGCTCGGGGCCGGCCGGTACCAGATGGGCATCGTCACCGCCGCCGCCATCATGGGCTCGCACGTGCGGGTCGGCCTCGAGGACAGCCTGTATCTCGGGAAGGGCCAGCTCGCCGAGTCCAATGCCGATCAGGTACGCAAGATCCGCGGCATCCTCGAGGCACTGTCGCTCGAGATCGCGACGCCCGCAGAGGCGCGGCAACTGCTTGGCCTCAAGGGCCTGGACTACGTCGGCTACTAGCGCGTGTCGTCACCGGCCGAGCACGCGGGGATAACGGGCGTCACCTTCGACAGCGACGGGCACAAGCTGCTCGGCGTGCTCTACCTCGCCAGGGGCGGCGAGCCCAAGCCGACCGTGCTGCTGCTGCACGGCTGTCCTGGCCTTGAGCAGAACCTCGACCTCGCGGCCGATTTGCGCGACCGCGGGTGGAATTCGCTGGTGTTCCACTACCGCGGCTGCTGGGGCAGCGGCGGCCGGTACGACCTGCGGACGGTCACCACGGACGTGGCCGCCGCGGTGGACTACCTGCACTCGGGCGAGCATCCGAGCGTCGACCCTGCCAGGCTCGCTGTGGTCGGGCACAGCCTCGGCGGCTGGGCCGCGGTGCTCGCCGCGGCCGCGGACCGCCGGCTGCGGGCCGTCGCGGCCTGCGGCGCACCGGCCAGCCTCGGCACGGTCGACCTCAGCACGGTCGACCTCGGCGCGGTCGAGCTCAGCACGGTCGCGATCCGCCGGGAGTTCACCCGCTTCGTCGCCGCCGAGCCGCAGGAGTTCGCGAGCCAGCGCGACGAGGTCGCCGCCAGGCCGCAGCCGCTCGACGTGGTCAGCTCGATCGCGCCGCGGCCCCTGCTGGTCGTGCACGGCGCGGACGACGAGTGGGTCCCGGCGGCGCAGGGCCGGGCGCTGTACGAGCGAGCCAGCCAGCCGCGCCGCTACGTCGAGGTGGACGGGGCAAACCACGCGTTCTCCTGGCATCGCGAGCACCTGCGGGAACTGATAGCTGACTGGCTGGCTGAGGCGAATCTCTGAGGAGGGGCACGTGTACGCGGTTGCGCCTGACCAGGTGCGCAGGGTAGGGCTCGTGGGCGCCGGCGTGATCGGCGGCGGCTGGGCGCTGCACTACCTGCGGATGGGCTTCGACGTCGACATCTACGATCCCGGCCCGCGAGCCAGGGAGGGCATCGCGGCCATGCTGGCGGAGATCTGGCCGCTGATGGAGCGGATAGGCGTGCGCCAGGGCGCCAGTCCCGACCGGATCACCTTCCACGCCGACCTCGCGGATGCCGTCGCCGACGCGGACGTCGTGCAGGAGAACACTCCTGAGAACGGCCCGTCGAAGCGCGGGGTCATCGCGGAGATCGACCGCGCCACCCGGCCCGACGTGATCATCGCGTCTAGCACCTCGGGGTTCGCGATGACGATGCTGCAGGCAGATTGCCGCAATCCGGAGCGGTGCGTGGTCGGCCACCCATTCAACCCGCCGTATCTCATACCGCTTGTCGAAGTGGTGGGCGGCGAGCGCACCGATCCTGCCGCCGTTGACTGGCTGGCCACGTTCTACGCCGCCGTCGGCAAGCGGCCGCTCCGGCTGACCCGCGAGCTCCCCGGCTTCGTCGGCAACCGGCTGCAGGAGGCCATGTGGCGAGAGGCGTTGCACATGGTGGCGGCGGGCGAGGCGACGGTCGAGGAGATCGACGAGGCGATCGCTTACGGCCCCGGGCTCCGGTGGGCGCTGATGGGACCGTGCCTCACCTTCCACCTGGCCGGCGGCAGCGCGGGAATGGAGTACATGCTCGACCACTTCGGCGCCGCCCTGCTCGAGCCGTGGACCAGGCTGCAGGCGCCGCCGCTGACGGCTGACCTGCGCGAACGGATGGTCGAGGGCTGCCTGCGGCAGGCCGGCGGCCGGTCCGTGGCCGAGCTCGAACGGTGGCGCGACGAGTTTCTAGCCGAGCTGCTCGCCCTGGTAGACAGATTCGCTGTCGCAACAGAACAACAACGACAGGCGGCGATCTATTGACACTGCCATTACGGCGTCCCTACACTCCAGCAAACCACATAATGCACGTATTGTTCATATCGTGAACCGAATTTAGCCGGATGGGTTCTCTTTGAGGTCACCGGGTCGGCTTTGACGCCAGGGCTGGCAACCGCGTGCGAGTGGAGGGTCGACACATGGCAGACATCTCACGACGGCAGCTCATCGGCGGAGCGGCCGGCGTCGTCGCGGTCGGCGGCATCGCCGCGGCATGCGGATCGTCCGGCGGGACCGGCACGGGCACCAGCACTGTCCCGCCGGCAGGCACGCCGAAGCGGGGCGGGAACTTCCGCCTCGGGGTAACCGGCGGTGGCGCCAAGGACATCATGGACGGGCAGAACATCATCACCAAGCCCGACCAAGCCCGCCTGCTCACCGCCTTCGAGACCCTGCTCTTGTTCGACGACAACTATCAGCTCACGACCAACGGGCTCGCCGAGAGCGTCACCCAGGACAACCCGAAGCAGTACACGATACGACTGCGCCAGGGCATCGAGTTCCAGAACGGCAAGACGCTGACGGCCGACGACGTCCTGTACTCCTTCCAGCGCATCGGGACCAAGGGCAACGGGCTGACCGGCTACGCGGCCACCGCCACCATGGACGTTGCCGGGATGACGAAGCTTGACAAGTACACGGTCAGGCTGCCGCTGAAGACGCCGGACTCGACGGTCCCGCAGACGCTCGCCAGCTACACCTTCTGCGTGGTGCCTGCCGGGTACAAGGCCTACCCTGCCCCGCAGTTCGGCACGGGCGCCTACAAGCTGAAGTCGTTCGCGCCAGGAGCGCAGAGCATCCACGAGCGCAACCCCCACTACTGGCGCAGCGGCGAGCCGTACTTCGACACGGTCACGATCATCGACTTCACTGACCCGACCGCGCAGGTGAACGGGCTGCTCGGGAACTCGATCGACGCGATGACCGACCTGCCGGCCTCGCAGGTGCAGGTGCTCAAGGCGCGCGGCATGAACGCGCTGGTCTCCGAGACCGGCGGCTGGCTGCCGATCTGCATGGCTATCGACCTGCCGCCGTTCAACGACGTCAGGGTCAGGCAGGCGATGCGGCTCATCGCGGACCGGCCCACGATCATCACGCAAGTGCTCTCACGGTACGGCTCGCTGGGCAATGACCTGTACGCGCGGTTCGACCCCGGCTACGACTCCGCTCTACCGCAGCGGCACCAGGACATCTCCGAGGCGAAGAGCCTGCTCAAGTCGGCAGGCATGCAGAACCTCAGCGTCGACCTGCACACCACCCCAGGCGCGTCAGGAATGGTCGAGCTCGCCACCGTATTCGCGAATCAGGCCTCGGCAGCCGGCATCAAGATCACCGTGCGCAACGACCCGAACTATTACGGCAACCTGTATCTCAAGCTGCCGTTCTCGGTCGACTTCTGGGGAACGCGGAGCTACCTCAACCAGGTGCAGCAGGGGTCGCTGCCGAATTCTCCCTATAACGAAACGCACTGGCCGCCCAAGACAGGGACCGGGTCGAACTTCATCTCGCTGTACAAGCAAGCACTGGCCACCGTCGATCCGAACAAGCGGATCGAGATCGAGCACGAGATGCAGAAGCTCGAGTACGACATCGGCGGGTACATCATCCCCTTCTTCAACGACCTGATCGACGGCTACTCGAGCAAGGTCAAGGGGCTGCGGCCGAGCAAGGGAACGCTGAACCTCGACTCGTTCGGCCACGGGTACCGCACGATCTGGTTCGGCTAGGCCGGCGCGGTCGTGCGTAGGCTTACATCCGGAGGCGTGCCGGGCTTCGTGATCCGGCGGCTGCTGCTCGGGATCATCGTGCTGCTCATGGTCTCGCTCGTGGTCTTCGCGGCCACCCAGGCGCTGCCTGGGGACCCGGCCCTGGCGATACTCGGCAGGTCCGCCACCCCGCAGAGCCTTGCGGCGATGCGCAGGCACCTGCACCTCGACCGGCCGGTCATCGAGCAGTACCTGTCCTGGATCTCCGGGCTGATCCACGGCAACCTCGGGATGTCGATCGCGGCCCAGGAGCCGGTGACCACATTGCTCGCGCCCAAGCTGGTGAACTCCAGCGTCCTGGTCGCGGTCGCCGCCGTGGTGTCGATTCCGCTGTCGGTCGCGATCGGCTCGTGGGCGGCATTCAGGCGCGAGAAGATCTTCGACACGCTGAGCTCGAATCTGCTGCTCGTGCTGGCCGCACTGCCAGAGTTCGTGGTCGCGATCACACTGGTGCTCTTGCTCGCCACGACGGTGTTCAAGCTCCTCCCCTCGATCAGCACGATTCCGCCTGGGTCGCGGCCCTGGGACCACCCCAGTTTCCTCGTCCTGCCGGTGATCACGCTGGTGATCGCCGTGGCGCCGTACGTGGCCAGGATCATGCGCGCCTCGATGGTCGAGGTACTCGAGAGCGACTACATCGAGATGGCCAGGCTCAAGGGGCT
>Ga0070707_100003270_pt1 | contig 15352 bp, 12 predicted proteins | sample KBSK5502metaG_FD_65468 | JGI IMG/M metagenome (GOLD analysis project Ga0070707, IMG submission 65468) | Corn, switchgrass and miscanthus rhizosphere microbial communities from Kellogg Biological Station, Michigan, USA - KBS K5-50-2 metaG | ecosystem: Host-associated > Plants > Roots >... | reverse complement strand
CAGCGGGTGCATCGCGATTACCCGCAACGGCGACGTCTACGTCGGCGAACGTGGGAACCAGCGCGTCGAGGAGTTCACGCCCAACGGCAGCCTTATTCGCCAGATTGGCGTCGGCACGCTCGGGTTCCTCCTGTTCTGCACCATCGGGCCGGACGGCAGCCTCTACACCCTCGACGGCGACCCATCCCAGGGAGCGATGGACAAGTTCGGGCCGAGCGGGCAGCTCATCTGGCACCAGCCCCCTCCTCCGGACCGCGGCATACACGATTTCGTCTTCTTGCCGCAGGGAGGATTCCTGGGGATCGTCGACGCCACCGGCGAAGGGGTGCTCATCGATCCGTCAACCGGCGGCTACGTCGGCCACTGGGGACCCGCCGGCCAGGATTACGGCGGCAGCGGCGAGCCCAGCGTCGACGGGCGGGGCAACGTCTACGTCTTCCACTACGCACCCAGCACGTTGCAGGTCTTCGACCCCCACGGCCGGCTGCTAGGTGGCATCTACGACGACCCGAGCAAGCCCGAGGGGCCGTACCAGTTCTCAAACAAGGCCTTTTGGCCCGCTCCGGTCTTTGCGAAGGACGGCTCTGGCTTTACTTTCGACTCCAGCGGGCTCGTCCAGCTCAGGGTCATGCTTGCCGGTCGTTAGCGCCAGCTAAACCGGGAGTCCAAGGTTGTCTAAGGCATCGGTCCCTTCCGGTGGTTCGATCAACCGGTGGTATCGTCGCGTCAACACGTGTTGACGAGACGAACTGCCGGGTGCGGATCGTGGTTAGTGTCGCGGTAGACGAGAATCAGCCCCTCGAGGGCGTCTCGCGACTCTGCCGGGAGTCGCTGAAGATCGAGAAGGCGCTGACCGAGGTCGTCTTGTCGGCGCGGCGGCAGGGTCACAGTTGGACCGAGATCGGGCGGGCGCTCGGCGTCACGAAGCAGGCTGCCTGGCGCCGCTTCGCTGGCGGCGTGTTTGGCGAGCGGTTCGTGGACTTGGATACCCCGCGCGGATAGGGCGGGCTAGTTTTTCAGAAGCTGGCCGACGCGCTCATTGCTGGACAGCGAGACAGCCGCGCGGGGGCGCGGAGCAGGCCGCGGAGCCGGACCAGCCCTCATCGAGATTCTGGTCACGCGCACAGTCGTGGATCTGGTGTCAGGCGCAGGAATCACGTTCGAGCCGCGGGACCACTCAGTCGCCGCCCGGGCTGCCGGGAGAGTGGCCCCTGTTTGCCGTGAGCTCTTGCCACGAAATTAGAGACCTGCCCCCGAGGTCGACCGGCAACTTCGAAGGTCTCTATCTACTACCCCGCGCTTCGATTGACGGGGTTAGTTCAAGAGCGACAGCGAGTTGCACCCCCGGCGGCAGTAGATAGAGGGGCCGCCGGTGCCTACGACACCTCAACGTGCGGTGCGAGGCTCCCGTTTGTGTCGCGGCGGCGTCTCATCGATGAAGATCGCATGCACTAGAGCGAGATATCTCGGCCGGAGCTCGGGAGCCATCTTCCGTCGTTCGTGCACTGCGTCCCGAGCTATCCGCGCTTCCTCTAGCAAGGCGAGCAGCTCATCAAGCGATATCGGTGGACGCGTGGCATACCAATCTGGGAAGTCTCCTGCGGGTCTTGCGTCCTCCGTTGGCCCGAGAGTAATCGCTTTCCACCAGGGACTCATGAGGTAGCGGTATTCCCGGGGAGCAAGCAGATCCTTGATCACCGTGGCCGAGGCAGCGTTCATGATGGCCAAGCGAGCAGACTGCGGGAGGTTCAGAGGGGCGACTCTCCTCGCGATGTGGTAGCGGGGCACGCCCCACCCGGCGTCGCCAAGACGGCCTCCTGGCATATAGCCGTCGAACTCGAGCTCCAGGACGTTCACCTCGCCTACGGTGAGGTGTCGGATGCGATCGACGAGCTCACGGAACTCGTTGACGTTTGGACCATAGTCGATGTCCGGAAACTCGACGGGAATGTTTAAGTCGGTCATCCACTAACGCGGATTAGTCCGCAAGAGGGTCGTCAAAGCGGTCATGCCCATCGCCGAGGCTTCAGATGCGGCATCCATGGCGTTATCTGGATCGAAGAAGCTACTTATGCTTGCGGGTGGCACGAGTCAATCCTTGGTTGCCGCATATGACCCCCTCCCACCTCGCCGACTGACTCGCCTCCACGACACTGGAAGTGACCCGTTTAGCGATCCCGGACGACCGCTACGGTTAACGCTAAGTGGAACACTGCGGTGGCTGCCTACTAGCCATCTGGAGTCGCTCCTCGGATTCTGTCGCTATCCCGGCATCGAGATGGACGCAATGCCCGGCCTGCCCCGGATGGGATACGAGGATATCGGTCATATCGATGGACCGGTTGACGGCTGGGTCACCACCAGTCGGGTGCCCACCCGGCGCCATGCCGTCCGGTCCAACCCCGGCCTCCTCGAACACGCCGGAGGGCTATGGCCAGGCGCCGGCGAGGCAGCGGCGAGACGGTTGACGATCGAAGCTGCAATACACCAGGCGCTGGGGAACGACTACCTAGTATGCGAACACGCTAACGGCCCCCGATCCGACCGCCGAATAGGCTGGTCCAATGACCTAGGGGCATGCTCAGTTGACGAGGCCTTAGCCATGGTGGGGGCGAAGGCCAGAATGTTTAGGTTCGTCCCGTTGTTCGTCTCCCCAGGTGCGATGAGTTCAGTGAACGTTGGGCGATGGCGGGAACTTGCCGTCCGGCGTTTCGTTCCGCACCTTGCTAGAGCCATTATCGGCGCATCGTCGCCATCGGCTTCCGATTGGGAGCGGGCTTCCTTGCAGCATCTCCAAGCGATGCGAGCTCGCCTGCTCGAGCTGCTCATCGTGCGCGATGTCACGTTTCGAATGGCTCGTAGCGACTCGCTTGCGCGCGACAGTCACCGTTATTCGTTCTTCAACGATGCGCCCATTGTTGGCGAGAGCGGCGGAGATCTACTGGAACTCTTCCACTACCACCTGGTTGCTGGCCTGAATGCCGCATTTACGATTGGCGACAACCTCGCCTGGGTAATCGGTCGGCGCGCGGGCGTGGCGATTGCCGATCCGTCTATGGTCGGGCTCGCGCGCGCTCTCTTCCCGCGGGCGGACGATAAAACGTGGCGTTCGAATGCTGAGCGGAAGGCTATCGCCGCTGCAATTCAAGCGGCTACAGACATTGAGACCGCCATGGCCTTGCGCAAAATGCGGAACTTGAGCGTCCATCGCGACGGACTTGAGCACGGCCGCATTTCGCATCACCCGAGCACGCCTTATATCCCGGAGGTGTTCGGCGTCTGGATAGTGCGAGGCGACGCCCGGACAGACGACTTATGGCAGACGCTTGCTCGATTGGCGGACTTTGTCTCCGACGACGTCTTAGTCATTACATATCGCCGCCTGGTTTCAGCGATTTGGCGAAGCACCACCGATCTCGTAGCCAAGAGCCTCGTGCTTCTTCCTTGGTCCTCCACTCGTTGGATTCGCACCGAGGATGCCTGGAAAGATGAGCGGCAACAAGAACTTCGATGGGACCACTGGTCCCAGGAGCGACTCTGGGACCTCGCCGCCTAATTCCCTCCCACATCTAATCCCGCTCTTCGTGCGTCCGTGAGGGCAGCCCACCACCTAGGATGCGGCACGCGCTCCCCGCGCCTGATCTGCGCGACATACCGAAGCGAAAGTCCACTCGTCGCGGCTAGCCGCCGAATCGAAATATGCTGAATCAGCGGCAGAATCCCGACACGAAATCGATCGGCATCATGAGCTCCTGGATTCGCCTTTTCCCAAGCAACTTGTTCCTCCCGGCGGCGAATTCGACTCTCGCGTACCTTCCGCAACGCCTCCGCGGTTTTCGTTGGGTCCGCACCCTGCGCGCGTAGTGCGGCCAGCCTCCGAGGTCCGGCCTCGCTGAACTTCGCATCGCGCTCACGCCGCTCGGAAAACGCACACGCATCGCAGATCAGGCGATCGTCATCCGTTCCACTTCCGCACCAACGACAGGTGCGTTTGGCGGGTTGCTTCAGCTCCCTTGATGATTGGCGCATTCGCCCAAACGGCCGAGCCTCCTGACGTCTTCTGCCCGTCACGGGTGTGCGCACGAAGCCTGGTTCCAATTGCGCCGCGACGTCCTCTGCAATTCGCCCCGCCAGCGGGCCGAGCTCCAGGGCGATTGGCCACAGATCCTTCGCCAAGCTGCTCGTCAGGCGCACTGCGCCGGTCGAGGTTTCGTAGAACTCGGAAGCGGCAAACGTCCTGCGAGCAAGCAATTTCAGAACGTACCGATCGACGATCGGGCGAAGTGGTTCCATTAAGTCGGCGGCCAGTGATTCGCGGTTGTCTTGATCCACATGAAAGATGCCGATTCCGGGGTCGAGGCCGATGATTCGGCACGCGATCGTGGTCTCTGTCTCCAGAATGGCGTACGCGTACGACGCGAGAACGTTCCCCGGAGTAATTGCCAGACGTGGCCCGCCACTTAAGGGTGACGATCTGGGGCCGAACGTCTGCCAGTGCCGGGGAACGCGTTCGGCATCTCGACGACTGAACGCGATCGGGATTGCCGACCAGGCAGACCAATAGGCGCTCGCCGCCCGTCCTTCACACGTCCGCAGCTCATCGGAAGTGGCTGCCTTGGTTGCCGCCAGGGCGTGCATATCCAACGCAGCGTAGAGATCTGGCCCAACGGGGATGTAATCGGCCAGCGCCCCAAGGTTTGCTCGTTGGCCCGCAATCTTGTCGCGCACGAGACTGCGTGCAATTTCCAGTCCTTCAGCTGATCCGAGAGCCTTCGCTTGCGCGCGGCGCAAAGATGGGCGGTCGGTGCCGAATGGTCCGTTAACGGCGATAACTCGGCCGTCGGCATCGACTTGCGCGAACGACGCTTTAATGGCCGCCAACAGCGAGAGTGCATCGAAGGAAATCGCTCCAGAATGTCCGATGACGATCAGCCGCTTCAACCGGCCTGTAGCGCGGTGAACCAGCACCGATCGGCGATCTGAGCCGACCCCGTCCTCGACGCGCAGCCGGCCATTCCAAATGGAAACGCGCACGCCATACCCGCGGGCGACTAGCACCCCGTTCGGTGGAACGATTTCCTCAGGCCACGCTTGGGCTGGGGTAGGCTGGGTGTGCATGCGGACTTACCTCCGTGTGCCACGCCCCCGGGCTGTTAGCGCAGTCGCGGGGGCACAATGGTCAAGGAGGGTATTTTACCCGCTGTGGGCCAAATGACCCACTGCCACCTCAGCCAACAGACCGATCATTGCGGCAACCGGGTTGTCGGTGTTGGCCTCTGCTAATCGCTCTAGAGTCCGCCCGCGAGCCCGCTCGAGGGATCGCGGCGAGATGCGGCGAATGCGTCGAATGAGCACCGGCGGCCGCAGCCGGGTCGCGGCAACCTGACGCAGAGCGTCTGCGCTGAAACTGTCCTCCGCATCTAGCAGGGTTGCGAGTGCGCGGACGCCGGCGGGATCCGGCCTCGTCGGGACGCCCATCATGAGTCTGACGAGATCCGATCCGCCCACTGCCAAGTCCGCTCGATCGAAGCCAACAGCTTTGGCTGTGGGGAACCTATCGGCCAGCTCGGGGTGGTAGGCGAACGCGACCCCAGCCGCCTCGGCAAGCGCGGCGATGTTCGACGGGTCTTGGACATCCGGCCGCTGGCGCAGCAGGCGGAGTAGACGGATTGGGTTGGATGCGAAGAAGATCAGACCCTCGCGAACAAGCGGGACGGTCACTGGGGCGCCGTCTAACCACATCAGGGCGCCGACAACCCCGATCGAGGGAATCGCGTAGTCGTAGCGATAGCGGCACGCTAAGAGCAGGTTCGCATACGTCTCGTCAGGCTCGCTCGTTGTCCGCTGGCCGAAACCTGGACGGTCGTCGATGACCGGCAGCGGCAAGCCACGCTTCACCCAGCTATGCACCGTGGAACCGCTAAGTCGCGGGTAACCCCGCGCCCTCGCCCACTCGGCGAGAGCGTCATATCGCTTCGCCTCCTTGCCCACAGCGGGGATTCTGCCCCCCATCACAGCCGCCTGCCTCCCGGCAAGACTCCAGTTCGCCCGCGTTCATCCTCGCGAGGTTGCGAAAGGAGTCCCATGGAAGGTTCTGACCCCCGACGAGTTCACGCTCAAGATTTCTTACATTCACCTGCCGACCGCGAGGTCGATCTCGCTACCCACGTGCTCTGGGAGATCGCCACCCACTTGCTGTTCGGGCACTTCGGCCCGGGGGGAGACGCCTGGATCACCGACGTGACTGGTGTCACGAGCATGGAACTCGCCGAGCTCCGCAAGGTCCTCGGCGTCCCTCCTCGCCTCGACGAATAGGTCGATTCCAGAACGCGGACGTGATCCTCCTTCTGGATTCCATTCGCTTCCATCGACCATGCCCCGCATGTCTCGCCGGATCAACCACGAAGCTCAGCAGCGGGCCCTGGATGTGGTGTCGCTTTCCCGTCGATGGGACATCCCGATGTCGGCGGCAGCAGCGCACCTACATGTCGATCCCAGAACTGTCGCTCGCTACGCAGCCGACGCGTTCGAGCTTCGCGCTGGCCGTTACTACGCCAAGCCTCGGGATCGACTTGGGGTCTGGATGCAAGTGATGACGCCCCGCGGGCCGAGGTGGGTGATGACCCGCGATTCTCGGCATCGCAAGGCGTTGTCAGATCAGGCGTATGCCATCAGACGCTACAGCGACTGGGGCGACTACTCCTTCATGGAGGATCTGGGCGGTAGCACCGTCACAATCGAAGGCCAGACATATCGCCTGCGCCTTGAGACCTGGGAGCTCGATCGCCTGATCGAGGGCGCCGAGCTCCACTACGAGCTGTACGCCCGGTAACCCGCCGATGGCTGATGATCCGCTGCTCCGGCACGCAAGGCGCGCTTCAAGGCTGCCGCCCGATGCGCGATGTGATGTCTGCGGTCGAGCCGACGACGAGGTTAGGCTGGTTCCGCCCCGCCTACCCCAGGACCCGGTGCTGTGCCAGGACCACCATCGCCAGCGCCGTGGCGTTTCGCCGTTCGATATTGGCCATGTCGCTCGACAGCGCAGCTGGAGCAGCCTCACTGTCCTAATGCCGACGAGCGCGAATCAGCGCATCGAGGACATGCGGCGTGACCTGGGACGCGTGGAGACGCCCTATCCAATGGGCAATCCACTCCTCGTTCACGCTGACTACCTTGAAGGTCGTGGCCTGATCGACCTCCTCCACGCGGACTACTTCCGCGCGCTGGATGCCCACCTCCGGGAACGATTCGGCGACCGATACTGGGATGGTGGGCCACAACCTCCCATCGTCTAGTAGGCCGTCCTCTGTCGAATCCGTCATCGCCCTCCGCGCGTACACCATTCCAGTCGCCCAGTTCTGGGAGGATCCGGATCAACCCGAGGGCCATGTCACTGAGTCTGAATCGCCCTCGATCTGGCGCTGGCCAGAAATCGAGATCGTCGCGGACTGTGAGTGCCGCACGGATGAGACCCAGCGCCTGACATTCGCCTGGTACCAAATCCGGCGCCACGGCCGTCTGTGGCGCGAGGGTCCGATCAGCGCGGACGACCTAGGCGAGATCGAGCGCGAAGCGATTAGCTCGTATCTCGAGACGCATCGCGCCGATCACGGTCAACCGCTCTATCCCTTAAGGCGAGAGGAGTTCGCTGACTATCTGCTCTGGAGTTATGCCTACGAAGCGAAGGCGCTACTCGTTGGGTTCAATCTTCCATTCGACCTTGCGCGCCTGGCGATCGGCACCGATCGGACACGGGGCGGCGGCTATAAGCTCCGATATTGGCGGCGTTCCAAAGACGAGACGGACAAGCGTTCTCATAAGTACCGCCCCGATGTCGCCGTCAACGCCATCGACGCTCGCCGGCAATTCATCAAGTTCCTCGGGCCACAAGAAGTCGATCCACGACTCTTGGAACCGGATGGCTCCCTGTTTCGCGGTAACTTCCTAGATCTCCACACCCTGGCCTACGCCTTCAGCGATCGGAATCTGTCGCTGGATTCGGCGGCGAAGTTATTCGGCTGTCGTCAGCGCAAGCAGACCGAAGACGTCGTCTACGGCGTGGTTGACGAGGCCCACGTCGAGTATTGCCGGCAAGACGTTCGCGTTACTGCCGAACTACTCGACAAACTCCATGCCGAGTACGAGCGCCATCCAATCGAAGCGCTCCTGCCAGCCACACAACTTGTGTCGCCCGCGGCGCTCGGCAAGGGATATCTGCGAGCCATGGGCATCACTCCGCTTGTTGAGCGGGACGGCGACGTGACCCGCGATGACCTGGGCAAGGCGATGACCGCCTATATCGGTGGCCGGGTGGAGACGATGATCCGGCGCGTCGATCTACCCGCCGCGTATGTCGATGCGACCTCGATGTATAGCTCTGTCTTCGCGTTGACCAAGATGTGGAAGTCGGTGACGGCTTCGCGGCTGGTGAGAACAGACGCAACGCTGGAGGCGAGCCAATACCTCGCCGGGGTGAGCCGGGATAACCTCCTGGATCCGGCCTCGTGGCCATCCCTCGCCGGCGTTTTCTGCCGGGTGCGTCCGGCGGGACACCTACTGCCGGTACGAGCTCGCTTTCGCACCCAACCGCCGGATTTGGAGGAGGCGGGAACGGGGGCATTCCAGATCGCCCTTACCCACTTCGATAGCGGTGGCCGAGACCTCTGGTATGCCCTCGCTGATCTCGTCGCGTGCGAGGTGCTGACTGCCGACGCACCTGAAATCTTGGAAGCGTTTCGCGTGGAGCCTTCGGGGCAGATCGCGCTCAACTCGATCAGGTTGCGAGGCGAAGTTGAAATCGATCCTACCGGTGAGGACTTCTTCCAGCGCCTGATCGAAGCACGAAAACGGGTGGATATGTCGTCTTTAGAGGGGCGTCGCCTAGATCTGTTCCTAAAGACGGTGGCTTCGGCGACCTCGTACGGAATCTTCGCCGAGTTTCGGGAGTTGCCCGAAGTCGGCGGTCGTGGGCGAACGATTGACGTCTGGGCGCGCCGCTACTTCCGGAAGAGCGGTATCCATCGGCCGGAGGAGCCGGGCGCTTTCTGCTATCCACCAGTGGCCGCGACGATTACGGCATGCGCTCGTCTCATGCTTGCCCTGCTGCAGGCAGAGGTCGAGGCGGCAGGAGGCTGCCACATTGCGGGCGACACCGACGCGCTGATCATCCCCGCGACGCGAGAAGGTGGCCCGGTCAGCTGCCCAGGGGGCGATGCCCAACTTCCGGATGGAACGCCGGCTATTCGAGCTCTCTCGTGGGCAGAGGTCGACAGAGTGCGAGTGCGCCTGAACCGTCTCAACCCATACGACCGAGATGCGGTGCCGCACCTCATCAAGCTCGAGGACGAGAACTATCGGTTGGTTGGCCGCGACGAGGACGGCAAGCCCATCGTGGATAAGACGGATCGGATCGACGTCCGCTGCGTAGCCATTAGTCCGAAGCGGTATGCACTTTGGGAAGAAGGTCTGAACGGCGAGACGATCATCCGGCGCGCGTCGCAGCATGGGCTTGGCCTGTACTTACCACCCACCAAGCGCCCGGCCTTCGACGAGCCCGACGAGGCAGCCAAGGAGTCCTGGACCGAGATCATCTGGAGGCGGATCGTGGATGAGATCCGCGGACGCGATCCTGGTCCCGAACCAGAGTGGTTCCCGAGCTTGGCGCCCAGCCAGGACTCGATCACCCGCTGGAAGCTGCTCGAGCCCTATGCACGCCTGAACCATCGCCGTCGCTACCCACGCCGTGTAAAGCCTGCCAATTTCCTATTAGTTGCGCACGACGACCCGTTAGTCGCTCTACCAACGGATATTGATCGCGCTCACCTGACGCCGATTGCCCCGTTTTCGCGCGAGCGGGCGGAGTGGCCCCGGCTGCGATGGCGCAACAGATTCGATGGGAGTCTCTTGGCCCTCACGACTCGGGAGGGTGGTGAGCCAGACAAGGTCCGCGTGCGCACCTACAGGGACATCGTCACCGCCTATCGCCTCCACCCCGATGCGAAAGCGGCCGGAACCGACGGTCAGCCAGTTGGGCGAGGAACCGTTGGCGTGCTCACGCGCCGAGCTGTGCTCGCCACTGGCATCCGGTACGTCGGCAAAGAAACGGCGAGGCGCATCGAAGAGGAGTCCGGGATGCTTCGTCTCAGCGACGAGCCCTTCGCGGAGTATCGCGACGACGCGGAAGAGTTCGAGGAATTGCGGGCTGTCCTGATTCGGGCCCGTGACCAGGGGATCATCACAGTTGCCGATCTGATGCGGGAGTCAGGGAAGTCGGAGCGCACTGTCCAGTACTGGCTCAACCCACCATTCACAACCCCGCGGTCGCGTGAGGTATGGGTCCGACTTAAGCAGCTTGCTGATTGGGCGAGCGACGCGCTCGCGTAGCACTGAGCCGGAGACGGCGGTCGTTGGATGGGGGGCTAGCCATCGGCCGGGTCTCCAGAGGAACGGCTGTCAAGCGGGTCTGTACACTCTCACCGGCCAGCTGCCGCCCGCCATGGAAGGGAAGCCACAATGCTTGGCTGCCTGCTGATCGCTGTCCTACTTATCCTCGTCGTCCTCGCGCCCTTCATCGGTATCCCGCTACTACTGCTGACCCTGGCTGTCATGGTCGTCCTCGCGGTGACCGGCGCTCTCGGCAAGGTGCTCGGGGCGCTCCTCGCGCGGCCAGGGTCCCGGGCTGGCGGCCGATCGCAGTCGCGGGTCTACGCCTGCTCCGAATGCGAGGGGGTTTTCGGTAGCCGAGACAGCCTCATGGCGCACCTCGCACGCGATCATCCACGCCCCTAGCCCGGTCCGATGCTCGCCGCTGCTACGGAGCGCGGCCCCGCTTTAGGAGAATAGGGGCGGCCTCTTACCGCACAATTATCGTGCGGTACTGAAGGTACGAGCGGCGAGAGGAGCGCGAAACATGCCGAGGCGCCTGTCCAGCTCAGGGCGCGCTGCCCAGACCGAGGTCTACACGCACTCGCAGGAGGCGCTGCTCCGTCCAGAGATCGGCACCCAGTCGCAGTTCAAAAAGCGCAAGGCACCCAGGCGCTTTCACTACGACTCATCGCTCTCGCCCGCACTTGACTGGGACGAGCAGAACCCCGTCAGAGAGCTCGGCGAATGGCTCCTGCAGCAGGTTCACGACGCGTCGGAGCTACCCGCGCCTCATGCCTTTGAAACGCCACGCCGTTTCGGCAACGTCACGATCGCTGGGCTACCCGATGCAGTCGCAGCGCTCAAAGGTCTGAGCGCCCCGTTGCTGAATTGGGCTGGCAGGGCCGAGAGAACCTCGTTCGAGGTTCCCACTGTCCCGCTGTTCGTACATGAGCGTCTATCGACGAAGGCCATCTTGGAGACGCTAAGAGCTCACGAGCGTGACCGACAGATGGAACTCCAGCTGTTCGGAGATCCACAACTGTCGCTGGCGCAGCAGCTGGAAGCCTATGAGCACGTCGGTGGGTGGGTGAATCGCCTCATCCTTGGCGACTCTCTCGTCGTGATGAACTCCCTATTGGAGTACGAAGGACTCGGGGGGCACGTTCAGATGATCTACATCGACCCACCATACGGGGTGAGTTTCGACTCGAATTTCCAGCCGTTCGTTCGGAGGCGCGAGGTAAAAGACGGGTCAGACAATGACATGACCCGCGAGCCTGAGATGGTCAAGGCATATCGCGATACCTGGGAACTCGGCATCCACTCCTATCTCACCTACTTGCGGGATCGGTTGCTGCTGGCGAGAGAGCTCCTCGCTCAATCTGGAAGTGTCTTCGTACAGATCAGCGATGACAACCTTCACCACGTGCGTGAGGTCATGGATGAAATCCTCGGGCCGGAGAACTTCTGTGCTGAGATCGCGTTTGCCAAGACGAGCGGGCGGGCACCGCGCTTGCTCTCGCAGGTGTCGGACTACTTGATCTGGTACGCCAGAGATCGGCAGCAAGTCAAGTTTCATCCGCTCTTTGAACCGCGGCCACCAATCGATAATCCGTATGAGCGATACATCTGCGTCGAAACCTCCGACGGACAAATCATTGACCTGTCCGTCGCGCAGAAGCTCGGGAACGAGAGAATCCCGGAAGGGCGTCTGCTGAGGCTCCAGCAGGCGACATCGCAGGGGGAAAACACTGCGGACCGAGATGCGCCCGTTGAGTACGAGGGACGACCGTTCTATCCCCCGCCCGGTCGGCACTGGTCGGTTACCGCGACGGGTATGCAAAGCGTTGTCGAGAAAGGGCGCGCGTATGCCGTTGGCAATACCCTGACCTGGAAGTCGTATCGCGACGAGTTCCCGTTCCGACTCATCTCAGACAACTGGAATGCTGGCATTGGAGCAACCGGATTCGGTGCGTCGTATCTCTATGTGGTCCAAACAAACCCGACGGTCGTACAGCGATGTGTGCTGATGACTACAGACCCCGGCGATTTGGTCCTCGATCCGACGTGCGGATCGGGAACAACGGCGTACGTGGCCGAGCAATGGGGCCGCCGCTGGATCACGATGGATACCTCGCGGGTGCCGCTTGCATTGACGCGACAGCGCCTTCTGACTGCGACCTTCTCGTACTACCAACTTCATGACCCGACGAGAGGCCCAGCGAGCGGCTTCGTTTACGAGCGGAGGCAGAGTCGCGATAAGGCCGAGATTGGTGGGATTGTTCCTCACACGACTCTAAAGTCCATCGCGTACGACGAGCCGGCGCCAGAGGAGGTTCTGGTGGATCGGCCACAGGTGAGGTCGAGAGTCACTCGCGTCGCCGGACCCTTCTGCGTTGAGGCCACGATACCGACTCCCCTCAATGGCGAAGACGCCTCAGATACAGAGGCCATTTCGGACGGATCGTTCGGCGATCGGATGCTTGAGGTCCTTCGGAGGAATCCCTCGCTCCAATTAGGAGCGAACAGGACTGTCACGCTCAGAAACATCCGCGTGCCAACTAAGTCGCTGACGATCTCCGCTGAAGCCGAGCTCGACGAGACGGCAGGAGCGGTTGCGCTCGTCTTCGGACCCGAGAATGGCGCGATCAGTGAGCGCTTTGTCTACGAAGGAGCACGAGAGGCGCACGCACGAACCTACGACCGTCTCATCGTGATTGGGTTTGCCATCGAGGCATCCGCCCGCGAACTCGTCGAAAGATGCGAGGCGCTTATGGGCATCCCGGCGACATATGTACAGGCGACGCCCGATCTCGTGATGGGCGATCTGCTAAAGACGATGCGCTCAAGCCAGATCTTCAGCGTGACCGGCCTGCCTGACGTGGGCATCAAGCGCCTCCGGCCTGAGGAGCCCGGTGGAACGGACAGATACCAAGTCGAGCTGCGAGGCCTTGACGTATTCGACCCGACCACGATGGGGGTAGAGCACCGCGGAGCGACGGATGTGCCTGCCTGGCTACTGGATACCGATTACAACGATCTCTGCTTCCTCGTGTCGCAGGCCTTCTTCCCGCGCACCAGCGCTTGGGAGAGCCTGAAGGCGGCCCTCAGAGGGGAATACGACGACAGCGTTTGGGAGCACTTGGCCGGCACTACGAGCGCACCGTTCACCGCGGGCGAGCGACGCAAGGTGGCGGTGAAGGTCATCGATGATCGCGGCAACGAGCTGCTCGTCGTGAAGAGCTTAGACACTAACGAATGACCGAGGCCGCGTCGTTTGAGGTTGACCAGCCAATCCTCTCCTCACCGTACGAGGAGCCCGGCGAGCACTGGGTAATTGAAGAGGGCAGGCTCCCCAGGAAGGAGCCGGGGCGCCGGCTAGCCGGGTACTTCTATCGCGATCCATCGGTGCCTCTGTCGGGCGATGAGTTCACCCGGGGGGACTGGGTGGAATTGGCACTCGTAAACGAGATCCGCGCGCGACTGCTCGATTGGCGGCGGGAAGGCTATCCCGGGGCTACACGGGTGACGCTGGAACTACTGGCCTATTGGCGTAGAGACGGGCGCGCCACACAGCTGTTCTTTCCGCAGCTTGAGGCGGCCGAAACGGTCATCTTCCTGACTGAAGGGCGGCCCGATCTCCTGGTCGGTCTCAACCTTCCGCTCGAAGAAGGCTCATCTTTCCGACGCCTCGCCTGCAAAATGGCGACTGGCTCCGGCAAAACGATGGTGATGGGGATGCTCGCTGCGTGGAGCATCCTGAACAAGGTATCCGACCGCACCGCCAAGAAGTTCTCGGATGTCGTCCTCGTCGTAGCGCCGAATGTGACGATCCGAAACCGCCTCCGCGAGCTGGATCCAAACGAGGCGGAAGCCTCGATCTATCGAACCCGGGATCTTTTGCCTCCTCACCTAATGCCGGAACTTCGCAAGGGTTGGGTTCTGGTCAAGAACTGGCACGAATTCGAGCTGAAAGGGATGCAGTCAGGCGCGAGGGTCCAAAAGCAGGGTCGAGCCATGACCGTTCGTTCGACCGTCCGGATCGCGGACCGAACCACGACGGGACGTGGAGTTCGCTACATGACCGAACAAGCGATTGAGCTCGCCGCCGCGCAAGGGATTGTCCGGGTCATCCAGGACCAGCGGCCCGACCGACCGCAGATCGTGGTGGAGGAGACGCGCTATGTAGAGTCCGACGCTCGGTGGCTGCAACGGGTCCTAGGGCGCGAAGTGGGTGGTAAGGGGAACATCCTCGTCTTCAACGATGAAGCGCATCACGCCTACCGCATTCGGGAAGCAGAGTCCCCGCAGATGGAGGCCTATGAGGCTCTTGACGAGGAGACGGTTGAAGAGTTCGCAGACGAGGCGACCGTCTGGATCGAAGGGCTGGATCGCATAGCAGCCGCGAAGGGCCGGGGAATAAACCGCTGCGTAGACCTCTCGGCCACGCCGTACTACCTAGCCCGAGCCGGGGCCGAGACGAACCGAATTTTTCCCTGGGTAGTCTCGGATTTCGGACTTACTGACGCCATCGAGTCGGGGTTAGTGAAGATCCCACAGCTCGCTGTCGCGGACCCAACGGGGGAAGAAAAGGCCGCCTATTTCAACATCTGGCGCTGGATCATGACGAAGCTCACCGCCCGCGAAAAGGGGGGTCGGCGCGCCGTGGTCGATCCGGAGGCCGTGCTTCGCTGGTCGAACGTGCCGATCCAGATAACAGGCGACGACTGGCGGATCCTCCTCGACGAGTGGACCTCCACAGCCGATGAACGCAGACCTCCCGTATTCATCTTGGTCTGCAAGAACACAAAGCTGGCGAAGGTTATTTACGAATGGATCGCCGAAGGCTGGTCGTCGCTTGAGGTTCCGCCCTCGCCCCTTCTCGAGCTCCGCAATGAGAACAGCGAAGTGCGAACGATCCGCGCTGACTCGAGGGTCATTGCGGAGACCGATACGGAAGGTGCCAAGTCAGATGAGATGGCATGGA
>Ga0070707_100003269_pt1 | contig 15354 bp, 9 predicted proteins | sample KBSK5502metaG_FD_65468 | JGI IMG/M metagenome (GOLD analysis project Ga0070707, IMG submission 65468) | Corn, switchgrass and miscanthus rhizosphere microbial communities from Kellogg Biological Station, Michigan, USA - KBS K5-50-2 metaG | ecosystem: Host-associated > Plants > Roots >... | reverse complement strand
CGGACGATCATTGATGACCGAGTCGCTGTTGTTGTCGGCGCCCGTCGTGATGTTGTACGGGCGGCTGGAATTCCAGTTCAATTGCGTCGTCATGTTGACGCCCCACGGCATGTTCCAGTTCGCGCCGGTAAAGATGCGATGCCGTGTGTCGAATCCCGAACGGCCCCATTCGGAATGCATGTCGTAGCTGTTGACGGGCAGGCTCTGCCAGCCATCCGTATCGTTTTTTGAATAACCGAGAGTGTAATTGCCAAAGATTCGCACGTTCCACTTGTTGCGGATCTGTTCCTGCCAACCGATGCTGTAGTTGTTCGACTTTGAATTACCGGTGGACTCGAGCTCGAATACCGGTCCCTGCGACGGGTCAGGCCGGACAGTGGTTCCCGCAAGCGGGGCATTGATGTTCCGGCTGCGATAAAGATGGACGCCACGCGTGGTGTACCAGGAGAAGGTCAAGCCCAGCCCCTTCGGAAGGCTTTTCTCCAGCGAGATAGAGGCGTCCGTCGAGTACGGCGTAACCAGATCGGTTGTGCGCGTGCGGATCGAGATTGGAACCAGGGCAACACCGCCATTCACAAACGGATCCGGGTACGACGGACGCGAAATGATGATTTGCTGCTGGCGCGTACCATCCAGCCGGAACAAACCTTCAACGATCTGCTGGTCGAGTCTCTGGTGGAATGTACCGAGGCCACCGCGAAGAGCCATCGTCTTTGTCAGCTGATACGCAAAACCCATGCGAGGATCGATGTTGTTGTGATCGCTGATGTTCGTCTGCGCCTCGTACCTGGCGCCGAACGACAGGTTGAATTTCTGCGTCATCTTCCAGTCGTTTTGAATGAATGACGCAAACTCCAGCTGGTTCACATCGAGCAGCGGATTGCCGCGTGTCTGTGTAAATTGCAGCGGCTGGCCTTTGATGTACTCATCAAGACTGGAGAACGTGTACGTGCCGATGAAGTTGTTCTGTTGCAGCGAATGATTCTTCCGGTAGAGACTCTGGACACCCGTCTTCACCGTCCACTTCTTGCCCGAATACATCAGGAGGTTGCTGAATTCGAGATTCCGGTTGTTGCTCAGGCTGTTGTTCTGTCCACCGCCCCCATTGAATGAATCGAGAACGTTGATGGCCTGCGCGACAACGTGCGGCGTCGTTTGCGAAAAGTCTTTGCGGTATTCGAATCGAACTTCGTGAACGATGGATTTCGTCAGGACCGAGGTTTCCCGTGTCTGAAATTCGGAATTGCGAACGATGTTATCCGCGGCCCGATCTTCCAGCGTGGTTGGACCGCCAAAGAGCTGGTTCAATCGCTGCTGATGCTGGTTCTGATAATTCACGTACAGCGTATTGTTTTTGTCGATGGCGAACTGGCTGCGCGCATTCACGTTCTTGTTGGCGTTGGGCGTGACAAAGGGTGCCGAGTAGGACTGGCCCGTGCCGTCGGAGCCGGGAATTATCGCGCGAATAGTATTGGTATTTTCGTTATCGAAGTGGCGAACGTTCAGATTCAGTGACAGCCGATTCCGGATGATGGGACCGCTGAAGTTCGATTGGAAATTCCGCGTCTGGGCCGGCGGCTTGACGGCGGGCGAGCCGTCCCTGGTTGTGAGGAACGGATCACGGGCGTTCATCGCTGCGTCCCTGAACTCGAAGTTCAGGGTGCCGTGAATGTCGCCGGTGCCTGCCTTCGTAATGATTTCGGTACGGCCGTAGCCGATGCCGCTGAATTCCGAGCTGAACGGATTGTTGCTGATGCGGATTTCCTGAATCTGATCCTTGGGGGGAATGCGGCCTCCGGTGAATCCATCGATCACGAATGTGGCATTGGCGCCGGCGCCGCCGCGTGAACCGGCAATCTGCTGCAGGTAGTCTGTAAGTTCGTCCTCATTGTCCGGCAACGTGTCGATGAAATCTTTGCCCAGCACGGTTGCCTGAAGGCTGGAGTCCGGATCGATGCTGATTTCGGTGCGTGTTTCCGTAACTTCGACGTTCTGCGCAATCTGAGCGACCGCCATCGTAATGGACAGCGGTCTCGAGTCGGGCGTGACTTTGACGATTTCCGTATAGGTGTCAAAGTCGGGGGCTGCGATCTCGAGTTTGTACTCACCCGGGTCGGCTGGTATTTCGAATTCGCCGCTGCTGCTGCTGGTTACCTGTTTGACAACCTTGTCACCCTGGTACAGCTTGATCTGGACGCCGGGCATCACCGACCCGCTCGAATCCATCACCCGCCCGGATACTTTTCCGGATTGAGCAAAGACTACTGTTGCGGCCAGCAGTGAAAGTAGAAGTGCGGGCAGATTCCGCATCCGCATGAAGTAATGCCTCCCAGCCGATGTCTACTTATTAAAATCGTGATCGCGCTTCTTCCGGCGCTCGTCCATTTGCCGGCGAAAATCGTCGTATTTCTTCAACTGCTCATCGTTCAGAATCTGCCGGATCTTCGCGCGCGAAGCATCCTGGATGGCCTGGAATCGTGGATGTGTTTCCTGGCGCAGATCTCGAAATTCACGACGCGTTTCTTCGCCGATCTTGTGCATTTCTTCACGTTGAGCCTGATTCAAACCGAGATAGTCGTAGAACTTGTTGATGTCGCGTTGCGCACGCTGCGCACGGTCCTGCGAGTTTGCCGCGTCGGGCGCGCCGGCCACATGGGTCGTATAAAAGTTGGCGATCAGAACGCCGGTAGCAATGCCGATGAAAAAGACGGCAAAGACCAGAATTTTGGCTTTGAGATAACGCACGATCATGGCTGGTCCTCCGGCGCGATCAATTGTTGGAGCACAACCTGCCTGGCAGGAACGTCTGTGTCGTTATAAAGAAAACTTTCGGTTGGGCTCTCTTCGGATTCAAGGAATGATTCGACCACGCCGCGCTGCGGCAGTTGGGGAATGAAGAACTCAAAGGCGACAAAACATAAGATCAGTGCAAGCGCGACAGCCAGCACGGGACGCATGGACCGTGGCATCATGTCCCAGATTCCATTTTCGGCAGCCTGCTGTTTGAGCCGCGCCATCACGCGCGCGGTAAAAAACGGACCGGGTGCAACAATCCTCTTTTTCTCGGCTTCAAAAAAATCTCTCAGTTGATTCATTTACGATGCTCCTCAGCGTCGCCTAACATGCTTGCCAGCTTCTTGCGGGCTCTGAACAAGCGGACCTTTACATTAGTCTGCGTAAGCCCCATCATTCGAGCAATTTCTTCAACGGACATTTCCTCCACTTCCTTCAGCAGCAGCGGAATCCTCAATTTGGGATCCAGCTGCTGAACGGCAAGTCTGGCTTTGCCCAACGAATCCGGCTCCTGCGGCGCGACCGACAGTTGGCCCGCCATTTCCGGGCCGTATGTCTCCAGGGCCACCTTGCGGCGGCGGGTCTTTCGCAGCTCGTCATAACAGGTGTTCACGGTCACTCGCGCCAGCCATCCCGGAAAATTCTCGTCCGGCCGAACCTGATCGATCCGCGCAAAAACCTTCAGAAAAACGTCCTGGGCGAGGTCTTCCACGTCCTCTCGTGTACGAAAAAACCGGCTGATGAGCCGGAATACCATCGGACTGAATTGCTCAACGATGGTCTCGCAAGCTGATCGATCGCCCGTCTTCGCGCGAACAACGAGCTCGCGATCAAAGTCCATAGTGCCAATACGCCATGTAAATAGTTGGGGTTACAGGTTCAATTTTTAATACAAAAAATGTGGAAAACCACACCCGCGTGACCCAGAGACTAGCCTCGAAGAGGGCCAACAGCAAGTTAACTAGTGTAAATCATGGCAATTGATGGAGAATGGCAGGTTGAATCCGGGGGGTTCGGACAATTAGTTTCGACGGCACCCGACCTGCGTGGGACGCAGACGATCGGGGAATCTTTCGAATAAAAACAAGGAAGGAATTGGTTTGCAGGCAGGAGGGTCAGTGATGTTTAAAACAATCCAATTATCGGTTTGTCTTGCAGTCATCGTTTTACTGTTTCTCGGGAATTTCAATCCGGCTGCTGCCCAGCTCACACGCGGCTTCATATCGGGAACCGTCAGCGACATGAGCGGGGCGATTCTACCGGGAGTCCAGGTCAGCATTACAAATAAAGCCACCAACATTACGCGGGACACTATAAGCAACGACTCGGGTTTTTACAGGTTTGTCGCCGTTGAGCCGGGCACGTATCTGGTTTCATTCCAATTGTCCGGATTTTCTTCCCGCCAGGTCGACAACATCGCTGTTGGCGCGGCGCAGGAAGTCGTAATCAACCAGACCATGAGCGTCGGAGGCGTGACCGCTGAAGTCAGCGTTGTGGCGACACCGGGCACGGAAATCGCAAAAACCGATGCGACGATTTCGCGAACGATCAGCGAACGCGTCGTGCAGGACTTGCCCCTGACGGCAAGGGATCGCGATGTCACCCGCCTGGCCCTGCTTGCACCCACCGTGACACGGGCACCGGCGTCGAACGAGTTCTCCGCAAACGGGCAACGGGCACGAAACAACAATTTCATGATCGACGGCACCGACAACAATGACCTCAGCGTTACGTTGAGCAATGCGCGCATCATTCCGGAAGCCGTCGCAGAAGTCCAGATCCAGACGGTCTCATATTCTGCGGAATTCGGTCGAAGCAACGGCGCGCAGGTCTCCGTCATTACCCGCAGTGGAACGAATCAGTTTCATGGAGAAGGTTGGGATTACTATCGCGGAAACTGGATGGAGCCCGTGAGCCTGCTGAACAAGCGGGCCAATCTCACCGAAACGCCACGATACACGGCTAACCAATTCGGCGGCGATGCCGGTGGACCGATCATCAAGGACCGTACGTTCTTCTTTGGCCTGCTCGAATTCAACCGGCGGCGCGAAGCACCCGACGCGCGCAATGCCACTTCAACCAATATTCCGACACCGCTGGGTTATGCAGCGTTATCGACAGTGCCACTCGGGTCCAATCAAACGGCGGAGAGCCGGCAGGCCGTATTGTCCGCGCTGAGTTTTCTGCCGAGCATTCATTCGCAGGTTCGCAGTTATGACAACATCACAACCACGAATATCAATGGCGTTCCAATTCAGGTCGGAACGATTCGATTACCGTTGGCAAATCCGTTTAATTTTGCTTACAACCTGGGACGCATCGATCACAAGCTCACGAATAACGATAATCTGAGCTATCGGTATCAGCTTGATAAGCGGGACCAGCCTGATGTAGTGAGTAATCTCAGGTTCGGCCATCTCTGGGCTGGATCTCAAACTGTCTTCGGGCAAAATCACGCCATCAGCCACACGCGCAATTTCGGCAGCCGATTCGTTACGGAAACGCGGCTTGCTTACGTGCGACGCAACCTGGATTTTCCCGAAAACGATCCGAAGACGTCGACCACCACGATTCAGAATTTCTTCACGATGGGAGGCCTGGCCAACTTCCCCCAGGGCCGAATTCAAAACACGTACCAATTGCAGAATGTATCGACGTACATTGCCGGCAAGCATTCGCTCAAGATGGGTGCCGATATCAGAAATTACAGACTGCTCAATCGTGCCGGCTTCGATACAAAAGGCACGTGGACCTTTTCAACTCTTCAGGACTACCTCAACAATAATGCTTTGAACCTTCTGCAGGCGGTGAACGATGCAACAGTCAACGCGAAGCAGTGGAGCGATTTCTTTTTCTTCCAGGATGATTTCAAAGCAACCAAAGACCTCACTCTCAACATGGGTCTGCGGTACGAATACAACACCATACCTTTTGGGCTGTTTGGAACAACCGATCCAGGCCGATTGGCAGCAGGAATACCCGGGCCGGTCAAATCCGACAAAAACAATTGGGCACCGCGGGTCGGCTTTGCATACAGTCCGAGCGCGCCGTCTGGTTTTCTCCGTAAAGTACTGGGTGAAGGACAGTCCTCCATCCGGGGCGGCTTCGGGATGGGCTACGACGTTCTCTTCTACAACATCCTGACTGTGAACACGAATCCGAATGTTCTCAATCAGCAGACAAATCAACCGGACACGTTGAATTTGTTCCCCAATCTGGCTCCAAAGGTGGCCACGATCCCGCCTTTCAATCCTCTCGCAAGCTTTGTGAATTCGCCGGCGGACGCGCAAAATCCGACCGTCAACTACTGGAGTCTGTCAATTCAGCGGCAATTCCAAACCAGTTATTCGCTCGAATTTGGATATACGGGCAACCGGTCTTACCACGGCGTGCGGCAAGGGCAGGCGAATCCGCCGATCCTGACAGCGGCGCAAGCGGCGGCGGTTATCGCCGCGGGGAATTCAGCCGTGATCCCGGGTGCACAGGCGCGTCGGCTCCATCCCGACTGGGGACCACGCACCACGATCGAAACTACTGCAAACGGGCAGTACCACGCGGGATATGTGAAATTCGACAGGCGCTTCTCGCACGGTCTCGTTCTGGGTGCGAATTACACCTACAGTGGAAACTGGAGCGATAACGATGAATCGCTCGCTGTGACCGATATCACCAACTCGACCCCTCAAATTCCCGAAGACTTCTTCAACTATCGCAAGGAGTGGGGACGTTCGGTGTTCGATCGGCCTCATCGATTTGTGGTGCACTATGTTTACGAAGTTCCATGGTTCTCGTCCGGCTGGGCCAACTCGCTGCGACCTGTTCTTGGCGGGTGGGAAATCTCGGGATGGACAGAGGCGCAATCGGGTCAGCCATTCACCATCCGAACGGGAGTCGACTCTGCAGGCATCGGGACGACAACTCCAGCGCGGCCTGACCTGAATCCGAACGGAATTTTCAAGGCGAACTACAATTCCACGGGAACCATTCAGGAACAGTCCGGCGGCGGAATTCGAACGTTCTTCATTCCCAGCGATGCCACGGGCCTCGTCGTTGCCCCACGCACCGCATCGGGCGCGCTTCTCGAAAACAGCATGCCCGGTGGCGGCAACCTTGGCCGAAATACGTTCCGGGGACCGACGTACCAGCAGTGGAACTTCAGTCTGATGAAATCCATCTCAATAACAGAGCGCGGCAAACTGCAAATCCGGAGCGATTTCATCAATCTTTGGAACCATAACAATTTCCAGAACCCGGTGGCGACCATGGCCAGCCCTGCGTTCGGCACCAACACCGCCGATCTTCTTAGCGACACGCGTCAGATTCTGTTCAGCGCAAAGCTCAAGTTCTAATGAATCGGCGGGGGTTCCTGCAGCAGACAACCCTCAGCGCGGCTGCCTTCTTCACGGGCAGCCGCGCCCGATCTCGACAAACCAAACATCTGGTTCTCGTCGTAAACGGAGGCGCGCGGAAAAAAGACTATTACGAAGACGAATCGCTCTCGCCCAACATCCGGAGGCTCGCCGAAGACGGATTCGTGTTTGAAGAAGATCATTGCGATCGAATCTCGTCGCATGATGCCGCCTTTGCCGAGATGGTCAACGGACTCGAAGGGAACTATTCACTCGTTCAGTCCGTATGGCGTGTTGCCGCCGTCTTACAGCAACACAGGCCACGCATGATCGTCTGCCGTGAGATGGCGCACGATGTCGGCCATGAAAGCTTTACCGAATACCGACGTGTAGTGCGTGCGACGGATTCCGCCGTGGGCGCTCTGTTCGATTGGATCAAGGCGGATCCATATTTCAGTCAAAACACCGCGATCATCATCCGGCCAGATTTTGGCCGCGATGACGAAGTGAATGCGCAAGGAGAGCTTCATCATTCCGAAGGCTTCTACTACACGCATCGCGTCGCGAGTATTTTCTGGGGACCGGACTTCCGAAAAGGCGTGGACCGGAGGACCGTCGTCAATCGCCGTGATCTGGCTTCCATGATGGCTACTTTACTCGGCCGTGACTTCCGGGGATAATTCCTAGCCCGATTGGAGGAGGGAGCATGTACATTCCAGGATGGAAGATTGCCTCAATTCTCGTTCTTCAACTGATTCGCGGTTTTGTATCGGGATCCGTAACGGATTCCACAAATGCCATCATACCCGGCGTTCAAATCGTACTCACGAATAAGCGGACGAACATCCGTCGTGAAACGGTCACGAACGAGCTCGGCTTCTACCGCTTTGTCGCCGTTGAACCGGGAGAATACACTCTCGAATTCAAGAAAAGCGGTTTTGAAACACACAAGGTCGACAACGTTACAGTAAAGACCGCGCAGGAAGTTGTCATCAATCAGACTCTCGCCCTCGCGCCAGCCACGGTTGAAATCTCCGTAGTGGAAACGCCTGGGGCCGAGCTCGCAAAAACGACGGCCACCGTCGACCGCACGTTCGTGGAGCGGGAAATCGTCGAACTTCCCATGCAGGTATACAACGGCGCGCGCGATATCACACGGCTGGCGTTGCTGGCGCCCACGGTGACGCGTGCGCCGAGTTTCACGGAGTTTTCCGCAAACGGCCAGCGCTCACGAAACAACAATTTCATTCTGGATGGCGTCGATAACAACGACACGAGCGTAACCCTGAATTCACTCCGGATCATTCCTGAAGCTGTTCAGGAGGTCCAGGTGCAGACTGTCGCGTACTCTACGGAATTCGGCAGATCGAGTGGCGCTCAGGTTTCGGCCGTTACGCGCGCGGGAACGAACCAATATCACGGTGAAGGCTGGGAATACCATCGCGGCAATTGGATGGAGCCTCTGAGTCTCACCAACAAGCGCGCCGGACTGCGCGAGACGCCGCGATATACCTTGAATCAATTCGGGGGCGATCTCGGCGGACCGATTTTCAAGGACCGCACGTTTTTCTTTGGTCTGCTCGAGGCCAATCGACGAAGAGAAGCTGCAAGCGGTGCGAATGCTACTGCGGCAACCATTCCAACTCCGGCCGGATATGCGGCGCTTTCGAGCGTTCCGCTGGGAACGGGCGAAACGGCCACGGCGCGACAGGCGGCGCTTTCGGCACTGAGCTTTCTGCCGGACGTTCACAGCGTCGTCAAGACCTACCAGGGCGTACAGAACACGTTGATCAATGGCGTACCGATCGAGACCGGTTCGATTCGCATCCCGGTCGCGCGGCCAGCGAATTTCTGGTACAGCGTGGGCCGCATCGACCATCGGTTGACCGATAGAGACAATCTCAGCTACCGGTATCACTTCGATCAGAGCGAGCAGCCGAACGTCACCGACAATCTTCAGTTCGGCACGCGATTCGCGGCGTCTCAATCTATAAGGCGGCAGAACCACGCGATCAGCTACACGCGTACGTTCACCAACCGATTCCTGAACGAAGCACGCGTCGCTTACGTCCGGGGCCGTCTCGGCTTTCCGGAAAACGATCCGATAAGCCCGACAGTTAACATCGGTGGTTTTTTCACGATCGGTGGTTTGAACCAGTTCCCGCAAGGCCGCATCGAACAGCTGTATCAATATCAGGACGTCGCCACGTACATTTCGAATCGGCACTCGCTGAAGTTCGGCCTTGACGTTCGCCATACGAATTTGTTTGCGCGTTTCGGAAGCAACTCGAAAGGGAGCTGGACATTTGCAACTCTCGCCGATTTTCTGAACAGCACACCGTTGAGCCTGACGCAGGCGGTCAATGAATCCACGTTCGAGGCGAAACAGTGGAACCAGGCGTATTTCTTTCAAGACGATTTCAAAGCGACGAAGGATCTCACGTTCAATCTCGGAATTCGCTACGAATACTCGACGGTTCCGTTCGGCTTCTTTGGCGCGACCGATCCGGCCATCCGCGCTGTGGGAATTCCCGGCCCGGTTCAACCCGATAAGAACAACTGGGCGCCTCGAGTCGGTTTTGCCTATAGCCCTAGCAAGCCCGCGGGCTTTCTTCGATCCGTTCTTGGTGAAGGTCAGACGTCGATTCGTGGCGGATTCGGGATGGCGTACGACGTGTTGTTTTACGGCATCCTGACTACTACGTCGAACAATTACCCGCGCATTGTCACGTCAACCCTGACGCCACCTGCGACTGCGAATCTGTTCCCGGCTCTTGCGCCCAAAACCGAGGTCGTGCCGCCGCTGAATCCGCTCACCAACACGTTTATCAATGTGCCCGAGGACGCACAAAACCCGACGACGAACTTCTGGACCTTGTCGGTACAACGACAGTTCGGCACCAACTACATTCTGGAGCTCGGATATGCCGGCAACCGCTCGTACCATCAGATTCGGCAACGGGACGCGAATCCAGGTGTACTGACAGCGGAGCAGGCAGCGACTGTCATTTCCACCGGCAACCCGAACAGTGTGACCGTTCGTCGATTGAATCCGAACTGGGGACCGCGAACTTTGCTCGAGCCGGCTGCGACGGGCGAATACCACGCGGGTTATGTGAAGTTCGATAAGCGCATGTCGAAAGGTCTCCTGGTCGGCGCGAATTACACGTGGAGCGCGAATTTCAGCGACAACGATGAAGCATTTGGCGCCAACGATGTTGTTTCTTCGAGTCCGCAAGTTCCGCAGAATTTCTTCAATTATCGAAACGAGTGGAGCCGGTCGGCCTTCGATCGCCCGCATCGGGTGGCGGTCTACTATTTATATGATCTTAAGGCCCTCGGAGGATGGCAGATATCCGGCGAAACCGAAGCCCAGTCGGGCCAGCCATTCACCATTCGCACCGGCGTGGATACGGTCGGAAGCCTCGCCGTTGCGTTCCCTGGCCGGCCGAATTACAATCCAGCCGGCGTGTTCACGAAGGATCCGGTTACAGGAGACCTTCGAACCTTCGTCATCCCAATCAATGGAACCGGTATCGTCACGGCGCCTCTCGGTCCGAATGGAATTCTCGCGAACTCCATGCCGGGCGGCGGCAACCTGGGACGCAATACGTTTCGAGGACCCTCGTTCCAGAACTGGAACCTCAGTGTCATGAAAAAAGTCAGCTTCAAGGAACGGTGGCAGCTTCAGATTCGCAGCGATTTCGTGAATGTTTGGAACCACAACAACTTTCAAAATCCAGTCGCTGTGATGAGCAGTCCGACGTTTGGTCAAAATACCGCGACGCCGGTCACGGATACGCGGCTGATCATGCTCAGCGCGAAACTGAAGTTTTAAATTAAGCACGAAGACACAAAGCCACGAAGACACAAAAAAGCCGGCATCAAGGATCCTTCATTGCCGGCTTTTTTGTGTCTTCGTGGCTTTGTGTCTTCGTGCCTATCCACGATTCCCATTTAGCTCGGATCGGCAGCAACTCGGCGTTCTTCTGTTCCCATTCGGAGATGAAGTCGAAGGATTCGTTGAAACTCATTTCCGTTCGGATGATAGCCAGCTCTTCGTCAACCAGCTCGTAGTATCGAACGAGCTCGCGCTGCGCGCGGCGGCCCGTCGTTGTCATGGGATGCGCCGACCGCGCGACTCGAAGGGCGGCTTTCGCTCTGTAGTGGGCGTCGAGAAAATAACGTGTTCTCCACGGCTCGTCGGGCGTCTGCTGGGCTTCGAGCATCATGTCGAAGAACTGCTTTTCCGCCTTTTGAATTTCCGGCAGGACGAATTTGCGGTAGCGAGGACGCTCGTCGAAGTCGCTCGTGAAAGCGAGCGCGGTGGTCAGGGCAAGCGCGATGAAGGACAAGCAAGCAGGGATCTTGTTGCGCCGGAGACCTTCGATCGCGCTGCGCACGATGGATTTGAAAAAACCACCGAGCGAGGCCAACTCGTCCGTCATAAGAAACGCTCTAGGATTTCGGCTTTTCGCCACGCGTTGAAGGCGGCGGTGGTGGTGATGGCGGCGGTGCTTCGACCACATCCTCAGCCTTCACATTGAATCTGTCAAAGAGATCCCTGGATACAACCTTCACCGCCGGCGAATCCGCAGTCTTGATGTATATCCCTTCCGGCATTTTGCTGTCGCCGCCAAACTGAACCTTTGCCAGATCCGTACTTCCCTGGCGCAGCGCAACTTCGAGCTTCGGCTTATCGAGACCATACGACGCGGGCGCTTTCGGCATGTCGATAATGTCCTTGGCCTTTTCGAAGTCGAGCTCGTTCAACATACCTGAGACCTTATCGAATTGAACCTTCTTCCCGTCCTGCAATTTCCAATCGGTACCAGCCTTCAGGAACGTGATCGTCTCTGAACCGCGCTGGATTTCGATCTTGTCGATCTTGTCCCGATCCACTTTGGTGATGCTCTTGTCGCGCCAATCGAAGACGGGACGCTTTGCCTTTTCCGGAATTTCTTTATCGATGATGAAGATCGGTTCGCGGGATGCATCGCGACCGTAATACTTGTCGGTTTCCGCAGTCTTCCCGATCATGAGCACGCGATCGGTCTTCGCTTTGCCGTCGTGGAGAGTAAATGTCATTGCAGGCATATCGAGTCCTGCCGTCTTCGCATCGACAGGAGGATCGGGAAACGATTGCGCCTTGGCAAATCGAATGGAGCTGATGAAGGAAGAAATGTCGCTGGAATCCGCTTTCGTATCGACGGGCTTCTTCAACTGCCAGTTCTCACCGCTCTTTTGAGCGTTGAGTTCCCTGCCACCCTCGGTGATTTTCACGCCATCGATATCATCGGTTTCGAATTCGAGGATCTTCTTGTTGCGTACATCCGAGACGCTTTTCGTAAATGTCTTTGCCCAGTTGCTGCCTGTGAGAAAGACATCATTGCTGCCGCCGAGTTTGGCATACGTGAATGTCTTTTTCGGGTTGTCGCTGCCGAAGAGGATCTCGAGTTGTTTTCCGTCCTTGGTTTTCGCGCTTAATTTGACAGGCGGTTCTTTCAACCCGAATGGCGTAAGGTCCTGAGCGTTTTGCGTGACAGTGTCGTCGCGACTGATCTGGGGAATGTTCGACGCAAGCTGCTCCAGCTCATCCGAATCCGCCTGGATGCCGGCCGGCGATGTGATTTCCCACTGCTTTTCGCCCTTTCGCACGGCCGTGATTGCGTGATCGGGGTAAGTCAGAGTGATCTCGGAAATATCTTTCTGCGCGACAGGAAACGCCTTCTTCTTGGACTCTTCCTGTTTTTGCCGTTCTTCTTTTCCCCGGTACTCGGTGAAGTAAACATATCCGCCAAGAATCACAAACAGAATGAAGAGAATTGTTGTGCCCTTGAATCGCATAGTTAAATTAGAGAACTCTAGGGCCGCCCGAATTACTTCCTCCGCGTGACCCAGACCCGGATTCCTGCGCCGATGATCCCAACCGGCAGCAGCAGAACCAGCACGTAATTCACGAGGCGGCCCTGCGCCTCGGTCATTGTGATGCGGCGGTCGTCCGGACTCTTGGGCCGTATCGAAATGAAGTTCTCGTCGGACGCCAGCCATGAGACGGTGTTGAGAAAGAGATTACCGTTGCCCTGTAATCCGTAGGTGGCGTTGGACGCAAAATCGGAATCGCCGTAAACAATCATGCGGCTCTTCTTGTTTTCCGGTTGATCCTTCGTTGCAACAACAGCGAGGGACACGGGACCTTTCAGATCGACTTTCTCGTCAAAGCTGGCTTCATTAGACTTCAAATTGGTTTCGCCCCAGCTCCGCTCGTTGGACTGAAGCAGTTTCTCCACTTTCACACCATTCACCGGAGGATCGATCGGAGTAACCGATCGCACGAGAGGAAAGAACGTCATCACCTTGAAGTTTTCCGTGATCTTGTGCCGGCTGTAATTGGTAACCAGTGGAATGCTCGGTCCGGCTCCGAACAGGCGGCCGACGCCGCTTGCATCGACGACGAAATTGTTGCCGATATCGATGGACCACTTCTTCATAAAATCGGTCAGAGAAGCCGCCGGTGGCGGATCGAGAAGGATCAGGGCGCTTCCGCCCTTATTCAAAAACGCCTCGATCAGATCCAGTTCGTTTGGAAACGGCTCGGATGTCGGGCCGGCCATGACGAGAGCGGACGCGTCGTCCGGCACCCTCCCTTCCTGGACGAGATTCAGCGGCTTCACGGTGTAGTTTTCTTTTTCGAGTCCGGCCTTGGCATTGCTGTAGCCGGTGCGCTCTGATTCCTCGATGCTCTTTTCACCATGACCTTGTGTGAAGTAGATGGTCTTCTTCTCGCCCTTCACGATTTTCATCAGAGCATTGGTGATGTCTTCTTCACGCAGAGGTTCTGACTGCTTTTCGATGCGCTCGGTCTTTTCACCCATCTCGAGAATCACGGTCCCGTATCGGTACGATTCACCGCTGAGCGGATTCTGAAAGTCACCGTACGCGGTGACGGCATACTGCTGCGCGATCTGTGGCTGCTTGTCGGGATCGATGAACTCGTACGACATTTTGTTGTTCCTGCCCTTATAAAGATCGAGCAGCTCCCGCGCTGGAGCGTAATCGCCGCCGGGATAAAACGCCTTGACGTGAAGATCCTGCTTCACCTGCTGAACCACACCGAGCGATTGATCCGACAGGCTGTAGATCTTCTCGCTGGTCGTATCGACGCGCCTGACATGCTGCGCCCCGAGGTAATTCACAAACACGAGAATACCGACGAGGAAAACGATCGACGCCGTGGAATTGATTCCGAATCGCGCCGACCTGCGGCCCAGGCCCTGCCGGATCTCGGCGGACTTCAGCAGCAGTGATGCAATGACGAGCAGGCCGCCGATGACAACGGCGATCGTCTGATACATCGTCCAGATACTGCGAACCGAATAAGAAATGATGGCTGCGGCGATGATCGCAAGCCCGAGCAGATCCGCTTTTTTCAATTGTTCCTTCATAGTATTTCCTTACTTGTTTCGCCCTGTCGGGCTCACATTCGCTCCGCTCATGCTCTTTATCCTCTCCATCGCAGCGAGTCGATCGAGCGATAGGTCAGGAAGAGACCCATCACCATGAGCGACACGTAGAAAATGATGTGCGACGTCGACAGGACGCCTTTCATGAAATCATCGAGATGACTCAGTATCGAAATATAGGACAAAACGGCTTTGCTGCTCGCCGAATCCGCATTGTTCGCAAAAACGTCCACGAGCCAAAGCACCATGATGGTGCCGAAACTCAACACCGCCGCAATGATTTGATTCTCGGTCAGAGTCGAAATGAAGAGCCCGATCGCCACCAGGGCGAGACCGTAGAGCAACAAACCGAGATATGCCGTCAAGATCGGTCCTGACGCCGGGCTGCTGTACAGGTACAGGATGCCCGTCGGTATCCAGGTCGTCAGCAGGAGGATCAGGAAGAAAGCACCGGCTGCAAGAAACTTTCCGAGCACCACCTGCAAATCCGTCACGGGTGAAGTCAGAAGAAGTTCGATCGTTCCGCGCTTTTTCTCTTCGGAGAACAGACCCATCGTCAGCATCGGCATGATGAAAAGCAGAATGACGCTCATCGTGCTGAGAAAGCCACGGGTGATCATGCCCGGCATATCCATGGGCCGCGGGCCCATCTGTTGCGCCTGGATCTGAGACATCAGGCCCATCTGTAAAACCTGCGCAAGAATGGATCGAAAGAACAGGCCCGAAAGAAATACGAAGATGGTGAGAAC
>Ga0070707_100003266_pt1 | contig 15362 bp, 14 predicted proteins | sample KBSK5502metaG_FD_65468 | JGI IMG/M metagenome (GOLD analysis project Ga0070707, IMG submission 65468) | Corn, switchgrass and miscanthus rhizosphere microbial communities from Kellogg Biological Station, Michigan, USA - KBS K5-50-2 metaG | ecosystem: Host-associated > Plants > Roots >... | reverse complement strand
TACCGAGGTCGCCCCCGCCGCGAGCCCGGCCAAGACGGCGACTGTCGCGACGACCGGCCACTTGCGGGAGCCCGAACCTGCCATGTGAAGCCTGATGCTACGATTTCCCTGCGATGAACGTGACGGTGACGCCCGAAGCCGAGAAGATCGTCCGCCGGGTCCGCGAGGACGGCCGCGAGAATCTGATCATGGTGCTCGGCACCGGTTGCTGCGATTCGACCTCGCCGTTCCTGTACGACAACTACCTGCCCGAGCCCGATTCGCAACCGGTCGGAGCGATCGAAGGCATCCAGATCCTCGCGCCGAAATGGCTGGCCGAGCTCTACCCCGGCGACGAAGGCCTCGTCGTCGACGTCGACGCCGGCGTCCTCAACGATTCGTTCTCGCTCGAAAGCGAGTACGACTGCCGCTTCACGCTTCGGGTGCCGCCGCGCCCGGATCGGCGCTAGCCGAGCGTTTCGAGAACGTCCGCCGGCTCCCCTGCGACGCAGGAGAAGATCGGCGTGTCGCGCAGTGTGAATTCCGACGAGCGCGTCTCGCGCAACGCCATCACGAGGTCGAGGAAGTCCTCGGGTGAGTCGGTTTCGAAGGCGACGACGAATTCCTGGTCGTCGAGCCCGAACGAATACGTCGTGTTGAGCTTGACCGTCGGGTACCGATGACCGATCTCGATGTGCGCGTCCATCATCTTCTGTCGTTCTTCGAACGGCAGCAGGTACCAGCCGCGGGTCTTCACGAACGGGTAGATGAACAGGTACTTCGCTCGACCGGGTTTCACTTGGAGCTTCTCGCGGGTCGTTGGGTCGAGGCGGTCCTCGTACTGCGAGCGCTTCGTCATGGCGAGGAACGAGTGCGGCGTGTCCAAGTAGCGGCCGAGCGCCGTAGAACGGATCTGCGTCTCGAGGTCGCGGATCTCCTCGAGCGTCTTCGCCGCGGACCACAGCATCATGTCCGCATCGCCGCGCATCCCAACCGTCGAATACGCGCGCAGCATCGGGATCCGTTCGCGCCAGTCGACGATCAGCTCGGCCAGCTCCTTGCGCGCGGCCGCCCGCTCTTCGTCGGCGAGCCCGCGCCACGCAGGGTCGGCTCGATAGAACGCGTATCGGACCATCTGCCGCGGATGCGGCCGTTCGTCGCTCACGCGGTCAATGGTACCGGAGCGGGTTCTCCACGGGGCTCGCGAACCAGCTCGTCGGCGCGGCGACTCAGGACGAGGAGCATGAGCAGGACCGCGTACCGGGCCCACACCGCTCCCTCGAGGATGTCGAGACGGATCGCTCCGTCGCCCACGTGGTACTGGACGGCGAGGAAGTAGGAGCTCACCGCGAACCACACCGCGGCGTCGGTTACCGCAAACGCGACGTAGCTCCACCACGGCATCCGGAGCAGCGCGAAGAAGGGAAGGAGCCACAAGGCGTACTGGGGCGAGAAGACCTTCGCCGTCAGCAGGAAGGCCACGAGGATCCCGAAGCCGAGGGCGAACGGCCGCGGCCGCTCGCGCCGGGCCTCGAGCGCCACGAGGACCGCGCTGGCGACGACGAACGCCGCTCCGGAGACGAGGTTCACGAACTTCGCATCCGTGAACCACGATCCGCCGATGTGCCGGAACACCATGAACCACGAGGTTTCGTAGTTCGCCGTGCGCATCGATTGGAAATCCCACGGGTACTTCCATCCCGCGAAGTTCGCGACGATCACCGGCAGGTTCAGCGCCGCGACGCCGGTCAGGAACGCGGCGCCCATCCACCACGGCGGACGCCCATTGCGCCGCCACGCGCCGAGCGCGAGCGCCGGCAGGAGGAACGCCGGGTAGAGCTTGGTCGCCGCGCCGAGGCCGAGCAGCAGCCCCGACCATTCGTCCGAGCCGCGCCAGTAGGCGTAGATGGCGAGCGTCGCCATGCCGACGGCGAGCAGATCCCAGTTGTGGAACGCGTACAGGATCATCGCCGGCCCGATCGCGTAGAGGAGGACGCGGCGGGGCTCGAGAGCCATGGCGATCAACGCGAACGCGGCGGCGAGGCCCATCAGCGCGAGTCCGATCGCGTTCGCGTTGAAAAAGCCGTTCGCGGTGGACACCGTCCGCGCGACGGTGCCGACGTAGAGGCCGGTGCCCGCCGGGTACTCCAGGTCCTGGTGCGCCGCCCGGGATTGCACGGTCGAATCGAAGTAGGGGAAGCGCTTTTGTTCGAGTCCTCGTCCGAAATAGAGCGGAACCACGTCGTTGTAGCAGGAGCGACGGTACTGGATCCCGTCCCAATTCCGGTTGAGGCACTGCGCCTTCAACGCGTACCCCGCCGCCAAGCCCGCGAACGCGGCCACGACGAGCGCGGCCACGACGAAGCGGCGCCCGGAAGTCGGCCGCCGGTCTGCGCCGGGTTCTACGGCGTCGCGGTCGGCGTCGGTGTTGGTTGTTTCGTCTTCGTAGGCGATGGCTGCGGCTCCGGGCTCTTCGACGGCAGGATCGAAGGAACGATCGTGGGCTTCGTACCGGTTGGGCTCGGCGACGGGCTGGCGCTCGGGGTTGCGTTCAACGTCTCGCCCGCGAACGACGGCCTCCCGAAGCCCTCAACCGGCGTGCCTTCGACGGCCTTCTCCATGTACGCCTTCCAGATCTGCGCCGGGAAGGATCCACCGGTGACGGCGATACCACGAACGTGTTCCATCGTACGCCCGCCGTCGGGGAACCCCATCCACACGGTCGTCGCGATCCGGCGCGTGAATCCAGAGAACCACGCGTCGACGTGGTTCTCGGTGGTTCCGGTCTTCCCGGCGACGGGGCGGACGCCGAGCTGTGCGGCCCGGCCCGTTCCCTTCCGAACGACCTGCGTGAGGGCGTAGGCGACCGTGTTCGCGACCGTGTCCTTCATGACCGACTCCGGTTTGAAGTCGGCTTTGAAGAGCGAAGCCCCGCCCGCGTCGGTGATCGATCGGATCAGGTGCGGCTTCGCGTGCATCCCGCCGCTGGCGAAGTCCGCGTACGCGCCGGCGAGCTCCATCGGCGACACCGTCGACGTACCGAGCGCGAGCGACGGCACCGCCTGGAGCGGCGAGGTGATGCCGGCGTTCGCCGCCATCTCCGCCGCTTTATCCGGTCCCACCTTCAGGATCAGCTGGGCGTAGACGGTGTTCACGCTGAACTCGGTCGCGGTCAGGAGGTCGATCGTTCCGTAGTCCTTGCGGTCGTAGTTGGACACCTTCCACGGCTCGAAGCCGGTCCGAAGCGTGATCGAGGCCGGCGCGTCGAACCGCGAATGGATCGCGATGCCTTGGTCCAGCGCGGCCGCGAGCACGAACGGCTTGAACGAGCTCCCCGGCTGACGCCTGCCCTGCGTCGCGAGGTTGAACTGCCGCTCGGCGAACGAACGCCCCCCGACCATCGCGAGCACCTCGCCCGTGTCGGGATCGATGGAAACGAGCGCAGCCTCCGGATCGGTCGGCCGGTCGAGCACGCCGTGCACGGCGCTCTCCGCGTAGGTCTGCAGCTTCAGATCCAGCGTCGTGCGGACGACCAGTCCGCCCCGGTACACGCGGGACGAGCCGTACTGGGCGACGAGCAGCCTGCGCACGTCCTCCACGAAGTGCGCGCCGACGACGCCGGCAGCCGTTTGACCGCCGCTCCCCGTTCGCGGCTTTACGGGCTTCGCGGACGCCGCCTGCGCTTCAGCGTCCGTGATGAAATGCAGCTTCGCCATCTCCCGCAGCACGAGGTCGCGGCGGGCCTTCGCGTTTTCGGGGTGACGCACCGGGTCGTTGAGCTCCGGTGCGCGGATAACGCCGGCGAGGAGCGCCGCACGATCGAGCGTGAGCGAGCGGACTCCCACGCCGAAGTACGTCCGCGCGGCCGCCTCGATCCCGTACGCGCCGCGTCCGAAGTAGATCGTGTTCAGATAGTCGGTGAGGATCTGATCCTTCGATTCCTTCCGTTCGATCTTGACAGCGACGACTGCCTCTTTCACCTTGCGCCAGAGCGTCCGCTGGTTGCCGACGTAGGCGTTTTTGACGTACTGCTGGGTGATCGTGCTCCCCCCCTGACGGATGTGTCCTCCGAGGAGGTCCGCGAACGCCGCGCGGATGATCGAGGGGATGGACACCCCGCCGTGCCGGTAGAAGCCGTGATCCTCCGCCGCGATCACCGCGTTGCGCATCACGGCGGGGATCTGGGCGGTCGGGATGTCGACGCGGTCCGCTTCCGCGTGTAGCCGGGCGATGGTCCGACCGTGCCGGTCGAGCACGAGCGTGGAATGGGCGGTCGCGAACTCGTTCGGCTTGGGGATGTCGACGAGCGCGTACGCCGCGCCGGCGAACAGCATGACGATGAGGATTCCGCCGGGCACGACGACGATCGCCAGACGCTTGATGCGCGGCAGCAATCGGCGCTCATCCGGGGTGCGGCCCGACAGCCACGCACGCGCCCGTGCGAGGCGCGAGGGGCGCTTCGCCGATGCCTTCTTCCGCGTCGTTGACTTCGATCGGGACGTCGTCATGAGAGTCGGCCTTGCCGGCGGTAACGCCTATGTACCCACCGGAGCGGCCGTTCACGCGTCGCCGGCGCTACAGGAATCCCCTGCCGGCGGCGGCCACCCACACGCGCGCCGCGAGTCCAACGGCCACCGCGAACATCACGGTCGCGGCGATCGCCCATCGTCGGGCGATGAACGCGGCGCGGCCGGCCGCGATTGTCGAACCTCGCGCCGGTGCGCCCGCGGCGCGAGCCCACCAATCGAGCGGGAGGGGCAGGCGACGGGCGGGTCCGCTTCCCGGCGGGCCGCCGCTCCCCATCCGACCCGGCCCGGCCGTGGCCGCGAGGACGCCGGCCCCGAGCACGATGACGGCCAGGCCCGCCGCCAGGCCGGGGGTTCCGCCGACCGAGAGGAGCCGCCCCACCCCGAGCGTCCGTGCGATCGGGACGCTCAGCCAGGTGGTCGCGCGTTCGGGTACCGCCGCGATCGCCAGGCATGCGGTGACCCCGAGCGTCCCAGCAAACACGCGCGCGAAGCCGCCGGTTCGCGGACCTTCGCGGGGACGCCACACCATTCCCGCGGCGGCGGCGAGCCCGGCCGCCGCCGGAACGGCGAACGCGAGGAACCACGGTTCGACGGCGCCCGCTGCGAACGCGGCGCCGAGCACCAGGGCCGATCCGGCGAGGAGCCCCCCGGCCGGGAGCGCCGTCAGGCTCGCGCGCGCGCCGGCCGAGAACGCGCCGCCGGCCGACCAGGCCGCCGGTGCGGCGAAAGCCGCGACAAGGGCGAGCGTTGCGCCCCACGTCGGCGTCGCCCCGCCCAGCGCGAAACCGAGCACCGCGACTGCCGTGCCGAGCGCCGCCAGCGACGACCCGGCGTCGCGGTCCGAGCTGGTAACGCCGGCGACGAGGATCGCGAGCGCGGCGACGGCCGCGGCCGTGTACGCCACACCACGGTGGGCTCCGACGGCGAAGACGGCGAGGAGGAATCCCTGCGCGCGGACCGGCCCGAGCCAGAGGGCTCCCATCACACCGTGCGCGTCCTGCGCGTCTTCGGCCGCGCCGGCGACGGGCGTCAATCCGAGACGGATCGCGGCCGCGCTGAGCAGGAGCGCCGCGGCCGTGGTCGTGAGTCGCGGCGGAAGCGACGTCCCGCGCGTGAGCGCCGAGCCGAGGGCGACGAGGGCGAGGGCGTCCGAGACCGCCAGCGCCGCCACCGCGCGTGCGGCTCGAAGCGCGCGACCGGGCTCGGCCGCCGACGCGAACGACGCGACGGCGATCCCGGCCGTCGCCACGGGGAGCGTCACCGCGAGCAGGTGCGTCTCGGAAACGACGAGCGGCATGAGCCCGGCCGCGATCGCGGCGAAGACGGCCGCTTGGGTAAGTCCCTGACGCGAACCGTCCGCGACGCGCGCGACCGCAGCGGCGGAACACAGCACCGCGCCGAACACGAGCAGCGCGCGCCAGGGGTCGACGGTGAATCCACGCCATGCCGCGCCCGATCCGGAAACCGTCCGCACGACCGCCCATGTAGCTCCGCCGAGTGCGACGGCTACGCAGAGCACCCCGAGCGCGCGACGCTGGACCGGCACGTCGCCGAAGGCGGGCGCGAGCGCCGCGCCGGCAAGCGGCGCGACGAGCACCAGGATCAGCGGAACGCTCACGGCGTGCCGCCGGCGATCGCCAGCGCGAGGCCGATCGACGCCAGGGCGGCGGCGATCAGAGGAGCGTGACGCACCTCGATGTCGCGGGCGAACCACGCGACGGCGGACACGGCTGCGATGCCGAGGACCCAAGCCACGCCGTCGCTGCTCCCCGTCACCTGGGGCCCGGCGAACAGCGTCACCAAGAGCGCCGCCTGCGCGATGACGGCGCCGATCTCGAGGCGCCTGAGCGCGTCGGGAGCCACGACGAGCGCCGTCGAACCGGGACTCGAGGCGGTCTCGGCGCCGATGGACACACGACTCGTGATCGCGATCAGTCCCGCGGCGATCGCGAACCAGGCGCCGATGATCGAAGCCGTCTGGCCGCTCGCGATCGCCAGGCCGGCGACCGCGTTGGCTCCGCGCACATCCGATAGCGCGGGCGACGCCGCGCGCAAGGCGCCGGCCGCGACGATCAGCGCCCACGCGGGCGCGAACGACACGTGTCGCGCGATCGAACGTTGGGCGCCCGCGGCGAGAACCGGTCCTGCGTCGATCATCGACGCCGACGGCGCGATACGAGCCGCGGCCACGAACAGCAATGCCAGTGCGACGCTCCCGTCGAAGCGGCCGGAGAGGAGAAGCGTCGAGCCGATCAAGCCGGCGACGCCGGCCGCGAACGCGAACCTGGCGCGGGCGCTCACTGCGCCAGCATACGAGAGGGCTTGTGCGGCGAAGGGGACCCGGCGATCAGCCCGCGACCCGGCGCCCGGTGTCGAACGCCCGAACGAGATGGTTCCAGGAGCAGTCGAGGCAGACCTCGACGACGTAGCAACGGAACTGATCGACGCTCCCGCGAAGTTCGCGGAGCTCCGCGCTCCGCCGAGGCCACCCGTTCGCGCGCTTTAGCTCCTTGCCGTAAGTGTAAAGGACGAGCCGGAGCCCATCGCAGCCGCAGATGGGGCATTCGTCGCGCGTCGGCTCTCCGATGTGTTTCGCGGCGCGGATCAGCTCTGGGTGTGCGTCGCACACATCGATGCGCGATACCAGGCCTCGCCGCAGCTGACGCAGCAACGCGCGCTTGCGCATCCGGTAGTCAACAGTGGCCATGGTTCGGGCATTGTACGCCCGAGGGCCGACGCGCCATAGGCCGTTCCGAGGGGTTCTCTTTCGTGAGAAACGCGTCGTTCGAGCGACTTCGGCCGCTTGCTTGACACCCGGCGTTAACCTCGGCACAATAGCGCCGCGATATATCGGAGCGATATATCGAGCCGCTACATAGAGTGGTCGTCCCGGCATCGAGGCGGGGCGCAGGGAGAGGCCGAAAAGATGCTGGAGCTTGCGGTGCTGGGTCTCCTCAAGGAGAAGCCCATGCACGGCTACGAGCTGGGCCAGCAGCTGCGTGAGCAGCTCGGGCCCTTCGGCCGGTTCTCGTTCGGGTCCTTGTACCCGACGTTGAAGCGCCTCGCCAAAGAAGGAGCCGTCGAGACGGATCTCCCCAAGGGCGAGACGCCGCGCCGGAAGAACGTCTACCGGATCACGGAGCCGGGGGAGGCGCTCTTCGCGCATCTGCTCGAGGAGTCGGGGCCCTCGGTAACCGAGGAACGCAACGCGTTCATGCTCCGGCTGGCGTTCTTCCGCTACATGAAGCCGGAAACCCGCCAGCGCTTGCTCGAAGGTCGGCGGGGGTACCTTCAGGGCCGCCTCACCAAGATGGCAGAGCGGATGAAGAACTGGAAAGACCGGATGGATGCCTACTCGGTCGAGTTGATGCGTTACGGCGTCGACGAAGCCGAGCACGACATCCGCTGGCTCGACGACATGCTCGAGGCGGAACGGCGCAACGGGAACGGAACTTCGACGCCCGCCGCGCCGGCGCCCGAGGGCGCTCACTAGGGGGAGCCCACATGAGGAACGGAACCAAGAAAGTCCGAGTGGCGATCGCCGGTGTTGGCAACTGCGCGTCGGCCCTCGTACAGGGGATCCACTACTACGTCGACGCGAACCCCGAAGACGACGTGCCCGGTCTGATGCACGTCGAGCTCGGCGGGTACCACGTCCGTGACGTCGAGTTCACGGTGGCGTTCGACGTCGACGCGAAGAAAGTCGGCCGCGATCTCGCCGAAGCGATCGAAGCCCCGCAGAACAACACGATCCGCTTCGCCGACGTACCGCCGACGGGCGTCGAGGTGTTGCGTGGACCGACGCTCGATGGGCTCGGCTACTACTACCGCGAGATGGTGGAAGAAGCTCCGGGTTCGCCGGTGGACGTGGCGCAGGCGCTGCGCGACTCGCACACCGACGTGCTCGTGAGCTACCTCCCGGTCGGGAGCGAGGCGGCGACGCGTTTCTACGCCGAGGCCGCGCTGCAGGCCGGCGTCGGGTTCGTCAATTGCATCCCGGTATTCATCGCGTCGAAGCCGGAGTGGGCGGACCGCTTCCGCGCCGCACGTTTGCCGATCATCGGCGACGACATCAAGAGCCAGGTCGGCTCGACGATCATCCACCGCACGCTCGCGAAGCTCTTCGAGGACCGCGGCGTGCACATGGACCACACCTACCAGCTGAACTTTGGCGGCAACATGGACTTCATGAACATGCTCGAGCGCGAACGTCTGCAGTCGAAGAAGATCTCGAAGACGCAAGCGGTGACCTCGAACATGCGCCGCTCGCTCGGCAAGGGAGACATCCACATCGGACCGTCCGACCACGTGCCGTGGCTCGAGGATCGCAAGTGGGCGCACATCCGGCTCGAAGGCCGCGAGTTCGGAAACGTGCCGATCGTCGTCGACCTGAAGCTCGAAGTTTGGGATTCTCCCAACTCCGCGGGGATCGTCATCGACGCGGTTCGCTGCGCGAAGGTCGCCCTCGACCGGGGGGTGGGCGGTCCGCTGATCGGCCCGGCCGCGTACTTCATGAAGTCTCCGCCGGTCCAGTACCCCGACGATGTTGCGCAGCAGATGGTCGAGGCGTTCATCGAGCCTCAGCACGCGGTCGGCTCGAACGGGAACGGCTCGCGTCCGTCGTCCATCGTCGGCGCGCGCTCGGCAGACCTTCACTAGACCCGGGAGCCCTCGGTGATCGGGCCGGCAGCCGCCGGCCGGGCCACTACCTGGCAGCGCGTCGCCGAGGTCCTGTCGCAGACCGGCTTCCGCCGGCTCGTCGCGACGAGGCTCGCCTCGCAGTTCGGGGACGGCATCTTCCAGCTTTCGGCGGCCAAACTCCTCCTGTTCGACCACCCCGGCCCCAACCCCGCGCTCACGCTCGCCGGGCTCGTCGCCGTCACGCTGATCCCCTTCAGCGCCGTCGTGCCGTTCGTCGGCGTGTTCATCGACCGCTGGGACCGCCGGAAGATCCTCACCTACACGCCGGCGATCCGCGCCGTGCTCGCGGCTCTCCTCCCACTGACGATCATCCACGGCGAGAGCAGTCCGGCCTTCTACGGCATCGCCCTTCTCGTCCTGTCGGCGAACCGCCTCTTCCTTGCGACCACATCGGCCGTCCTTCCACGACTGGTTTCTGAAGATGACCTGCTCGTCGCGAACTCCGTCGCGTCCACGGGGGGCAGCATCGCGAGCGTCACCGGGCTCGGCATCGGTGCGCTCATCGCTTCACTGGTTGGCGGAAGCTGGTCTGCCGTCTTCGCCGCGGCGGGGTTCGGGATCGCCGCCGTCCTCGCCCGCAGGATCCCGGTTGGGCGCGACGTGCCGCGCAGGAGGTCGCCGATGCTCGACGCCCTCGGCGTCGTCGCGCGCGAGCTCGGCGACGGACTCCGGCATCTCGCCGGCGCCCCGCGCGTCCGCCTCGCGCTGTCGGCCGTCGGCGCCGGGCAGCTGCTGATCGGGCTGATGACCGGCGCGTCTGCGGTGGCATTCATCTCGCGACTGCATCTCGGTGTCGGCGCGGTGTCCTCCCTGCTCGGGGCCATCGCGCTCGGGATCGGGATCGGCGTCGCGGTCGTCCCACTCGTCGCGCGCCGCCTCCGCGAGGACTTCATCGTGCCCGTCGCGTTCGCGATCGGCGCCGCCGGCGCATTCGTGACGGCCGGATCGCTCTCCCGAGGACGGATGACGGCCGCCGGCGTCGTGGTCGGACTCTCGTACGCGTTCGCCAAGATCCCGGTCGACACCATCGTCCAGGAGGAAATGCCCGACGAGTTCCGTGGCCGCGCGTTCGCCGTCTACGACATGATCTTCAACATCTTCCGGGTCGCCGGGACGGCGCTCGCCGCCGTCGCCGTAAAAGCGAGCGTCCGCCCCGAGACGATCGTGTTAGTCACGGGGCTCTGCTACGTATTCGCTTCTGCAAGCCTTTTCGTCTGGGCACGTAGGATCGTGGAGATGCGATGGCCGCGACGCAAGGCCAAGGACCCGGCCGCGGTCGGCCGGGTACAACCGGTCGATTTCGCGATCCCCGCCGGCGAGATGGTCACGGTGCGCGCGTACGCGGGCTCCCGCGCCGACGAGGAGCCGAGGGTGGTGGTCGTGGGCGGCCGCGAGATGCCGGTCGAGGCGATCGAATGGCGAGCCGTGCAGGAGCGGGACGGCGAGCGCCGGCGCGTGTTCGTCGTCCGGCTCGGAGGCGCCCGTGTCCGGCTCGCCCATATCGAGTCGTCATCCCTCTGGGAGATCGAGCGGGTGCTCGACCCCCGCGGAGAGGCGGGCGGAGCGGGCCGTGACCGGGGGCCGTGATCCCGCTCGAACCGGGCCAGACCCTGCCGGAACCTGCCCGTTCGGACCACCGACTATGGGCTCTTGTGACTCTCAAGCGATTCCGGAAGGTTCCGAAGTCGTTTGAGAGAACAGGAGAAATGATGCGCCTGGGAGACTACGTGCGTACGGTCCGGGCCCGGAGGCGGGCATCGGATCGCTCGCGGGCGCGACGCCGGCCACATGTCGCGTACGTCCTGTCGGGCGGCGGAGTCCTCGGCACGGCGCAGGTGGGCCAGCTCCAGGCGCTCGTCGAATCGGGACGGCTCCCCGACGTCGTGGTGGCCACGTCCGTCGGCGCGCTGAACGCGATGGCCGTCGCGAGCGACCCGACGCCCGCGGGGATGGACCGACTCGCCGAGGTGTGGCGGGGGCTGAAGACCGAAGACATCTTCCCCGGCAGCCGCTTCGCGCGCGCCTGGAACGTCGTGTCGCGGGGCGACCACATCCATCCGAACACCGGCATCCGCAAACTCGTCGAGCAGATCTCGGCCAGTACGTTCGAAGAGACGCTCATCCCGCTGTGGCTGTCGGCGACGAATCTGCGGACGGGTGAGGAGGAATGGTTCTCCTCCGGGTCGCTGATGGACGCCATCCTGGCGTCGACGGCGTTGCCGGGGATCTTCCCTCCGGTGTCCATCGGCGGCGAGCTCTACATCGACGGTGGCGTCGTCAACAACGTTCCGATCTCGAAGGCCGTCGAGCTCGGCGCGAGTCGCATCTACGTTCTGACGTGCGGCACCGCGACCGGGACCCTGCGACCGATCCGGCGGCCGCTCGACGTGCTCGTGCAAGCGTTCGCGCACTCGCGACGGGCGCGCGTCCGCCACGACCTGACGCGGTTCTCGGAGGAAGCTGAGATCGTCATGATGCCGACGTTCGATCCCGGCTTCATCGGCTACAACGACCCATCCCAAAGCGCTCGCCTCATCGACCGCGCGCACGACCTCTCGCTCGAGTTCCTCGCCCGGCCCGCCGCGGTCGAGGCGTAACCCGCAGCAGTTTCCAGCAGCGCGGCGGCCAGTAACACGCCCGCGCGATCGCCACGATGTCACCCCGCCGCACCGCGCCGTAGTGCCGGCTGTCGGTCGACGCGCCGAGGTTGTCGCCGACGACGGCGAACTCGTCGGGCCCGAGGACGAACCCGTCGCCGCCCGGCCGTTCGAAGCGGTCGCCGGGCGTGGCCGCGACGCGTTTCAGATGCTCGGTCCCGTCGGGGCGCCGCACGACGACAACGGCGCCGAGGTGTGGCGCGCCGCGGACGGGGAAGACGGCGACCAACGCCCCAGCCGGCAGGGTGGGCGACATCGAATCGCCCGCGACGCGGACCGGGGACGGCCGTGCGCTGCGGCGAGTCGGTTTCTCCATCGTCGGGCCGAGATGGTATACGTGGCTCGAGGAACGAAGAGACGACGAAGGAGGTCGGCGTGTTGAAAGAGTGGTTCCGCCCCAGCCGCATCGTTCGGGCGCACTGCGATCTGCCGTGCGGTGTCTACGACCCGGCGCAGGCGCGTATCGAGGCCGAATCGGTCAAGGCGTGCATGGAGAAGTGGGCCGGCAGCGACGACCCCGTCTTCAAGGAGCGGGCGGTCGTCATCAAAGAGGAACGCGCGGATCTGGTGAAGCATCACCTGTGGGTGCTCTGGACCGACTACTTCAAGCCGGAACACCTCAAGGCGCACCCGAACCTGCACCAGCTCTTCTGGGATGCGACGAAGGCCGCCGGGGCCGCGAAGAAGACGAACGACCCCGCCGAGGGTCAGAAGCTGCTCGACCTCATCGGCGAGATTGATAAGACGTTCTGGGAGACGAAAAAGGCCTAGGCTCTTCGGTCAACCACGAGGGGGCCCGAAGCGACTCCCGCCAAGCGAAGCGAACGACCAGCTTGTCGGGAGCCGCTTCGGGCCCCCTCGTCTGCCCGTCCGCGCGCCGAGTTCGTCTCTCCTACCGTTGCTTGGTGATGTCCTGGGTGGTCGCCCATTCGTCGAGGAGACGGAAGGCTTCCTCCTTCGGGATTTCGCCGCGGTCGAGACGGATCTCCAGCAGGTAGGCGAGGGCTTCGCCGACGAGCGGGCCCGGCGGGATGCCGAGGTGGGTCATCACGTCGTTTCCGTCGAGCGGCGGCCGGATGCGCTTCAGGTCTTCCTCCGCGGCGAGGTGGGCGATCCGCTCCTCGAGCTCGTCGATGGCGGCGGCCAGCTGCCGCGCTTTGAACCGGTTCCGGGTGGTGCAGTCCGCCCGCACGAGGCGGTTCAATTGGTCGAGGAGCGGGCCGGCGTCGCGCACATAGCGCCGCACGGCGGAGTCGCTCCAGCCCATGCGGAAGGTATGGAACCGGAGATGCATCTCGACGAGTTGCGTCACCGTGTCCACCACTTCGCCGGGGAAGCGGAGCTCGCGCAGCCGCCGTTCCGCCATCTTGGCCCCCACCACCTCGTGATGGTGGAACGAGACCTTCCCTCCCTCGAACTTCCGGGTCGCCGGCTTGCCGATGTCGTGCAAGAGTCCGGCAAGACGCAGCGGGACGTCCGGCTCACGGCCGCGATCGGACGCGATCAGCTTGTCGACAACCGCGAGCGTATGGAGATAGACGTCCTTGTGATGGTGGATCGGATCCTGCTCGAGCCGGAGGGCGGGGAGCTCCGGGAGGAACTCGGCGGCGAGCTCCGTCTGGACGGCCAGGTCCAAACCCTTCGACGCGCCCGGCGCGGCGAGGATCTTGATCAGCTCGTCACGGATGCGCTCGGCGGAGACGATCCCGAGCCGAGTGCGCTGCTCGCGCATCGCCCCAACCAGGGCCGCGTCGGGCGTCACATCCAGCTGCGCGACGAACCGGGCGGCGCGCAGCATACGAAGCGGATCATCCGAGAACGACTCCTCCGGAGCCAGCGGCGTGCGCAGTCGCTTCGCCGCGACGTCCTCGAGCCCTCCGAACGGATCGACGAACGTCAGCTCCGGCAGCTTGAGCGCCATCGCGTTGATGGTGAAATCCCGCCGGGAGAGGTCGGCTTCGATCGTCGCGACCGGCATCACCTCGGGCTGACGCGAGTCGGGCGGGTAACGTTCGCTCCGGAACGTGGTGATCTCGAGCCAACGCCCGTCTCTGAGAACCCCCACGGTTCCGAACTCGATCCCCACGAGTCGTTGCGTCTCCGCCCAGCCGCGCACGACATCGAGCACCTCGTCGGGCTTCGCGTCCGTCGCGAAGTCGAGATCGCCGATCTCGCGTTGCAGGACGGCGTCGCGCACCGACCCGCCCACCAGGTACAGCGACCGCCCGGCCTTGGAGAAGCGGCGCGCGAGGTCGGACGCGACCGGCGCGACCTTGACCAGCTCGCGGACCCTGGCCGCCTTGTCGGGAGGAGGCTTGCTCACGCAGTAGAGGATATCCGCGGGCGCGCGGAGGTCGGCACATTTGAAGCGACGGGCAGCTGCGGAGGCTAGACCACGCCCTGCTGCTGGAGCGCGATGGAGAAGTCGTGGGGCGACGATGCCGCCGTCGCCGCGTCGTCGACCGAAACGGCGCCCGACCGGACCAGCTGAACGAGGTGCTGGTCGAAGGTCTGCATCCCGTAGAAGTCGCCCTCGCGGATCACGTCCTCGATCAGGTGGGTCTGCTCGGGATTGACGATCATGTCGTACACGCGGCCGTTGCTCACCAGCACCTCCACGGCCGGGACGCGGCCCGAGCCGTCGGCGCGGAGGATGAGCCGCTGCGAGATCACGCCGCGCAGCGTTCCGGCGAGCGTCATGCGCGCCTGCATCTGCTGGTGCGGTGGATAGAAGTCGATGATCCGGTTCACCGTCTCGGTCGCGTCGAGCGTATGCAGCGTCGAGATCACCAGGTGTCCCGTCTCCGCCGCCATGAGCGCAGCCTTGACCGTTTCATAGTCGCGCATCTCACCGATGAAGATCACGTCGGGATCTTGACGTGCAACGTGCTTGAGCGCGGTGGCGAAGTCGATCGTATCGATGCCGACCTCCCGCTGATCCACGATCGCGAGGCGGTCGGCGTGGAGCACCTCGATCGGATCTTCGATCGTGACGATGTGGCAGCGTCGCGTCGAGTTGATGTAGTTGATCATCGCGGCCGTCGTGGTGGTCTTCCCCGAACCGGTCATACCGGTGACGAGGATCAGCCCGCGTTGCTCGTCGCACAGCGAGCGCACGACGCTGGGGAGCCCGAGCGCTTCGAAACCCGACGACCCCGGGAGCACGCGCCGGATCGCGATCCCCACGGCGCTGCGCTGGCGGAAGGCGTTTACGCGGAATCGCGCGACGCCGGGCAGCGTGTACGCGAAGTCCGCCTCGTTGGACTGCTTGAACGCGCGGACCTGATCCTCGGTCATCAGGTCGAACGCCATCCGCTCGACGTCCGGCGAATGAAGCGTGGGCAGGTCGAGCGGAACGAGCTCGCCGTCGATCCGCAGATAGGGCGGACCACCGGAGCGGACGTGCAGGTCTGAGGCCATGCGTTCGGCCGCGATGTGAAGGAGCTCGTCGATCTCCATGGGGACCAATTCAAGGGAAGCTCGGAGGGCTCCGACT
>Ga0070707_100003264_pt1 | contig 15375 bp, 11 predicted proteins | sample KBSK5502metaG_FD_65468 | JGI IMG/M metagenome (GOLD analysis project Ga0070707, IMG submission 65468) | Corn, switchgrass and miscanthus rhizosphere microbial communities from Kellogg Biological Station, Michigan, USA - KBS K5-50-2 metaG | ecosystem: Host-associated > Plants > Roots >... | reverse complement strand
GGGATTTGCGGAACGGCGATGGGTTCGGTGGCGGCGGGGTTGTCCGAGCGCGGATTTAAGATCAGCGGCTCGGACGAAAATGTTTATCCGCCGATGTCGACCTTTCTGGCGAAGCGGGGTATTGCACTGAACGAAGGTTATCGCGCGGAAAATATCCCGGCCGGCGTCGATGTTGTTGTGGTCGGCAACGCGATTAAACGCGGCAATCCGGAGGTAGAAGCAGTTCTTAACCGCAAACTTTTTTATACATCCTTGCCGGAGGTCTTGCGCAATCATTTTCTGCGGGGTCGCCACAATCTGGTGGTTACCGGCACGCACGGAAAAACAACTACCACTGCGTTGCTGGCGTGGATTATGGAAAAGGCCGGGCGCAAACCTGGTTATCTGATCGGCGGTTTGCCGAAAAATCTCGGACAAGGCGCGCGTCTGAATGACTCTAAATTTTTCGTGATCGAAGGCGACGAATACGACACCGCCTTCTTTGACAAGCGGTCGAAGTTTCTGCATTACCTGCCCGAACTGATCGTCGTAAATAACATCGAGTTCGATCACGCCGATATCTTTAACAACATCGACGAAATCAAATTGAGCTTTCGCCGCTTGCTCAACGTTGTGCCGCAAAACGGGATGGTCTTGTTGAATGGCGACGATCGCAATTGCGTAGAAGTCGCCAGGAGCTGTCCGGCCCAGATTTTGGCGGTGGGTTTTTCAGAAAACTGCGCGCAACGAATTCGCGACGTAGCTTACTCAGGCGCCGGTTCACGCTTTAAACTGGGTGAAGAGACGTTTGAGATTCCGCTCATTGGCGAATTCAATGTCCGCAACGCGGCAATGGCGGTGACCGCCGCGCGCTTCTATGATGTAACGAAGGCGAAAATTGACGAAGCACTGAAAACTTTTTCCGGCATTTCGCGCCGCCAGGAAGTCCGGGGCGAAGCGCGCGGCGTGAAGGTAATCGACGATTTTGGGCACCACCCGACTGCAATCGCCCAAACGCTGCACGCCTTGCGCCACCAGTATGCAGGCCATCGTATCTGGGCTGTGTTCGAGCCACGCTCGAATACTACGCGCCGTGCAGTTTTTCAGCAGAGTTTGCCGGAGGCGCTAAAACTTGCCGATGGCGTGTTCATCGCGCAGGTGGCGAAGATCGAGCAAATCGCCGAGAGCGAGCGGCTGAATCCGGAAGCAGTTGTCAATCATATCGCGAAATCCGGCCGTCCTGCCTTTTATGAAAAGTCCGCCGACGCAATTGTCGATCGAATCGTACCGATGTTACAGCCTAACGATATCGTCGCGGTCTTCAGCAACGGCGGGTTCGATAATATCCACGAAAAGCTTTTGCAGAAGTTGAAGCGATGAAGGGTTGAAGCGATGAAGCGATGAAGCGATGAAGCGATGAAGCGATGAAGCGGCAGGCTCTATTCCTCTTTAACGCTTCGACGCTTCAACGAATCAACGCGGCGGCGGAGCCGCCGACGTATGGTCGTGCACAATTCGCCAGCCATCATTCGTTAGTCGAAAGATCAAGGTAAAGCGGCCGTGCGGTTGGTCTTGGGCGCGTTTTAATTGCCACCGGCCGAGAACAACGGCGACATCGCGAGCAAGCGGCGCAATCTCGAGATCGGAAAAAGTGAGAACGCCCATTTTCGCGCGATCGGAATATTTTTTGTGATAGCGCTCGCGCACCGTTTCCCAACCCCGCATGACCTTGTCTTCGGATACGAAGATGGTCGATCTTGCGCGGGCATAGCCGCTCATGAAGCCATCAATATCGCCACGGTTCCAGGCTGCCTCTTGCGCGCGAAGAACAGCGCGAATCCTGGTGACGACCTGGTCGCGTTCACCCGAGGATATTGCAGCGGCCCGGGTCATGGCGAAAAGGCAAATGACGAATGCATTCGGGCGCACAAAGTATTGGACGAAATGGCGGCTCATTTGTAAAACTCCCCAGTATTATCAACTTGAAACCTGCGGCATCCAGGTGCTGCATGAGGATTTTTTCCGGATGAGGCGGGCGAAGTGAATTGACCCGCCACCTTCAACTTAGTACTATGCTCTATTTTCCGGTCATATAATACCGTGCATCGATTTTCCTGCAGCGCGACGATTTTGGTTGCTGCCGCGGTTGGCGCTTTAGGGCAGCGGGTGGTAACGGTCGACCCCGCTTCGGCGCCAGCAGTTGCCGTCGTCACGCCGCCTCCGCCTGCGCCGTCAGCACCTGCACCTCCGGGGGCAGCGAAAACAGTGCGGTTGCAATATCCAAACAGCGACGTGCAGGATGTCTTGCACTTGTACGAGCAGCTCACCGGTAAAAAGCTCGTCATGGATAATTTCGTCCAGGGCAAGGTGAACATATTCATCAGCAATCCGGTGCCGCGGGAGGAAGCGATCAAAATCATCGAAATCAATTTGCTGCTGAATGGTTATTCGTTAGTCCCGTCCGAAGGCGATATCGTCAAGGTGATCGGCACCGGAAAAAACCCGCGCACGACCGGTGTGCCGATTGTTTCAGACGAGACGGAGATTCCCGAAGGCGATCATGTCATCAGCTACTTGTTTAAACTGCGCTATGCCGACCCGCAGGAGCTGCAACAAGCGCTCGGCCAATATCTTTCGCCGCCCCAGCCCTATACGTCGTTTTTAGCGCTACCCAAGGCGGGCGCGATTCTGATCACGGAGAATTCGAGCGTCATTCGCACGCTCGCCCGCATTATCAACCAGATCGACATCCCGCCCGCAGAAGTCGTGAGCGAGTTTATCAAACTGGAGCGCGCCGACGCGAGCAAGGTGGTGGACATGCTGAAGGATATTTTTGAGAAAGGCGAGAAAACCGGGCAGCCCGGTCAGCCTGGATATGGCGGTGTGCGCAACGTGCGGCCGCCTGGCGCAAATGTGCCGCAACCGGCCAATGTGGAAAGCGATCTGGGCGCGTTGACGGCGCTGACCGAGGAGTCCGTCGTGGTCGGGAAAATCAAACTTTCCGCGGATGTGCGCACGAACCGCATCCACGTCATCACCCGACCGGTCAACATGCCGTTCGTCCGGAAGTTGGTAGCGGAGTTCGACGCCAACGTTGAATTTGCCAAACCGGTCACGCGCGCATTGAATTACATCTCCGCGGCCGACGTGTTGCCGGTCATCGTGCAAGCCTTGACCGAACCGGGAGAAGCTGTCCCCGGTGGCGCGGAAGGTGGTGCTGCGCCTAGTCAGAGTCCAGGGCAACCGCGCCGCGCCACAACGGCCCCGGCCACAACCGGCGGCTACGCGGGCACCACCGGCACTACTGGGATGGGTGGCGCTGGCGGCGGCGGCGGCACACTCAACATTTCTGAAGAACTCTCGACTCAGCCCGTGGACACCACGCCGAAGTCCGTCACTGTCGGCAACGCCAAGATCATCGCCGACCAGCGCGCCAACACCATTATCATGCTCGGCAATCGCGAAGTCGTCGCGAAAGTGGAAAAGATTCTCGACGAGATGGACGTCAGAGCGCCGCAGGTGGCGCTCAGCACCGTCATTGGCGAGTTGACACTGACCAAGGACGAAACATTCGGCGTGGATTATTTTGTCAGACACCAAAGATTTCTGAAGGGGGCGGAGACAACAAACTTCACTGGCATATCTCCGTTTCCCGGCGGTGGGACGACAACTAGCTCACCCAATCCGAGTCCGGGAGGCTCTCCCATAACAACGACTACTGGGGGCAGCGTCTTTGATCCCGGTAACTTGATCACCTTTACGCAGCTGGCGACGCACGCCGCCAGTGGAGCGAATGCCTATCTCGCCCTCGGAAACACGCTTGCTGCGGTCGTTCACGCGCTTGAATCGACCAACCGTTTTCGTGTTATCAATCGGCCAACGGTTTTCACCAGTAACAACAAGAAAGCGATCATTGCCTCGGGCCAGGAAATTCCGGTTCCGGTAAACACATTGTCCAATGTCGTCAATCAAGTTTCACCGACCGGCGTGGCTGCGGTGGCTTCCAATATCGAATTCAAAAGAATCGCGCTCCAACTTGAAGTCGTGCCGTTGATCAATTCCGAGAAAGAAGTGTCGCTCGATATCTTACAGAAGCTCGACAGCGTCGCCGGCTCGACAATCGTGAACGGCAATTCCATTCCGAACATTGCTACCCGCTACGTTCGCACGAATGTCACAGCGCCAAATGGATCGACAATCGTTCTGGGCGGTCTCATCACCGACAGTAAGCAAAAGAATTTCAATGGTATTCCGGTGCTCGATCGCATTCCGTACCTCGGCGTTCTGTTCCGCACGACCACGGTCACTAACATGCGCACGGAGTTGATTATTCTAATGTGTCCGGAAGTGACGCTGAGCGCTCTCGACCTTCACCGTTTGCGCGAGAAACAGGAGGACAAAACGCATTTTGGACCGGAAATTGACCAGGGGAATTGCCCAGATTGTCCGCCGCGCGCAGGTGAAGGTAAGCAACTGGAACAATTGCCGCCTCCTGATCTGCCTTCGGTGAAAGATGTGATAAAATCCAAGTAGTCCCCCGTATGAAAAAGGTAATTCTGATCGCGCTTGCAATCAGTTTGAGGACCGCAGTCGCACAAATCGCCGACATCTTCGACGATCCGTTTTTCCATTCCACTGACACGTTAGCTGCGCGTGACGGTCTGGGGCTGCTGCATCAAAGCCACACTGTCTACGACACGGATTTCGCACCGCGCTACCATTGGCGTCCACTGTATTGGCTCGAGGGAAAGAGAGACCTGATTAGGCAACCGGCTTATGTTGGCGCGGTGCAACGTGATTTGCAGCGCCTCGGTTATTACTGCGGCCCGATCGACGGCGTGTATTCGGTCGAAGTGAGCGACGCAATCGCGCGTTTGCAGAAGAATTATTCCATGCGGGTGACTGGCACCCTTACGATTCCCGTGCGTCGCGCACTCCATTTGCCTTGATGAATATGCCAGTCAGTCAGTCAGTCGTCGATCTTTTGCTCGCCGGGGGAGTGCCGTCGCGTGATGAAGCGGCACAGCTCGCCCAAAATCTCAACGGCGGTTCATGGGTTGGACAGGTGCTCGATTCCGGTAAGGTGGATGAGACCAGATTCCTCAACGCGATCGGCCAGTTCTTCAAGGTGCCAGTGATTTCGCTCGATCCAAAGAAGATCGATCGAGAGACATTGTCGATCCTGCCGAGCCGCTTTGTTTTTCAACACCACATTCTTCCAATTGAAGCGAAAGAGAATTCAGTCGTGCTCGCGACTTACGATCTCTTCAACTCAATCGGCCGTCAACTTGTCGGACAGCTTTTGAAAAAGCCGGCCGAATGGGTGCTGGTGCCGCGCGCCCAACTTCTGCGCACGATGAAAACGCTCTACGGCATCGGCGCGGAAACATTCGATGAAATCCTGAAAACCAACCGCGCCTTCGAGGTGCTGCAGGATGCGGAAACCGCCATTGAGCTAAATGCCGACGACCCGGAAGCGTCCGTGGTAAAATTCGTGAATCAGATTATTCGCGAAGCGATTGTTGAGCGCGCGACTGACATTCATGTCGAGCCACTCGAAAACGATCTGCGCATTCGCTATCGAATCGATGGCATTTTGCACGAAGTCGCGGTGCCGCCGCAGTTGCGCGTATTGCAGTCGGCTATTATCTCGCGCCTCAAAGTTATGGCGCACATGGATATCGCCGAGCGGCGTTTACCGCAGGATGGCCGGATGAATTTGCATGCGAACAATCAGGAAATCGACGTTCGCGTTTCCACCATTCCGACCGTGAACGGCGAATCAATTAGCCTCCGTTTGCTCAGTCGCGGCAATCAACAATTCGGCTTCGAACGTCTCGATCTGGGCAAGAAACAAGAGGAAGTCATTCGTCATCTGCTCGCGCAACCAAACGGCATTATTTTGCTAACCGGCCCGACCGGCTGCGGAAAATCCACTTCGCTCTATTGCTTCTTGACCAGCATTAACTCGGTCCAGCGCCGAATTATCACGATCGAGGAACCGGTTGAATATCGCCTGCCTGGAGTTTTGCAGATGGATGTGAAACCAGAAATCGATTTCACCTTTGCGCGCGGGCTACGTCATATTTTGCGACAGGACCCCAACGTCGTGATGGTCGGTGAGATTCGCGACGTCGAAACGGCGGATATCGCCATCCGCGCCGCCATGACTGGTCACCTTGTTTTCAGCACCCTGCACACGAATGACGCTGTCGGTGGCATCACCCGCCTACTCGATATGGACGTGGAGCCATTTCTACTCGCGTCGGTGGTGAAGGCGTTCATCGCGCAGCGGCTTGTGCGCACCATCTGTCCGGAATGCGCGGATCAAGTTGAATATCCGGCTGATTACCTGGCTGAAATCGGTTTTCCGGTTAAAGAACTCGGCGCGAGATTTCTTCGCGGCAAAGGTTGTGAGCAATGCCGCCAAACCGGTTACCAGGGCCGCGCCGCGATCTATGAAATTTGCGTCGTGACCGAGCCGCTGAGGAAATTGATCATGCAAAAGCGCGATGGCGGCGAACTCAAGCAGTGTGCCATCGCCGAAGGCATGTTCACCCTGAGGCAGGACGGCTGGCGCCGCGTCGCCCAAGGCAAAACAACCATCGAAGAAGTCGTTCGCGTTACGCAGACCGACGAAGTGATGGCCGAAACGACCGAAGACGCCCAGCCCGTGGTGGCTTCGGGGTCTGCCTAACAAGGCGCGATAGCATCGTCAAGCAGCAACGCGCGGTCATCCCGAGCCGCGCAGACGGCGAGGGACCTCGCTATTGTCGAAGAATATACTTCCTACCCAGATCTTCCCACTTTGGATTCAGCGTCCGCACAAGATCATTTTTCTTCTCGCGCCGCCAGCCCTTTATCTCCTTTTCGCGCGAGATCGCAACGCGCGGATCGTCGAACGATTCGTAGTAAACGAGTCGATCAACTTTGTACCGCTTGGCGAAGCTTTGTTTGCTCGTATTTGCGTGAAACCATAGGCGACGGACGAGACTGTTAGTGACACCAGTATAGAGAACGACCCGACTTCGATTGGTCATCATGTATACGTAATAAACCTTCATTTACTCAACGCGCGGTCATCCTGAATGAAGTGAAGGATCTCACCACAGCCTCATTGATCACGCTAGCTGGCCGGTGCGTTCCGGATTTCATAGGTGAGGTCCCTCGCCGTCTGCGCGGCTCGGGATGACAAGCTAATTATATACCGCGTAATTCAGCGATCGCTTTTGCGTAGTCCTTTGCGTGGAAGATCGATGTTCCGGCGACAAGGACGTTGGCGCCATGTTCGATTGAGACGCGCGCGGTCTCGACATTGATGCCGCCGTCGACCTCGATGTTAATCTTCTGCTGGCGCGACTCATTCCAATCGGCCGCGCGTTTTACTTTTTGCATTTGATCGGCGCGGAACGACTGACCGCCGAAGCCAGGATGAACTGTCATGACAAGCAACAGGTCAATCCTGTCTAGGAACGGCTCGACTTCGCCAAAGGGCGTAGCCGGATTCAGGGTAAGTCCGGCGCGACAGCCGCTTTGTCGTATTTGCCGCAGCGTTTTCGCGACATCGTGTTTCGATTCGGATTCAACGTGAACAGTAATCGAGTTGGCGCCGGCTTCGACAAATCGCGAAACGTAATGGTCGGCGCGCTCGATCATCAGGTGCACATCAAGCGGAAGCTTTGTCAGCTTGCGGACCAAAGCGACAATAGCCGGACCGAAAGAAATATTATCGACGAAATGGCCATCCATGATATCGCAATGGATCCAATCTGCACCCGCGACTTCGACATTGTGGACTTCTTCGGCGAGCCGTGAGAAGTCGGCGGCGAGAATGGACGGGGCGACGAGGATTTTCGCCATAGAGTGGTGGAGTAATGGAGTAGTGGAGCAATGGGATAATGGCAAATGACCCAGCATTCCACGCTCAGATAACTCGATATAATGTGAATATGGGCTTGACGGCGCGGGCGACTGTTTCATGTTACCGCGTTTCAGCCGGTTAAGAATCGCGCTCGCGGCGCATGATTTGCTGCGAAGATCGACAATCGCGCTTCCGAGCGGACTGGAAAGCGAAAATTAGCGCATGTTCAACGGACTCTTCGGCTGGCTTTCGAGCGACATTGGGATCGATCTCGGTACGGCCAACACTCTTGTTTACGTTAAGGACCAGGGGATTGTGCTGCGCGAACCATCTGTCGTAGCGGTGCAAGCGGGGACGAATAAGGTGCTCGCAGTTGGCGACGAAGCGAAGCGAATGCTTGGGCGCACCCCCTCGAATATTGTCGCCGTGCGTCCATTGAAGGATGGCGTGATCGCAGATTTTGAGGTGACGGAAGCAATGCTGCGCCACTTCATCGCCAAGGTGCACAATCGTCGGGTCCGGGCCCGACCGCGTGTGGTTATCGCCGTTCCGTCCGGAATTACCGAAGTAGAGAAACGCGCGGTGCGCGAGTCCGCCACGCACGCTGGCGCGCGCGAAGTTTACCTGATCGAAGAGCCGATGGCAGCCGCGATCGGGGTTGGGTTGCCAGTCCAGGATCCGGCCGGCAACATGATCATTGATATTGGCGGTGGAACGACTGAGGTGGCGTTGATTTCTCTTTCAGGAATTGTGTTTAGCCGGAGCGTGCGGGTGGCGGGGGACGAGCTGGATGAAGCTATCGTGCAATACATGAAGCGCGCCTACAACCTGATGGTGGGTGAACGAACAGCGGAAGAAATCAAAATCAAAATTGGCTCGGCCTATCCGAGCGAAAAGGAAACGAGTGTGGAAGTGAAAGGGCGCGACCTGGTAGCTGGGTTGCCCAAGACACTGATGATTACGTCGCAGGAAGTGCGCGAAGCGTTGCTCGAACCGATCTCCACGATTGTCGATTCCGTCCGCATTACGCTGGAGCGTTGTCCTCCGGAACTGTCCGCCGATTTGGTAGATCGAGGCCTGGTGCTGGCGGGTGGCGGCGCGCTGCTGCGCGGGTTCGACAAACTTTTGAGCGAGGAAACAGGTTTGCCTGTCCATGTTGCGGAAGATCCGCTGAGCGCGGTGGCGGAAGGAACAGGCAAATGCCTCAATGAAATTAAATTTTTGCGTCAAGTGGCCGCGGCCGACCGCCAGTGGCGCTAACGATTTCGGGTTTCGGATTTCGGATTGCGGAAAAATTTGTTGTCCGCAGCTGATGTCGATCCTTTTCCCTCTGCAATCCGCAATCGCTAATCCGCGGTTGGAATGAACCGCACGAGCATCATCGCGCTGCTCATATTCGGCGCCATTCTCGGGTATTTTCTCAGTTTTGGAACCGAGACGACGCGAAGATTTCAAGCGAGCGTTTATCAATGGCTCGCGCCGTTTTTTACGACAGGCTCGGGATTGCAAAAGCAGATCACATCGGTGCGCACGGGGTTGAAATCGCTGGAGGAGTTGGAGCGTGAGAACGGTGCGTTACAAGTGGAGAATCGGCAGCTCCGCGCAACCAATCAGGCATTGCGCGACGTCGAACACGAAGTCAATCGCTTACGCCATGCGCTGAATTATCGTGACCGCTCGGTTTTCAAGTTAGTGCCGGCCGAAATTGTGACGCGTGATTCGTCTACCTGGTGGCACACGGTCACAATCAACCGGGGCAAGGAAGACCGGATCGACAGCGACATGCCGGTGGTAACTGACGAAGGACTCGTCGGCAAAACCACCACCGTAAGCAATACCATCTCAATCGTGCTGCTGGTGACGGATGAAAATTGCAAAGTGGCCGCTTCGGTCGAAGGAACGCGCGAGCAGGGAATTGCCTCTGGCGAACGCGTGGCCGGTGGTCTGACGCCGCTGCTCGATCTCAACTTCTTAACGAAACAGGCAAATCTTCAGCCGGGACAAAAAGCTTATACCTCAGGCGTGGGCGGTGTGTTTCCGTCCGGGTTGCTGATTGGAACGGTGAAAAGTTTCCGCGTCCGCGAATTGGATGGGCAAGCCCAGCTGGCGCCGGCGGTCGATCTGTCGCACTTGGAAGATGTGTTCGTGGTAACCGGACGAAAATGATTTTCTTTTTTATTTTGCTGGCACTGGTGTTGGTCACTCAAATCGTGGAATTTTACATTCCGCCAATCGACTGGATGTGTAACGCGCACATTTACATTGCGCCGGTGATTGTTTTTTACGGAGCGATGGCGCTGCCATTTCCGTTGATGCTGGCACTGGCCTTGTTTGCCGGCATGCTTCTCGACGCGCTTACGGTGCAAGTGATCGGCTCGAAGGTTGAAATCTCGATGGGATGGTCGATACTTCTCTACGCAGTGCTGGCGGGAATTATGCATGGCTTAAGGCCACTTTTCATCCGCGGCCGCTGGGAAGTGCATTGCATTTTGAGCGGTATTTGCACCTCAGCAGTTGTTTTGGCGCAATATTTAATGATCACATTTCGTCGTGGCTCGGTTTTCTTCTCGCGGGAAGTCTGGTGGCAAATTGGTGGACCAGGTTTGATGGCAATGCTGATGGCTCCGCTGATTTTTTGGGCCTTGCATGGTGTCGCGCGCCTCAGCCGTTATCCATATTTGCCTGAGAGGAGCCATCTCGAATGAACCGGCGCCAGCTGAACCCACGTCTGCGAGTCCAATTTTTGGGATTGCTGATGTTGCTGGGGATGGGCGCGCTTGGTCTCCGGCTTTGGTGGATCCAGGTGGCGCATGGCGCAGAGTGGACGGCGCAGATTCGCGGCAGCTCGCAAGCCACCGTGCGTATTCCTTCGGTCCGCGGCGAGATTCGCGACCGCAACGGACTGACGCTCGTTCAAAACCGTGCCAGCTACGAGGTGGATTTCTATTTGCCCGAGATGGTGAAGGGTTATCGTGAGCGTTTCGGTTCCCCGCCCCTGAGTGAGCACCGCGCCATCATCAATGGCATGCCCAAGGACGTGAAGGAGCCCGATATCATCAGGATCGTCAATGACGGCGTGGTGCCGCGCCTGAATGATCTCGATCTGGCGCGCGATTACAACGCCGGCCAACTGCAACGGCATTATCGAAATGAGACGGAGGTGCCGTATTCCTATATTAAAGACATCGATTTCCCGACCATGGCCAAATTTTCCGAGCACGACGTCGGATTGCCGGGGGTGGACATCGCGATCAAACCAGTACGCTCGTATGTTTACGGCGCGCTGGCGGCGCACTTGTTAGGCTACGTCGGCCCGCCCGATGATACCAATAAGGAGGAAGCGAGAAAATACACCTTCTATCAAGGAGACGTCGAAGGAAAGTCGAACGTCGAGAAAGCGATGGACGATTATCTGCGCGGCCAACCGGGGGTACGTTATCTGCGCCGCAATGCTAAAGGCGTGATTGATGGCGTTCTTCGCGAGGTACCCCCGAAACAAGGAGCCAACGTTCTCCTGACGATCGATGCGCGCATTCAGGCAATAGCCGAAGAAGCGCTGCGCGCAATTGGGCGCGGCGCGGCCGTAGTTATCGATCCAAACAATGGCAATGTGCTGGCGATGGCGTCGGTTCCGTCGTTCGACCCGAATACATTTATTCCAAGCATCAAAGCGAAAGATTGGAAGGCGCTGGAAAAGGACGAAAGCGATCCGCTCGTCAACCGCGCAATCAGTGCCTTGCCTCCAGGATCGACCTTCAAAATTGTCACCTCGCTGGCAGGATTGCGCCGGAACTTGGCGAACGCGCATTTCACTTGCACCGGCGGCGTGAGTTATGGTGATCATTATTTCAAATGCTGGGTCGCGGAAAAACATTACACCCACGGCACCCTCGGATTGGCCGACGCGATCAAAGTCTCGTGTGATGCATTCTTTTATCAGTATGGAAACGCCGCCGGCATCCAGTCGATCGACGAGGTTGGGAAAATGCTGGGCTTGGGGGAAGAATCCGGCATTCATTTAACCGGGGAGCAGCCAGGGATTCTGCCGGGGCCGGAATGGATGCAAGTGCATCATCCGCAAGAGCGCTGGTCGCAGGCGCAAACGGCGAACGTGTCGATTGGCCAGGGTTACACGCTTGTTTCGCCGCTACAGTTGGCGATGGCATATTCGACGGTGGCAAACGGCGGCGTCTGTTATTACCCGCGTTTGGTGGACAAGGCATTGAACCAGGATGGCTCGCCAGTTCTCGATGAGAAGGGCAAACCGGTCGTGCCGGCGACGCCGGTGTTACGCACTGACTTGCGTGATAAATTCTCACCTGGCCAGATCGACATCGTACGCAAGGGCCTTTGGAAAGTGGTCAACGAAGACGGCGGTACCGGCGGACGCGCGCGCTTGAAAGAGGTGGTCGTCGCGGGTAAGACCGGTACGGCCCAGGCGAGCGATCGTGGCCACAAGGACACCATCGCGTGGTTCGCTTGCTTTGCTCCATTCGATCATCCCAAATATGTTGTCGCGGCGATGGTGCAGGGCGGCGAGCATGGCGGCAGCGTTGCCTGTCCCATCGCCGATCGAATTATGGAGCGCGCCCTGGCGCTCGATGAAGGCAAGTTCGACATGCAAGTGGCGTGGCTTCCGCCCGCGCACAAGCCGAATCCATTTCAATTGATCAAAGACGTCACCTTTAAGGATTCTGGCCCGAATTCCGGCGGCGCCGACGAGGAAAATGCGGACGACTCACAGAACGCCGATGTGCAAATGGCTGCCGCGGGCGGGTCCCCTGATGTGGAGCCGGAAGCCGATGCTCAAGGTAAAGTGGCGAACCGTGGCCGGGTGGCTCGCGCGGTTCCAGTGGCGCAACCGCAGCGGCAACCGAACTTTTTCGAGCGACTTTTTGGAGTTAAACGTCAACCTGCGTCGCAACCCACACCCGCGCCGCGTCGCGCGTTCCCGCGATGAACCGTCGACTTGGCGTAGTAATGAGTGAGGCAAGTCCGCCTGGGTTTCGCATCGCTGCAACAGTTCAAATTTATGTTAGACAAAGTAAGAAAATTTCTGGGCCTACCTTCTCGAAGGACTGGCAACAAATTGGTTTTAAGCGTGGAAAGACTCGAGCGACGAGTGGCGTTGCTCGAGAATGGGCGGCTGGAAGAATATAGCGTTGAGCGGAGCGACTCGCGCAACATCGTCGGCAGCGTTTACAAGGGTCGCGTTAAGAATATCGAGATGGGTCTGAAGGCGATGTTCGTCGAGATCGGCCTGGAGAAAAACGCGTTCCTGCATTTTTGGGACGCGATTCCGGCGGCGCTCGACAGCGGAATCGAAGAAATCGACCGGCCCGGAAAAAAACAACGAAAGCGGATCACGGCGAAGGATATTCCGAATATCTATCCGGTTGGCTCGGAAGTGATCGTGCAGGTGACGAAGGGTCCAATTGGGACAAAGGGCCCGCGCGTTACGACGAATTTGAGTTTCGCGGGGCGCTATCTCGTCTTGATGCCATTTAGCGACCGGAGTGGAGTTTCCCGAAAAATCGAGGACCCCAAGGAACGCGAGCGCCTCCGCAAAATTGTGCGGCAACTTGATATTCCAGACGGCATCGGTGTGATTATTCGCACGGTAGGCGAAGGTCAGCGGGCACGTTATTTTGTTCGCGACCTGCGTTTCTTGCTCGATCATTGGGCCAAAGTCGAAGAGTTAATTCGCACACGGCCGGCGCCCTGCTGTGTTTTTGAGGAACCCGATTTGGTCGAGCGGACCGTGCGCGATTTTTTGACCGACGAAATCGACGAAGTGCTCTGCGATGATCGAGCATCGCTCGAACGGATGAGCGAATTAGTGGGCCATATTTCGCGACGGGCCAGTAATCGTTTGAAATTTTACGACGGAACGGAGCCAATTTTCGAAGCGCTCGGCATCCAAGAGCAAATTGATGATGCGTTTCATCGACAGGTTTGGCTCAAGTGCGGCGGCTATATCGTTATCGACGAGACCGAGGCTCTCGTCGCGATCGACGTCAATACCGGTCGTAACAAAGGTGGGCGCGACGTCGAGAAGACAATTCTGCAAACAAATCTGGAAGCAGCGGACGAAATCGCGCGCCAGCTTCGCTTGCGCAACATCGGCGGATTAATCATCGGCGACTTCATCGACATGAAGAGCCGCAAGGATCAACAATTCGTTTACACCCTGATGAAGGAGCGCCTTAAGCGCGATAAGGCTAAAACGCACGTCCTGCCCATTTCGCAGCTCGGCTTGATGGAAATGACGCGTCAGCGTGCGCAGGAGAGCTTAAGCGACACGATCTATGAAAACTGTCCGTACTGCGGCGGGCGCGGCGTAGTCAAAACTTCTATGACCACGAGCGTGGAATTGCATCGGACGCTCAATACCGTCATGCGCACATATCAGGATAGCGTGCACGATTTTCGGGTTATTCTGAATCCGGACGTGCTCAAACGATTGAAGGAAGAGGATGAAGAATTGCTCATCGATTTGGAGCGCCGCTACGCCAGCCGGCTGATGTTCCGCGGAGACCCTAGCTACCATCACGAGAAATTCCTCATTACGGACGCGAATACTGGGGCAGAGCTCAAAGTATAAACGATTATCCAGGCCTTTTCTCTGCCCGAAGGGTCGGGCTGCGTCCTGCTTATTTTTGCCAAAAAAAGGCGCGATTTTTGGTTGACCCTTCCTCAAAGGTGGTTACCTAAAGCCGCAAGGAAAACAGTATGAAAGGATCAATCTGGAGCCTGATCGCGATCGGTGCGTTGGCCTCGATGGCCAACGCAGGAACGGAAAGTTATTCTGGCAAAGAGATGAAGCAACTGGCCCCCGCTCCACCGCCTTGCCCGGAATGGTATGCTGATCGGGAACTGAACATCAGTCTTTGGGGCACTTATGCGTTCACTGGAACCGAGAGTGCTCGCACTAATGCCGAAGTAACCGAGGACGATGCCATTTTCGGTAGCTATGACCGCTTCCTTGGCGATGATCACGCCTGGGGCGGTGGTTCGGACGCGAAGTACTTTTTCTGCCGCTATTTCGGCCTTGGAATTGAAGGTTTCGCATTGGCCGGCAAAGGCAGCCATATCACCACCACCGAGGAAGAGCACGCGAGTCCGCATAACCACATAGTTGGAGCTGTGCTCGGTACAGTGACGCTGCGCTACCCCATTCCGTGCACTCGCTTTGCGCCATACGTTTGGGCGGGCGGCGGCGGAATTTTCGGGGGCAGCAACGATCGACCTTCAGTGGTCCTGATAGATGGCGTGCGCCACGGCGAAGTGACTAATGAGAGCGAGAGCCGAGGCACAGCCCAGTTTGGCGGCGGCCTTGAAGTGCGCATCACGCCGCACATCGGTTGGATCGCGGATTTCAGTTGGAACGTGGTCGACGGGCCTAACAACAATTTCGGGATGGCCCGGACCGGAATCAATTTCGCTTTTTAAGATCGACAACCCTGCATTTAAGCGCCGGAACGCCCATGGGCCTTCCGGCGCTTCTCTTTACCCAAGATCAACATAATCGATTA
>Ga0070707_100003263_pt1 | contig 15380 bp, 10 predicted proteins | sample KBSK5502metaG_FD_65468 | JGI IMG/M metagenome (GOLD analysis project Ga0070707, IMG submission 65468) | Corn, switchgrass and miscanthus rhizosphere microbial communities from Kellogg Biological Station, Michigan, USA - KBS K5-50-2 metaG | ecosystem: Host-associated > Plants > Roots >... | reverse complement strand
CACCAATACGTCATGAAAGCAGATAAAATCTGCACGATACCGTATCGCTAATGGAGCACCTTTGTAATACACGGGAATTTCAATCTCTCTTACATACGGAATCCTTCTCGAACCCAGTTCAAGCCCCAGCGCCTCCTGATACACCAATTCAAGAAAGCCACGACCGAGTGTTCGATGTACCATCATCGCCGCCCCGATGATGGCGTAGGTTTCCGGATCCCTCGGCCCGGCACCAGCCTCTAAAATCTGTGCCATCTGTGAAATCTGTGGATTCCACAGCGCCAGTCTCCTACCGAATGACTCCGGACACGAAGCAATTCAGCGCCGGACCGCCCGCTAGTCGAGCCGCATCTTCCGCCGCAGTTCCGCAAACCGCGGATCGCCCCTGATCGGATCGAGCAGCGGCTCGACGTTGAGATAGGTGAGCCACCCTCGCCGCTCGGCGCGGCCCCGCTCGAGCCACTCGAATGCGCCATCGGTGTCTCCGAGCACGAGATGGAGCCGGGCAAGATCGACCGGTGAGACGTAGCGGGTGCGGGCGGTTTCGGTCAGCTCGGCCAGCGCGCGCTCCGCTTCGCCACGGTGTCCGCGCAAGACCGCGAGATGCCCCAGCGCGGCGTAGGCGTGATGGTTGGCACCCCGCGCGCCGGCCTCCGCCTCCCGCAGCGCCGCCTCGGCCTCGTCGTACCGGCCCGCCTGAATCAGCGCGAGCCCGAGCACCCACTGGGTTTCTTCACTGGTAGGATTGAGCCCGAGGGCGCGCTGAAGCTGGAGGACTGCTTCATCGGTTCGCCGCGCGAAATAGTAGAGCCAGCCCAGCGACCGGCAGACCGACGCTGAGATGGGATCGAGCTCATTCGCGATCCGGCCCTGGGCGAGTGCCTCTTCGGTCCGCGACATGGCCATGAGGTACCACGAGTACCACTGCCGGGCCGTGGCGTATCCCGGATTGAGCTCGATCGCCCGGGCAAAATGGGTTCCCGCCGCCTCCCAGTCCCAGTCGTGGATGAACAACACCCAGGCCAGCGAGGTGTGCGCTTCCGCCAGTCCTTCGTCGAGCGCGAGTGCGCGACGCGCCTCTTCGCGCGCCCGCCGCATTCCCTCGGTCACCGGCGCCCCACGATAATCCACTTCCAGCGCGTAACAATCGGCAAGTCCGCTGTACGCCAGGGCGTAGCCTGGGTCCTCGGCCGCGGCCTGCTCGAAGTACTGCACCGCTTCCGCGATCCCCTCCCGGGTGCGCTTGTTCCATGCGAAGCGGCCCTTCAGATACATCTGCCAGGCCCGAAGGTTGTCGGTGTATCGCCGGGCCACCGGATCCCGGAAATCGCCAAGAAAAGTGGCGCGAAGCGTTTCCACGATGGTGCGTGCGATCTCGTCCTGCAGCTCGAAGATGTCGTCCATGCGGCGGTCGTACCGTTCGGACCAGAGGAGGCGTCCGTCCGCGACATCGGTCAGCTGGGTCGTGATCCGTACGCGCGCGTCCGAGCGCCGGACGGTGCCCTCGAGGATGACGGAGGCGCCCACCTCGGAGCCCAGCACGCGCACGTCCTCCCTCCGGCCCTTGAGCGCAAAGACCGAGGTGCGCGAGGCGACCCGCAGCCCCGGAATATTGCCGAGGGCGTTGATCAGCTCGTCGGTGATGCCGTCACTCAGATACTCATTGTCGGGATCGGGACTCGCATTCACGAAGGGAAGCACCGCGACGGGGCGCTCGTTCCCCCGGCGTGCCGCCGGCGCGGCCCCGGTATCGGTGAGGGCCGTCGCGAACTCCGACGTCGTGCCGAAACGCTCGGCGGGCGATTTCGCGAGTGCCCTGAGCACCGCGCGCTCCACCGATTCCGGTACGACGGGGCGACGGCTCCGCACCGGCGGGGGTGTCGCGACGAGATGCCGGCTCAGCGTGGCCTGCGCGTTCAATCCCGCGAACGGCGGCTCACCGGTCAGCATTTCGTAGACCACGCAGGCCAGCGAATAGAGATCACTTCGGCCATCGAGCTCCCGCTCGGCGGCGGCCTGTTCGGGGCTCATGTAGGCCGGAGTCCCCACCGCCAGGCCGCGCGCCGTCACATCGTCCGCCGCGGCGACGGTAATTGCCCGCGCGATGCCGAAGTCGGCGACGACGGCCTGTCCCTCATGGAGCAGAATGTTCTCGGGCTTGATGTCGCGGTGGACGACGTTCTGGCGGTGGGCGTAATCCAGCGCCGCGGCGACCGAGCGGGCAATGCCGAGCGCCTCGTCGACCGGGAGACGCCCCTCCCGGACGAGACGCTGGCGCAGCGATTCCCCGCCGATGTAGGGCATGACGAAGTACAGGAAGCCGTCCCGCTCCCCCGAGTCGTGCACCGGCACGATCTGGGGATGGCTGAGATGGGCGGCGATGCGGATCTCACGGAGGAAGCGGGTGGCCTCCTCGCCGGACGTGATGAGCTCGGGACGGAGGACTTTGATCGCGACACGGCGCGCATGCTTGAGATCTTCGGCCAGATACACCGTGGCCATCCCGCCGCGCCCCAGCTCACGGTCGAGCCGGTAGCCATCGGAGAGCGCTACGCGCAGACGTTCGGGAACGGCGGCCAGCGGCACTCCTGGTGGCGAGGTTCCTAACGGTGGAGCGAGCGGGGCAGCCCGTCAACCACCGATGGCGGCGAGCAACTCCCTCAGGGTCGATTCACCCTTGTCCCGGGCGTACCAGCCCCGCGCGTAGACGTAGCGTTGCGGCGTGGGCATCACCTTCCGCGCCATGACCCAGTCCTGCAGCACCGAAGGCCGTGGTCCCCAGTGTCCGAGCTCCTTGAAGCCGGTATCCAGCGCGATCACGACCGGGATGGACCGGGTGCCGTTCGTGAGATAGCGATTCATGACGGCGGGATAGCGGTCGCGCTCCAGGATCCGAAGCTCTATTGCCGGGATCAGATCGGCGAGCCGGGCGAGGACCGGAACGGTGTTCGCCGCATCGCCGCACCAGTCCGCCGCGATCACCAGGAGCCGCCGTGCCGGGCCGCGCATGAACTGCTCGAGCGCCCATCCCGGAACGATCGCGTGATCGTAGACTCCCTTCCACAACGCATACTGCTCCATTCCCGGCTCGAGGTAGGCGGGCCAGGGCACCGCCTCCTCCCACAACGCAGGAAATGCGAGGTCCACTAGGTGCGGTCCTCGATCCGGACGCCGAACCGCGCCAGCCCGTCCACATAGGCCCGGAACGGCACCGCTTCGTCGGGCGTGTGCACGCCGTGGGCGCCGACCGTCCCGTCGGCCTGCATCACGGCGGTCAGCGAGAGCGAGTATCCCGTCGTGCGCATCATCGCGCTGATACCCAGCGCGGGATCGAAGTAATCGAGCAGCTCGAAGGTGACCTGGTGGGCTGTGCCGCTCTTTTCTCCCTCGACCACGACACGGAGCGCGACGAGGTCGCGACCCTCGGGCTTGTAGAGCTTCGGCTGCACGGCGGCGATGAAGAGATCGCGCGGGACGACCGACTGTCCCTTGACCGGAATCGGCGTATTGGAAATCAAGCCGAGCTCGCGGATCGGCCGCATGATCGCGACATGTCCGGGATAGCGCAGCGTCTTGTACTCCATGGTATCGATCTTCCCCTCGAACGCGAAGGGCATGGTGCTGACGCCGCCGCCGGTATGGAATGCTTCGAGTGTGCCCACCGGTGCGGGAAACTCCTGCGGCTCCAGCTCGGAGAGGGCATCCACCTGGACGGCCTTGCCCTGCCGCAGCACCCAGGAGGGCGTGGTGTAGTAGTCGAGCGCGCCTTCGAGGGAGTAGACGATCTGATAGTTGAGCGGCGGCTCGGGGTGCTGGGGAAGTCCGCCCACATAGATCCGCACCGAACGCGCCCGGTCCACCCGGCGGATTCCCTCCGCGGCGAGGATGTTCACCATGCCCGGGGCGAGTCCGCAATCGGGAATCACCGAGACGCCGCGCGCGCAGGCCGAGTCGTGCAGCTTCTTCTGCTGGAAGACGATCTCGGTGTTGCCGCCCAGGTCGCAAAAATGAGAACCGCCCTCGATCGCGGCACGGGTCATCGGCTCGTTGAAATAGTACGGCAGCGCGCAGAGCGTGGCGTCATGTCCCTTCATCAGGGCGACGACCGCCTCGAAGTCGCCGGCATCGAGCGGCACCGCGCGAAGCCGCTTGCCGAGATACGGCTGCAGGAACGCGGGGAGGCGGTTGGGGTGCAGGTCCGCGATGGTGACCTGCTCCACTCCGTCGTGCTGGAGGAGATTGTGCGCGGCCGCGCAGCCCTGAAGGCCCGCGCCCAGAACCAGCATCTTCATGACGACTCCGACGTGAGAATCCCGAAAGAATGGAGCCCTGAAAATTAGCCGGTTGGGGACCCGCATTCAACGCGGAGGAGTGCCGGGATGATAGGTGAGATTCCGGAGCCCGGACGGCTTGTCTTTCCAATCGGGCCAGCGGGATGCACCCCCCGCCAGCGGGCGCACCGTGAATCCGTGGGTGGAGAAGTACGCCACCGAGTCGGCACCCCACCGGATGGCGTTGGAGGCGCCACGATCGAGGGCGCTGGTGTCTCCGTTCGCGGCGACGATGCAGAGGCCGTCGGCGCAGTCCCGCACCATCGCCGAGGGAGGGTCGCCGAGCAGCTCGCGGGTCATTGAATCGGCGGCCGCGGCGCCGCCCGCATCGACGGAAATCAGCGCATCGCCTGCCGTTGCCGTCGCGGAAAGAGCGAAATAATCGCCCGCGGCGACCACCGCGCGCCGACCGTCGGGGGACCATCCGATCCGGGTCGCGGTGGCCGCATTCGCGGGAAGCAACGCGGTGCGCTCGCCGGTGGTACGAAGGTCGAGTATGACCAGCGACCAGCGCGCCTCCGCCCGCGTCCCTTCGCGCCGGATGAAGGCCAGCTTCGTTCCCTCCGGCGAAAGCCTTGGCAGCCGCTCCTCCGCGCGGGTAAACGTCAGCCGCACGAACGCGCCGCCGCCGGCGGGTGCCGCGAAGAGATCGGTCGCCGAATCGGCGCCTTCTCCGACACCGATCACGAAGGGATCTTCGCCGACCTGGATCCGGCTGGTCAGCGGAGTGACGGCGCAGGAGGTAAGCGGTAAGAGGTAAGCGGTGAGCGGGAACAGCCTCAGCGCGCGGCTCCATCCCCACCGCTTACTGCTCACCGCTCACCGCTCACCGTGAGCAGCCACTTTCCGCGCGGATCGACCTTCACGACGCGCGGTGGCCCGTCGCCCGCCCAATGGGTCGCGACGCGGGTCAGCGCCCCCTGGAGATCCACCGCGATCGTGCGATCGTCCACCAACACCTCGAGATTCGGGATCCGGAAGAGGCCCCACGCTTCCTTCTGAACCTGGCGAACCGAAATCACCAGGTGGCCACCTTCGACCTCGGTGCTTACCTCGAGCACGGGATACCCGGGCTGGGAGAGCGCCTGGCGAAAGTACCAGGTCAGATCGCGGCCCGCTTCTTCTCCCATGATCCCGGCAAAGTCGTCCGAAAGCGCGTTCCTGTGCTCGAAGGTCCGCACGTAGCGTCGAATTCCGCGGAAGAACACTTCGTCGCCCACCAGTCCGCGCAACGTATGCAGGACCCAGGAGCCCTTCTGATAATTGTTGGGGTTGAGCCGCTGCATCGGGTCGGATACCGCAGAGTCGAGAATGGGCCGGTCGACGACCGCCGACGCCATGACAGCCTGGCGCGCGTCGGCCATCGTCGTACGCAGTGCGGAATCTCCCCCCTCGTGCTCGGCCCAGAGCGCGGCGGCGTAGCTCGCGAACCCCTCGGAGAGCCAGAGATGAAGCCATGCCGCCTCCGTCACGGCGTCGCCGAACCACTGGTGCGCCGTTTCGTGGGCGACCGTGGTCTCGCGGAGAGTTCCCTCATGGATCGCCCGCGTATCGTAGAAGATCGCGGTGGCGTTCTCCATCCCGCCGAAGCGGGTGGTCGACTGCACGTGCCGGAGCTCGGCGTAGGGAAAGCGTCCGAATCGCCCGGAGAAGAAGTCGATCATCCGGGAGGCGTTCAGGAAGGCGGGACCTCCGGAGTCGCCCGAATTGGTAAACACCATCACCGGCACGCAGCGCGTCGTGCACGCAGCCGCCGGCAGCACCGCGATATCGAACACCGCCGCGCCCACGACCATGGTGTACACCGGGATCGGCTCCGGGTTGTCGAACCGCCAGCGGATCATGCCGCCGGAGAGATTGTCCTGTGTGGTGATACGTCCATTCGCCACCACCCGGAGGCGGGAAGGCGCGTTGATCTGCCAGGAGACGCTGGCCTTGTCCGCGGGATCATCGTTCGAGGCGAGCCAGTAGCGGGCGCGCTCGGGCCAGTTGTCGGCAAAGATGGTACGATCCGCACCGGCGCCGCGGATGATGAGTCCGTCGGTGGCGATCCCGGTGTAATCGACCGAGGTGGTGACCTCCGCGCCCGCACGACCGGAAACCGGGAGCACGATGGTGTTGCCGTCACGGCGCCAGCGCACCGGGCGGCCATCGACACTCGCCGCGGTGACCGTCAGGGAAGCATCGAGATCCAGCACCGCAGGCCGCGAGCCGGTGAGCCGCCAGCGGGTGGTCACGACCGCGTGGATGACCGAGTCGGTGGCGGGAAGCGTTATGGCGATGTCGTAGTGCAGGGCGTCGTGGCGCTGCGCGAAAAGCGGGGAGACGTGAGAGGTGAGAAGGAAGAGGGGCGCGAAGACGCGAAGGCGCGAAGACGCGGGCAGTGCCCGTTCACCGTTCACCGTTCACCGTTCACGCTGTTGAGCATCTCCCCGAACTCCTGCATCGACTGATACCGCTCCTCCGCCTTGTGCGCGATGCTCTTCGCGATGACCTGCTCGAGTCTCTCCGACAGCGTCGGGCAGGCCTGTCGCAAGCGGAGCGGCTGGCCGGTCAGGTGCGCGAGCATCGTGTCCTGCGAGGTATTGCCCTCGAAGGGAAGCCGGCCGGTCAGCAGCTCGAAACCCAGCACGCCGAGCGCGAAGACATCGCTGCGTGCGTCGAGTGCCTTGCCCCGGATCTGCTCCGGACTCATGAACTCCGGGGTGCCCAGCACGATGCCGGTCGCGGTGAGTCGGGTGAGCTCGGGACCGGCCACACTCTCCTTGGCCAGTCCGAAGTCCATCACCACCGCGCGGTCGCCCCGGTTGTCTTCCCCCACCAGCATCACATTTTCCGGTTTGAGGTCGCGATGAAGCACGCCGGCGTCGTGCGCATGCTGGAGTCCGAGGCAGAGCTGATGCAGCAGGGGAATCGCGAGGGCGGGGGGCATCGGCCCATGCCGGGTTTCCCTCCGGGAGAGGGTCTCACCCTCGAGGAAAGGCATCACCAGGTACGGCATCCCGGCCGCCTCGCCCCACGCGAGGATGCCGCACACGTTGGGATGATCGAGCCGCATCGCGACCTGCGCTTCTCGCCGGAGCCGCGCCACCGCTTCCGGGTCTCCGGTGAGACGCGACATCAGGACCTTGACGGCGACGCTCCCCCCCGATTCGCGGTCCTTGGCGCGATAGACGTACGCCATTCCGCCTTCGCCGACCCGCATCTCCATCTGATAGCGCCCGTCCAGCACCCGCCCGGAAAGTCCGGACGCGGGATCGCCCCGGCGGGCGGGGGGAAGCCGTGACTCGCCGGTCCGATGCAGTCCGAAGCTTCGCGGAGCGGTTGGCGCCGGAACGCTCGCCGGCACGAGGGGAAATCCGTCCCGGGTGCAGAACTTCGCGGGGAGCTCGAAGGTGGCGCCGCAGCGCGGGCAGCGAAGGACGCTCAATCCCGATACCGGTTGCGCCCGTCCGATTTGGCGCGAAGCAGATTCCGGTCGGCGAGCCGCAGCAGGCCTTCGGTCCCCACCGCGCGCTCATCGGGGAAGGTGGCCAGCCCGATGCTGATGGTGATGGGAATCGGCGCCTCCGGCGGACCGAAGGCGGCGAGCGTCACCCGCCGGAGAATCCGGTCCGCGAAGAGCCGGGCACCCGCACTCCCCGTCTCCGGAAGCAGCACGACGAATTCCTCCCCGCCGTAGCGGGCGACGGTGTCCACCGCGCGCTGCTCGCGCCGGAGCATCTCGGCGAACTGCGCCAGCACCCGGTCGCCCGCCTGGTGACCGAAGCGGTCGTTCGCGGCCTTGAAATGATCGATGTCGATCATGACGCAGGTGAGCACGGTCCCGTATCGAGTGGCGCGGTCCACTTCGCGCTGCAGCCGCTCGTCGAGCGCGCGCCGGTTGAAGAGGCCGGTCAGCGGATCGGTCTCCGCCAGCTGCTTCATGGCCGTCTCGCGACCCCGCGACTCCTCGTGATCCTGCGACTTCTCGATCGCCGCCGCCGCCGACTCGACGACTCTCGCCGCAAAGCGAAGATCGGCATCGCCCAGCGGTGGATCACCGGGGCCGGTGCGGAGAAAGAAGACGCCCGCTCGTTCGCCCCGGAGCGAGAAGGGGAGCACCAGCGACGACGTCGTCTGGGTATCGGAAACCGTCTCATAGAGCGGATGCGACGTGGCGTCCTCGACCAGTACGACTTCCCCGGTGCTCAGCGCCTGGCGGATCTCGGGATAGCGGCCGATATCGACCACCAGATCGCGGAGCATCGGATTCTCCGATGCGGCGGCGACCGTCGCCCGGGTCCCTCCCTGCTTTCCGAAGATGATGGAGCAGCGGGGAATGCGGAGTCCCGTCGCCACCTGTCGCACCAGCACCTGGAGGAGGTCGCGGGGCGGAAGGTTTGTCGTGAGCTCCTGGAGCAGCGCCACGAGCGCCGCCTGCGACCGCGCTTCCGCCCTGGCCTGGTTGAGGGCGCGGCCCGCGCGGAGGTGGGTGCGAATCCGTGCCAGCAATTCGCGGATGCGCACCGGTTTGGTGATCACGTCGGAGGCACCGAGGCGAAGCGCCTCGACCGACGTGTCCTCGGGGTGGGCTCCCGTGAGCGCCAGAATCGGCAGGTCGGCGTGGGCCGGCATTCGGCGGAGAGATTCGAGGATCGATCCCCCTCCCGGTCCCGGGAGCGAGAGATCCACCAGGATCAGATCGACGGGCCGGGTGGCGAGGAATTCCTCGAGGGCGATCGACGAGGAAAGACTGGTGGCGTTGTAGCCGTTCTCGGTGAGCAGGCGGCACATCGTCCGGGTGAACGTCTGATCGCTGTCCAGCACCAGAAGGTGCGGAGTATCCGCGGCGGTCATGTTACGCCGTGAGTTTCGCGAAGAGGTCGGGATCCACGTTCCCCCCGCTCAGGATGGCCGCGACCGGCCCGTCGGGACGAACCGCCCCGGTGAGCAGCGCCGCGACCGTCACGGCGCCCGATGGTTCGATCCGGAGACCCATATCGTGGAAGAGATAACGCACCGCCTGGGCGATGGCTTCATCGGTGATACGCAGCGCATCCCGGACCCGTTGCCCGATCGTGAGCCACGGAATGTTGCCGAGCGCGGTCGGCAGGAGTCCGTCGGCGATACTGGCGGTGTTCGGGAGCGGCACCGGTTTGCCTGCTGCGAGGGCGGCCGAGAGCTTGGCCGCTCCCTCCGGCTCGACCCCGATCAGGCGCACCGGATGGTCGAGTGCAATGGCCGCCGTGCAACATCCCGCCAAGAGGCCTCCCCCGCCGACAGGGGAGAGCAGCATCGTGAGGCCCGGCTCCCGCTCCAGGATCTCGAGGGCGCAGGTGGCCTGTCCCAGGATGACATCGGGATGTTCGAAGGGGGGCACCATGGCGAGTCCCTCTCGCGCCGCGAGACTTTCGGCGGTCGCGGCCCGCAGGTAGCGGTCCACCAGGACCACCTCGGCCCCTTCGGCGCGCACCGCCTCGACCTTGACGGGCGGGGCATTGTCGTTCATCACGATCACGGCACGGAGGCCGAGCCGGCGGGCGACCCACGCCACCGCGCGACCATGATTGCCGCTGGAGTGGGCAATCACCCCGGCAGCCCGTACAGGCTCGGGAATCCGGGTCACGGCGGTCCAGGCGCCCCGGACCTTGAACGCGCCGATCGGCTGCCACTGTTCGCACTTGAGCCAGACCGGAACGCCGAGTGTTCGCGAGAGACCAGGTGCTTCGATGAGCGGTGTGCGAACGGCGATGCCGGATAAGGCAGCGGCCGCTTCGCGGATTTCTTCCACGCTCCGATTCAACTTTGCGTCCTTGCGCCTTTGCGCCGTTCCGCCCTATTCCGCCGCTGCGCCCGGCGCCGGCGCTTCGTCTCCCGTCGGCTCTTCCGCGCCTCCCTCATCTTCCTTGACCACGCGAGCCACATCCACGAGCAGATCGCCTTCGTCGAGGTGCATGACGCGCACGCCCTGGGTGTTGCGCCCGATCACGCGGATCCCGTCCACCGGCACCCGGATAATGATGCCCCCCTTGGTGATCATCATCAGCTCGTCGTCGGGGAGCACTTCCTTGAGCGCCACCAGGCCGCCGGTCTTCTCGGTGTTGTGGAAGGTGATGATGCCCTTGCCGCCCCGCTTCTGGACCCGGTAATCCGACAGCTCCGACCGCTTCCCGAATCCATTCTCGGCGACGACGAGCAGCGTGGAGTCGCGTCGGATGACCACCATGCCGATGAGCGCGTCGCCCTTGTCGAGCTCGATGCCCTTGACCCCGGTCGTGGCGCGGCCCATCTCGCGCACATCGCTCTCGTGGAACCGGATGCTCATCCCGCCGCGGGTCGCGAGGGTGATGTCGTTGTTCCCGTCGGTGATCTGGACGTCGATCAGCTCATCGCCCTCTTCGATGTTGATGGCATTGATACCGTTGGCGCGCACGTTGCCGTAGGAGGAGAGCACGGACTTCTTGACGGTGCCGTTCCGGGTGGCGAAGAGGAGCCAGCGGTTGTCGGCAAACTCCCGCACCGGCACCAGGGCCGCGATCCGCTCTTCGGGCCGGATGGCGATGCACTGCACCACCGGCTTGCCCCGTGCGGCCCGGCCGCCCTGGGGAATCTCGTGCACCTTGAGCCAGTAGACCTGGCCCTTGTCGCTGAAGAACATCACGTAGTCGTGCGTCGACGCGATGAAGAGGTGCTCGATCCAGTCGTCTTCCTTCGCGGTGGCGCCGGTGAGCCCCCGCCCGCCCCGGCGCTGCTTCCGGTAGGTGGAGACCGGGATCCGCTTGATGTACCCCGAATGGGAGATGGTGATCACCATGTCCTCTTCGGCGATCAGATCTTCCACCGAGAAATCGTCTTGGTCGGGGATGATCTCGGTCCGGCGATCGTCGCCGTAATCCTTGGCGACCTCGGCCATCTCGGACTTGAGAATCGCCATCCGCCGTTCTTTGCTCTTGAGGATGCCGCGGAGCTCGGCGATGGTGGCCCGCACTTCCTTGAGCTCGGCTTCCAGCTTGTCGATCTCGAGCCCGGTGAGCTTGGCCAGCCGCATGTTGAGGATGGCTTCGCTCTGTTTTTCGGTAAACTTGAAACGGGCGCGCAGCCGCCCGTCCGCTTCCTCCGAATCCGACGATCCGCGGATGATCTTGATGACTTCGTCGATGTTGTCGACGGCGATCTTGAGGCCGTCGAGAATGTGCTCCCGGGCCTCGGCCGCGGTGAGGTCGAACTGGGTGCGTCGGACGATGATGTCGTGGCGGTGGGCGATGAAGTGCTCGAGCAGCTCCTTGAGCGGCATCACCTTCGGCTGGCCCTTGACCAGGGCGAGGTTGATCACGCCGAAGGTGGACTGCATCGAGGTGTGCTTGTAGAGCTGGTTCAGCACCACGCTCGGAATCGCGTCGCGCTTGAGCTCGATGACCAGCCGCATCCCGTCACGGTCCGACTCGTCTCGCGCGTCGCTGATCCCCTCGATCTTCTTCTCGTTGACCAGCGAGGCGATGTCCTTGTGCAGCGTCGCCTTGTTGACCTGGTAGGGGAGCTCGGTGACGATGATCGCGCTGCGGCCGCTCGAGGGTTTTTCCTCGACGACGGCGCGTGCGCGCATGATCACCTTGCCGCGGCCGGTCGCATAGGCGTCCTTGAGCCCGCCCACACCGTAGATGTAGCCGCCGGTGGGAAAATCGGGCCCCTTGATGTGCTTGAGCAGCTCTTCGACGGTGGCCTCGGGCTTGTCGACCAGCAGCTCCACCGCCTTGGCGACTTCGCGGAGGTTGTGGGGCGGGATGTTGGTGGCCATGCCGACGGCGATCCCGCTCGACCCATTCACCAGCAGATTGGGAATCTTGGACGGAAGCACCGTCGGCTCATCGAGCCGGTCGTCGTAGTTCTTCTGCAGGAGGACGGTGTCTTTGTCGATGTCCTCGAGCAGCGCCACGGCCACGCGGGTAAGGCGCGCCTCGGTGTATCGGTAGGCCGCCGCCGGGTCGCCGTCGACCGAGCCGAAGTTTCCCTGCCCATCCACCAGCGGATAGCGCAGCGAGAAATCCTGCACCATGCGCACCATCGCGTCGTACACCGACGCGTCACCATGCGGGTGATACTTGCCGAGCACGTCACCCACCACCGTCGCCGATTTCTTGTAGGGGCGGCCCGGCACCAGGCCGAGCTCATTCATCGCGTGGAGAATCCGCCGGTGCACCGGCTTGAGACCGTCGCGCACGTCGGGAAGCGCGCGTGAGACGATCACGCTCATCGAATAGTTGATGAAGCTCTGCTTCATCTCCTCTTCGATGGGCCGGGGCAGAATCCGTTCACGCGAGTTGGGCGCGGTCATAGGCGATTTCGCTCGAGGTGGGCCGTGGAATCCGGGCGAAATATAGCGGGGGTCCTCGCGCGCGAGCAAGCGCCGAGTAGCGTCCTAAATCATTGGAAAGACGTGGGTTAGGGCTCGCGAAGGGCTGCCGCAACTCGCTGGGCAAGGGTCTGGAGCCGGTAGGGCTTGGTCAGCACGCTGAAAAACCCTGATTCGCTCGCCCTGGCGCGGGAGTGCGGGCCGAACGAGCCCGAGGCGAGGATGATCCGGAGGCTCGGATGCCTGGCCCAGAGCTCGCGCGCGAGTTGTTCACCGCTCGGCGGGCCCATCTCGAGATCTACGATCACCAGCCGCGGCGGATCGGTGCCGTCGGTCAGCTCACGCGAGGCCCGCGCCGGATCGTTGTGCAGCACCGCTCGATACCCGAGGTGCTCGAGCATCTGGCCCGCGACGGCGAGAATCCCGGAATCATTGTCGACGACAACCACCGTTTCACCGCGCCCGCGCGCCGGCTCGTCGGGCGCCACGGCGGGCGCGCCCACCTCCTCCGTGGAAGCGGGAAGAAAGACATGGAAGGCGGTGCCCTCGCCCACCCGGCTGGTGACGGTGATCGCTCCGCCGTGCGCCTGCACGATGCCGTAGACGATCGAGAGGCCGAGACCGGTCCCCTCGCCGGGGGGCTTGGTGGTATAGAACGGATCGAAGATTCTGGCGAGGGCTTCCTGCGGGATCCCTCGTCCCGAGTCGGCCACCACGATCTCGACGTGCGGTCCCGGCAGGAGGCCCATGGGAAGCGGGGTGAGCTCGAGGGCCTCCCTCCGGTGCACACTGATGCGCAGCTCGCCTCCCATGGGGGCCATCGCGTGGATGGCGTTGGTGCCCAGATTCAGGAGCACCTGCACCAGCTGCCCGGGATCGGCGTGCACGGTGTCACCGCGGAGCGGCGACTCGGCGGTCAGGCGAATCATCGCGGGGGCGCCGGCGCGGAGCAGGCCGACCGCCTCATCCACCAGGTTGCTCGCGCGAACCCTGCGGCGCTCCGGCGGATCACTCCGGCTGAACGTGAGAATCCGTTTCACGACCTCACGCGCCCGGTCGGCCGCTGCGAGGATCGTGGTCACCGAGTCCGCTTCCGGCGAGCCGCTGGGGAGGTCGATGCGCAGGAGCTCGGCGCTGCCCAGGATCGCGGTCAGGATGTTGTTGAAATCGTGGGCGATGCCGCCGGCCATCGTGCCGATCGCTTCGAACTTCTGGGATTGCAGGAGCTGCAGCTCGAGCGCTTCGGAGCGGGACATCGCGGCGCGGCGGCCTTCGATCTCCCTCTGCAGCGATTCATTCGCGGTGAGAAGCTCCCGGTTGAGCTCGGTTTGCTCATGGTCGTGCGTGCGGGCACGCTCGAGCAGCGTCTGGTATACCTGCGCCAGGCGCATGACTTCTTCGGGGCCGTTCGGGGGAATCACGATCGTGCGGCTGTCCCCGTCGATCTCTTTTGCGTCGCGCACCAGGCTCTCGATGGGACCGGAGAGCCGGCCGCTCAGCCAGCTGGCGATGACCACGGTGAGGAGGGCGAGTGCCGCCATCCCGATGAGGGCGTTGCGCTGGGATCGCCGGAGATCCGCCAGCGCCAGCGATTCGGGGAGGGTGACCGCCAGCAGCCAGTTGGGGCGATCGCGTCCCACCGGGAGCGTGAACGCGCCGGTGAAGCGGGTGCCCGAGGTGCCGAACCTGAGCGGACGATCGGTGCGGTCGGTCAGCTGCCGGAACGGTTTGTCGAGCAGCTCGAGCATCCCCGCGACGGCGGGATCGGTCACCATCGACAGGTCGCTCCAGGGCCGTTTCCCGGTCGGATCGAGCATCACCTCCGGCCGGGGATGAGCGATGAGCCGCCGTCCCCCGTCGGCGCGCTCCTCGAGCACGAAGACCTCGCCTGGAAAGAGGTCCTGAAGCCTGGCAAGGAAGGTCGAGAGGGTCCGGGTCTCGATATCGGTTTCAACAACGGCCGTGAGCTTTCCCGTCCTGGCGTAGAGCGGAGTCGCGAAGCTGACGCCACGGAGCATTCCGGTGCTGTCGCCGAGGAATTCGTAGGACGACGTCCAGGCGGAGCGGCGGGCTTCGGCCGCCACCGTGTAGAACGGGCGGTCCCGGGCGTCGCATCCCTCGATCGGCCGGCTGCCCACGCGGCTGAACGGCATGCCGGGCGCCGCCGCGAGCTCGAAGAAGGTCGGTTTTCCCCCGACGATGATGCACTGCCTGAGGGTGACGGAATCGTTGGGCAGCCGGCGGAGAAAAAACGATTCGCCGGTGCCGGCGAGCGCCGCGCCGACGTAATTCACATCGCCGCCCTGACGGAGGACGGGGAGAAATTCCGCCGCCAGGGTGTCGAAGTCGGCCGCGGTCACCCGGTCGGGATCGACCCGCTGCCGCGCGCCCGCGTTCAGCTCGATGGCTTGGGAAAGGAGAACCTGCACCCTCCGATTGACCTGGAGGAGCGCGAGCTGAACGCGGGTCTCCTCCAATTCCTTGGCGGCACGCCGCTCCACGCGCCAGCTGATCGCCGTGAGCACGGCTCCCACCCCGAGCGCGAGGCCAAGGCAGGTGGCGAGCAGAAGCGTCCGGTAGGAGTAGCGGCCCATCACCCAAAGATGCCGCACCGGGAGGGAATTGTCTAAAGAGGGAACAGGCAACAGGCAGCAGGCAGCAGGCAACGACTTAAGGCAGTTCCCCTGTTGCCAGTTGCCTGTTGCCTGCTGCCTTTA
>Ga0070707_100003259_pt1 | contig 15390 bp, 7 predicted proteins | sample KBSK5502metaG_FD_65468 | JGI IMG/M metagenome (GOLD analysis project Ga0070707, IMG submission 65468) | Corn, switchgrass and miscanthus rhizosphere microbial communities from Kellogg Biological Station, Michigan, USA - KBS K5-50-2 metaG | ecosystem: Host-associated > Plants > Roots >... | reverse complement strand
CCTCCTTCGCTGCGATTCGCGCGGCCAGCTCCGCGGCACTCGGATCCCACGTGCTGGCGATCCCCAGCGGAATCGGGAAGATCGTTCGGTAGCCGTGGATGACATCGTGCGCGAACAGCAGTGGAATTTTGAGCCGCGACTCTTCGACCGCCGCGCGCTGCAAGGCATTCGTCTGCGCTGCGCCGCCGGAGTTGAATACGCAGCCGACGCCGCCTTTGGCGGCCAGTCCGCGGACGTCGGGCTGTGACGCGGTGTACTGAATGAGCTGCCCGAGCTTTTCTTCCAGCGTCATCTGATGGATGAGGGATTCCACTCGCTGGTCGACGCTGGCGCTCTGCGCTGGGAGCGGACTGATGCAAAGAAGCGATGCAGAAATGAAGACGAGCGTCTTGCGTATCATTGGAGTCGGAATCCTACTCGACTTCGATACAAGCAACTCAACCGCGCTTTCTTCGTAGTCATGTGTCGATGTTGATTGCAAAACGATCGATGCACATGATCCTACTGTCCGTTGCAGCCGCGCTCGCCACGCCGACATCCGGGCAGGAGCGCGCGGATCTCTCACCCGAGCAGGTGACGCGGATCGAGCAGTCCGTCACTGCAGCGATGTCGCGGCTTCGCATACCCGCCGTGTCGGTGGCCATTAGCAGAGGCGATCACATCGCCTGGCAACGCGGCTTTGGGATGGCCGATCTCGAGAACTTCGTTCCGGCCAAAGACACCACCGTGTATCGGATCGCATCCGTGTCGAAGCCGATTACTGCTGCCGCAGTCATGCAACTTGTTGAGAAGGGGAAGATCGATCTCGAGGCGCCGATTCAGCAGTACGTCCCTGCGTTTCCTCGCAAACCGTATCCGATTCCCATTCGTAGCCTGCTCACTCACACCAGCGGCATTCGCCATTGGAAGGATGACGAAGAGTTCAACGGCACCCGTCACTGCGCCGAGCTGAAAGAGAGTCTGACAACATTTCAGGACGACCCGCTGCTGCACGCACCAGGGGAGAAGTTCACCTATTCAACCTTCGGCTATGTGCTGCTCGGCTTGGCGGTGGAACAGGCGTCAGGCATGCGGTTCATCGACTATCTTCGGCAGAGCGTTTTCGGGCCCGCGGGCATGCGTGAGACACGAGAGGATTCGGTGGCCGAAATGATTCCGAATCGGGCGAGAGGCTACGGCCGGACCGAAACCGGTGAGATGCGCAACGCGCGGCTGGTTGACACGAGCTGCAGGCTTCCCGGCGGCGGCATCGTCTCGACGGCGCCTGACCTTGCGCGGTTTCTCATCGCGATGCAATCGGCCGTTTTGCTGAAACCTGAAACTGTGGCCCAGATGTTCGTGAACAAGATTACAGCCGACCAGTGGAAGCGAACATTCGCCGGGCATCCGGTGCCCGAAGGGTACGCGCCGCCGGGGATCGGATTTGGATGGGCCATCGGTACTGACAAGCGCAAAGCCGCGATCTGGCACGGCGGCAATCAGCAGGGGGCGACGTCGATCATTTATCTCCTTGCGCCGGAGAAGGTCGGGATCGTGATTCTCATGAACCTCGAAGAGCAGGGGGATGAGATCAAGAAACTGGCCGATCAGATCGCCGACGTCCTGTCGCCACAGCCGAAACCTGAACCGTAGGTATACCGACTCGACTTCGATCGCGAGCGTTTGATAGAAGTGCGGCCACTTTGATGCGCTACCGACCTCTCGGCCGCACCGGATTTGAAGTCAGCGAGATCGGCCACGGTTTGTGGGGAATGGGATCGTGGAGCGGCTCGGATGACAGGCAGGCGCTCGAGGCTCTCCGCGCTTCTGTCGACATCGGCATCAACTTCTTCGACAGTGCCTGGGATTATGGCAAGGGGCGCAGCGATCGCCTCCTCGGTCAGCTCCTGCGCGAGTTTCCCGACAAGAAGCTCATCGCCGCGTCGAAGGTTCCGCCGAAAAACATGAAGTGGCCGGCCACGTCGGATGACCGGCTTCGCGACGCCTTTCCACGCGCTCACGTCCTCGAGTACGTCGAGACCATCCGCCGCGACCTCGGTGTCGATCGAATCGATGTCCTGCAGTTCCATGTGTGGGACGACTCGTGGACCACCGATAACGAGTGGCGCGACACGGTCGCTGAGCTCGAGCAGCGCGGAAAGATCCGTGCATTTGGAGTCAGCCTCAATGGAGGCGAGCCGTGGAACGGCATCAAAGTGATTGGCACAGGGTTCATCGACACTGTGCAGGCGGTCTTCAACCTGTTCGAGCAGGAGCCGGAGGATGAGCTGCTGCCTGCTTGTCGCGCTGCGAAGGTCGGCGTGATCGCCCGCGTTCCACTCGACGAAGGAAGTCTCGGCGGGAAGATGACATCCGAAACCACTTTCCCACCGGACGATTGGCGGCACTACTACTTCAACCCCGACAATCTTCGCGAAACGCTGAGGCGGGTCGAAGTGCTTCGCCGCGACCTTCCCGACGGAATGTCCCTTCCCGAGGCGGCGCTCAGATTCGTTCTGTCCTATCCGGAGGTGTCAACGACCATCGTCGGAATGAGGAAGGCAGAGTACGTGGAACAGAATGCGCGCGCCGTGGCCGCCGGTCCACTTTCGCCGGAGTTGCTCGGCCGCCTCCGAAAGCATCGCTGGGACCGCACGCGAGACCGACGTAGCGCCGGCTCTTAGCCGGCGCGGAGCCGACTGAGAGTCGGCTCTACGACAGCCGCTTCTCAGCGCACGATCAGCCGCGGCGAAAGCACGATGCGTCGTCGATGCCCCGGCTTCACGATCTCATCCAGCAGAAGGCGAACCGCTTGCCTTCCCAATTCGTCGAGCGGCTGCGCCACTGTGGTCACCGGGCGGCGCAGGAGGTCAGCCAGGTACATGTCATCGAAGCCGACGACCACCACGTCGTCCGGCGCGGCGCGAAGAACGCCGACGGTGAGCCAGAAGTTCGCGGCGATGATCGCGGTTGGTATCGGCCGGCGCCGAAGGAGACGCTGCGCGGCCCGGTATGCAGCTTCGGGATCGGATCCCGACACGGCATACGGTCCCGGTTCGAGCCGGTGCCTCGCCAGCGCCTGCCGGTATCCGAGCAGCCGGTCTCGAAAAGTCGAGATGTGGGTCGGCCCGCCGAGGTAGCCGATGTGCGTGTGGCCTCTGCTGGCGAGGTGATCGACTGCGAGACGCAGCCCGGCAACGCTGTCGGTGACGACCGAGGGAACGTCGAGGCCGTCGATGGTGCGGTCCACGAGCACAAAGGGTCGCCTTTCCTCGCGGAGCGCGGCCAGGTGGCGCGGTTTGAGGTGGGCGGGAGAGAGAATGAGTCCGTCGACCCGCTTTTGCCGAAGCATCTGAAGGAGGCGATGTTCCTGCTCCAGCGCCTCTGCCGTGTGACAGACCACCAGCGTATAGCCGTGGCGTTCCGCTTCCTGCTGAGCCGCCACGGCCAACCCCGCCCAGAAGGGATTGGCAAGATCGCCTACGGCGAGAGCGAGCGAGTAGGCGCGATGGTCTTTGAGGCTTTGAGCGATGGCGCTCGGCTGATAATTCAGGCGTCGCGCCGCCTCACGGATCCGGCGCGCGGTCTCCGCTCGGATGCGGAATTCGCCGTCGCGGCCGCGCAGGACGTGCGAGACGGTGGTCTGCGACACGCCCAGCGTGGAAGCGATGTCTTTCATGCGGACGGACATGACCAGCGAGGAGTATAGCTGCCCCTTGCGCCGACTGCTAAATCGTATTAGCTTGTCTATCTTCAGGAATAAGTGCGCGGGGTTCTCAGACACGGGGATGCATTGCCATGACCTTTTACGGAGGAAAGCATGCTCTTCGAACGAATCACCAGCCGTCCGGTCGTCGTTCTCGCCCTGGTTGCACTGGTCTGCATTCTCCTGCCATGCCAGCGGGTCGCAGCGCAGGAAATCTTCGCCTCGCTGACCGGAACCGTCGCCGGTTCTGACGGCGCGTTGCTGCCCGGCGTCACAGTCACCGCCACGAACATCGATACGAATGAATCGACGGTCGCCGTCACCGACTCGCATGGCGGTTACACCATTTCGAAATTGCCGCCCGGCCGCTACCGAGTGACGGCGGTGCTGTCGGGATTCACCACATATGTCCGTCAGGGCCTGGTGCTGAAAACCGCCGAGACTGCACGCATCAATATTTCCCTGGCCCCCGGCGCGATCTCCGAAGCGGTCACCGTGTCCGCCGTCGTCAGCGCGGTCGAATCCAACGAGTCGACGCTGGCGCAGACGATGGACAACAAGCGCGTTTCGGAGCTGCCGCTCAACGGTCGCCAGGTCTACATGCTGTTGCAGATGACCCCCGGCACGATCTTCACGCAGACCACTTTCGGCGCCACCGGTTTTTCAGGGACTCGAGCGTGGGACGTGAACGGGAGCGTCACCATTCACGGCAGTCGAACTGGCAATAACGAGTTCCTCATCGACGGCGCGGCGACGTCGGGAACTGGCGGCTGGTCTTACGCTCCACCGGTCGACGCCATCGAGGAATTCAAGGTGCAGAGTGCCAGCACCGACGCTTCCTACGGTCGCACCAGCGGCGGCGTGGTGAACCTCACGCTCAAAGCGGGAACCAATAACTTCCGTTTTTCGACCACGCTCATGTACCGCGGGACTTCGCTCGACTCCAAGACCATCCAGAACATCAACACCGGCACGACCATCAACGGTCACAAGTACTACGACGCCGAAGGAATGCTCAGCGGTCCGGTACGCCGCGACAAGACTTTCTTCATGGTGGGTTACCAGGGCTTCTACGAGAACATCGCGTTCCCGAACACCGCCACCGTGCCAACCGACCTGCAAAGGGCGGGAGACTTCCGCGGAACATTCAACGGCGCGGGACAGCAGATCACCATCTTTGATCCATTGAGCACTCGTCCCGATCCGGCAAGGGCAGGACGCTTCATTCGCGATCCGATTTCCTGCAATGGCGTCATGAACGTGATCTGCCCCGACCGCATCAACCCGGTGGCCAGGGCGCTGCTGCCGTACATTCCGAGCGCGAACACGGCCGGCACGATCACCGGTTTGAACAACTTCATCGCTTCGCCGAACCTCGGCTACTATCGCTATAAGTCATACCTGCTTCGCGTCGATCACGCCTTCAACGACAGCAACCGGCTGTATTTCACAAACAGCGGAAATTGGGGAAATGAACGGCGCAGCGAGAACTCCCTCCCGCCCGGACCCGCCCTGCGCAGCGATAACTGGCCGACGAAACGGATCAGCCATCTGGCGACGGGCGATCATGTCATGACCCTCAGCTCGGACATGCTGCTCAACACGCGAATCTCCTACGATGTCTTCGATGAGCCGCACGCGAAGCAGTTCGGGCCTTTGGGAGACATCAAGCTTCCATTCCAGGGGGCCTACCAGGTCACCAGCGATCCGTGGTTCCCACACCTGACGTTCGCCTCGCTGTATACGGAGTTGTTCGGTCGTCCGCCGCGCGAAACGAAGAATCAGATCTATTCCGGCCAGAGCACATTCTCGAAAGCTCTGGGGGGTCACTTCGTCAAAGCGGGCGTCGATCTCCGCAAGTACCGCCTAACGCGCTTCGATTTGAATGAGGCCAATGGCCGGTACGATTTCAATGGCGCGTTCACGCGCCGCGACCCGCAGACGGCCGACAGCACCTCCGGAAGTCCTTTCGCCTCCTTCCTGCTCGGATTCCCCGACGGAGTGAACACCGCCGTTAACATCAATGCCTCCAGCATTCGCAAGTACGGGTATTACGGCCTGTTCGTGCAGGACGACTGGACCATCGGTCCGCGGCTGTCGATCGGCGCCGGTCTGCGTTGGGATTACCAGGCGCCCGTTCATGAGGCGAACGATCAACTGGTCGTCGGTTTCGACGCCACCACTCCGAGCCCGATGCAGGTCGAGGGATACGCTCTTCGCGGCGGTTTGCTGTACCCGCACGTCAACTCGAACCAAGCCACGCCATACAAGAGCGACTACAACAACTTCCAGCCGCGCATCAACGCGGCGTATCAGCTCACCAGCCGCGTTTCCGCGCGAGCCAGCGCGGGGCGAACGTACTTTGCATTGAGCGGAGGCGGCGGCAACGGCTCGATCATCGAGAGCCTCATTCAGAATGGCTACAGTCAGAGCACCTTCATGGTATCGAGCGTTCAGACCGGGATTCCCTTCAATACCTTGAGCAATCCATATCCAGAAGGATTTGTGCAGCCCGACAATGGCGCAAAGGGTCTGGCCACCGGCATTGGGACCGGTATTTCGTTCATGAATCGCGATTTCGAAGTGCCCTATAACGATCAGTGGATGGCGGGATTCAACGTCGAATTGCCATGGAACTCCGGTCTGAATCTCGCGTACGTTCAAAACAAGAGCTACAAACTGCCGACCCAGACGGGTACGGCGATCAATGAGATCTCAATGGCCGATCGTCTCAAAGGGATTGCCGATCCGTCGTACTTGTCGACGACCGTTCCTAATCCATTCGCGGGCCTTGTGCCGGGCACCGCTCTAAACACGACGAGCATCGCCCGCAGCCAGCTCCTGCGTCCCTATCCACAGTTCCAGGGAATTACTGAGACGCTCGACAACAAGGGATGGGCCCGCTATAAGGCGTTCGAACTGTCGGCCAACAAGAGATTGGCGGCCGGGCTGGCGGCGACGCTGAGCTACACCTGGTCGCGACAGCTCGACGCCATCAACTATTTGAATAACGGATTCGAAGCGAAGCCGTTCGAAGATCTGTCCAGCATCGACCGTACGCACCACGTTGCCGCGACCGCGCTGTACAACCTGCCATTCGGTCCCGGCCGGCCGATCGGCGGCAATACCACGGGCTGGGTGGCGAATGTCATCGGCGGCTGGCAGTTCAACGTGCTCTATGAGTGGGAGTCGGGAACGCCGGTGGCCATGCCCAACGGAATCCTGCGCCAGAACAGCGCGAAGATCTCGGATCGCACGCGCGACCGCTGGTTCGACAACAGTACCAAGAACAATCCGCGGCCCGACGGGACCTACGCGTGGGACACTTTGCCGCCTAACGCATTCCGCGTAGCGCGATTCCGGATGCCCGACGTGCGCGAGCCATCGATTCTGAATACGGCCATCTCGCTGTTCAAGAATACGCCGGTTGCCATCGGGACTCTGCAACTGCGCTTCGAGGTCTTCAATCCGCTGAACAAGCGAATCTACGGCGGTCCGACCACGACCATCACCGATCCGAACTTCGGCAAGATCTCGCAGGTTCAGATCAATTTCCCGCGGCAGGGACAGGTCGGCCTGCGCTATCTTTTCTAACGACGACGCTCCATCGGACCCGGAGGCAAGCATGATCGCCGAGCGAATCGCAAATCGACGTGTGCTGTTGATCGCATTCTTTTCCTGTCTTTGTTCAACGATCCCGTGGCACCGGCTCCATGCGCAGGAAATCTTCGCCTCGCTGACCGGCACGGTCACCGACGCACAGAGGGGCGCCGTACCGGGCGTGACAGTCAGGGCCGAAAACGTCGATACCAAGCTTTCCAGTCAGACCACGACCGACTCGCACGGCGGATATAACCTCAGCAAACTGCAGCCCGGCCGCTACCGGCTGACCGCCGCGCTCGAGGGTTTCAGCACCTTCATCCGCGAAGGGATCGTGTTGCGCACCGCGGAGACCGGGACCATCAACATCACGTTGGCATTCGGCGCGGTCTCGGAAGCGATCACCGTCTCGGCCTCGCTCAGCGCGGTGGAAACCAATGAGTCGACTCTCTCCCAGACTGTGGACAACAAAAAGATTTCTGAGCTACCGCTCAACGGCCGTCAGGTTTATCAACTTCTGCAACTCACGCCCGGCGTCACTTTCAACACCACCACATTCGGCGCCACCGGCTCTTCGGGTACGCGCGCGTGGGACGTCGGCCAGGGTTCGAGCTACTCCATTCATGGCAGCCGCACAGGCGCGAACGAGTTCCTGATCAACGGCGCACCGATCTCAGGAACCGGCAGTTGGTCGTACGCGCCGCCGGTCGACGCGATCGAAGAGCTCAAAGTGCAGACTGCCAGTACGGATGCGTCGTACGGTCGGACGAGCGGCGGCGTCGTGAGTCTGACATTGAAGTCAGGCGCAAATGAAATGCGTTTTTCGAACACGCTGATGTATCGGGGCACTTCACTCGATTCGAAGAGCATTCAGAACATCAACAGCGGTACGACCATCAACGGCCATAAGTATTACGACAGTGAAGGAATGCTGAGCGGACCGATTCGGCGTGACAGGACGTTCTACATGGTCGGCTACCAGGCCTTCTACGAAAACATCCCATTTCCTAACACAGTTACCGTTCCAACCGAACTGCAACGCGCCGGTGACTTCAGAGGAACACTCAACGGCGCCGGGCAGCAGATCACCATCTTCGATCCGCTGACCACGCGTCCGGATCCGAACCGAGCGGGACGCTTCATTCGCGATCCGATTTCGTGCAACGGGGTGATGAACGTCATCTGCCCGGAGCGATTCAGTGCGGTCGCCAAAGCGCTGTTGCAGTACATCCCTCGCGCGAACGCTTCAGGTGACATCGCCGGCGCGAACAACTTCATCAACTCGCCGGGGCTCGGCTATTACCGCTACAAGTCGTACGTGACGCGCGTCGATCACTCCTTCACCGACAATCACCGCGTCTACTTCACCAATAGCGGCAATTGGGGAAGTGAGCGTCGCAGCGAGAATTCGCTGCCGCCAGGTCCCGCACTCCGGAGCGACAACTGGCCAACCAAGCGGATCAGCAACCTCGGGGCGCTCGATGACGTGATCACCTTGAGCTCGAGCGCCCTGGTCGATACTCGCGTCTCCTACGATCGATTCGACGAGCCGCACGCCAAGCAGTTCGGTCCGTTAGGAGACGTCACGCTTCCGTTCAAGACTGCATACCAGGTGACGAACGAACCGTGGTATCCGCATATCAGTTGGACTGGATACCAGGAGATGTTCGGCCGCCCGTTCCGCGACACCAAGAATGAAATCTACGGAGCTCAGAGCTCGGTGTCGAAGGTGCTGGGGCAGCACTTTCTGAAGGCGGGCACCGAGGCTCGCCAGTATCGGCTGACGCGTGAGGATCAAAACGAGGAGAACGGCCGGTTTGACTTCAGCGGCACATTCACGCGCCGGGATCCGCAACAAGCCGATTCGAATTCGGGAAATGCGTTCGCGTCATTCCTGCTTGGATTCCCGGATGGCGCCAACACCTTTGTGGACATTACTGCGGCAAGCGTACGGCAATATCGTTACTTCGGTCTCTTCGTCCAGGATGATTGGAGAATCACCTCGAAAATGAGCCTCGGTCTGGGGCTTCGCTGGGACTATCAGCCTCCAGTCACGGAACGGAACAATCAACTGGTGGTCGGCTTCGACACCTCGACGGCCAGTCCGCTGCAGGTCTCCGGCCTGCAACTCCGCGGGGGACTGCTGTACCCCGGGATCAACAGCAATAGACATTCACCGTATCAGGGGGACTGGAACAACTTCCAGCCGCGCCTGAACTTCACGTATCAGCTTTCGAATCGGATCGTCGGCCGCGCGAACTTCGGACGTTCCTATTTCGCATTGACCGGCGGCGGTGGGAACGGATCGAACATCGAGAGCCTCATTCAGAACGGGTTCAGCCAGAGGACCACATTCATCTCCTCGGTCCAGACCGGCATTCCGTTCAATACACTGGACAAGCCTTATCCCGAGGGCTTCGTGCCGGCTGCCAACGGCGCGCAGGGACTGGCAACCGGCATCGGCACGAGCATTTCATTCATGAATCCAACTTTTGAGGTTCCTTACTCCGATCAATGGATGGCTGGATTCAATGTGGAGCTGCCGTGGAATGCCTCGCTCGATTTTGCCTACGTTGGCAATCACGTCTACAAGTTGCCAACAGCGAATGGCACAGCGCTGAACGAGGTGCCGTACGCGGAACGGATCAAAGCGATTGAATCGATGGGTGGCAACGCTTCGTATCTGTCCACGCCAGTGCCGAATCCGTTTGCCGGGCTCGTCCCAGGAACATCGTTGAATACTCCCACCGTCAGCCGCGGTCAGTTGCTCCGCCCATATCAGCAATTCGTTGGGATTACTGAGACGCTCGATAACAAAGGATGGTCAACCTACAAAGGATTTGAAATCATTGCCAATAAGCGCCTCTCTCATGGTCTGACGTCTAGCTTGAGCTACACCTGGTCGCGAACATACGACGCGATCGACTATCTGAACAACGGTTATGACGACAGACCGTTCAAGGACCTCGCGAGCATCGACCGCACCCACCACGTGGCGGTCACTGCTCTCTACAATCTGCCGTTCGGACCGGGCCGGGCGATTGGCGGCAACACGAATGGTCTAGTGGCCGCGTTCATCGGCGGTTGGCAGTTCAATGTGTTGTATGAGTGGGAGTCGGGGACCCCAACGGCAATGCCGAATGGGATCCTTCGGCTGTCGACCGCGAGGATCTCTGGTCGCACACGCGATCAGTGGTTCGACAACAGCACCAAGAGCAATCCCCATCCCGACGGCACCTATGCCTGGGACACGCTGCCACCCAATGCATTCCGAGTGGCCGGTTTCCGAATGCACGACGTCCGCGACCCATCCATCACCAATTCGGCGATCTCGCTCTTCAAAAACACGCCCGCAGGGTCTGGCATCGTGCAGCTCCGTTTCGAAGTGTTCAATGTGCTCAATAAGCGGATTTACGGCGGACCTAACACGACGATTTCGTCCGCACAGTTCGGGAAGATCACGCCGAATCAGATCAATTTCCCCCGACAAGCGCAGGTTGGAATTCGTTACTGGTTTTGATGAAAGCATTTCTTTTTGCAGGCGCGCTTCTGGGGGCCGTCGCTGCCTCTGCGCAAATACCGCCACCTGCAAGCCGATATCAGACAGTCCTGACTCGCTTGGAGGCGATGTCCTCCGTTCCTCTGCCTGAGTGGCGTTACCACGACGCGAATCTTCCTCACCCCGAAGAGCCGTCGCTCGACGATTCGAGCTGGGCTTCCGTCACCCTGGCGACCGCAAACGCTCCGGGGTGGTATCGCCGCTGGATCGAGATTCCACCGACCGCGGGCGGCAAAGACACTCGAGGTGCGCGCATCGAGCTGGCGATCCGCCTTTCGTCGGCGTCGCGTGTCTTCGTGAACGGCTCGCTCGTGGCGCAGGGGAACGGCCGGCTGGTGCAGCCGATTCAGCTCGCGGAAAGGGCTGCGCCAGGACAGCGTCTCCTGGTCGCAATCAACACCAGCCGGTTATCGGACGCACGACTGTCGATCCATTATCCGGATGCTGATCCTGGAAATTTGCGAACCGAAATCGTATCCACTGAGGCACTGCTGGCCGGCTTTCCCAATCCGGAGCGCCAGAAGCAACTCGATACGGCCGTGAATGCAATCGATTTCGCCGCGCTGGATCGTGGCGATCAACAGGCTTTCGTCTCTTCCGTAGAGCGCGCCAGGCGCAACTTGCAACCGCTGCACGACTGGATGCGACAGTTCTCCGTTCTGGCAGTGGGCAATTCGCACATCGATATGGCGTGGTTATGGCCGTGGACCGAGACCGTGGAAGTGGTGCGCGACACGTACTCGACGGCGCTGCAGTTGATGCGTGAGTATCCCCGCTTTACATACACGCAATCGAGCGCGCAGACGTTCAAATGGTTGGAAGAGAAGTATCCCGATCTGTTTCGGCAGATCCAGGCGCGTGTCAAGGAAGGCCGCTGGGAAATGGTCGGCGGAATGTGGGTGGAGCCCGACCTCAACATGCCGGACGGCGAGGGGTTGGTCCGTCAACTTCTGGTCGGAACGCGGTACTTCAAACAGAAGTTCGGGGTCGACATCAACATCGGCTGGAATCCCGACTCGTTCGGTTACAACTGGCAACTTCCACAGATCTACAAGAAGTCGGGCTTCGATTACTTCGTGACCCAGAAGATGTCGTGGAACGAGACCACCGTCTTTCCCTACAAGCTGTTCTGGTGGCAGTCACCCGACGGGAGTCGCGTGCTCACCTACTTTCCTCATCGCTACGATAACGGCATCGATGCCATCGGCATCGCCAGAGATCTTGCGGACTATGCTCCGGCAACCGGCTTTCCTGAGCTGATGCACCTCTATGGCGTGGGAGATCACGGCGGCGGTCCGACGCGCGCCATGCTCGACGAGATCGTTCGACTTCAGGATCCATCGGTGACCTTTCCGCCGATTTCTTTCAGTACTCCACACGTATTCTTCAGTGATCTCCAAAAGAGCGTGGATTCGGGGGAAGTGAAGCCGCCGGTCTGGAACGATGAGCTGTATCTCGAGTACCACCGCGGCTGCTACACCACCCAGTCAGAGACCAAAAAGCAGATCCGTGAAAGCGAACAATTGCTGCAGAACGCCGAGAAGCTCGCCGCCCTCTCATTCCTCGGCAATCATTCCTATCCGCACAGCGCCCTCGAGGAGTCGTGGGAGAAGGTGTTGTTCGATCACTTCCACGACATCATGCCCGGCTCCGGCATCGCCGTGAACTATCTCGATACTGCCCGCAATCTGAGAGAAGTCAGCCTGGAGGGCGACAAGATTCTTCGCGATTCGTTGGGTGACCTCGCGGCTCGGGCCAGGACCGCCGGAGACGGCGTTCCGGTGGTGGTCTTCAATCCGCTCTCCTGGGAGAGAAGCGAGCCGGTGGTCGTGGAAGCGCAGTTCCCGACATCAGTCGGGCATTTCGAAGTGCGCGATTCAGCCGGGAAGCCGTTGCTCTTTCAGTTGATTTCCATCGAGGGCGATCGCGTCAAGCTGCGTGCGTTAGTGCCGCGGGTGCCTCCACTGGGATACGAGGTCGTCCACCTCGTCCCGGTGAAGAATGCGCGCGCCGTTTCTTCGACAGTGAAGGTCACAGGCACAACGCTGGAAAACGAATTCCTCCGTGTGGCGATCGATCCTCATTCCGGATGTATCACCAGTCTTGTGAACAAAGCGGATGGAAAAGAAAGTGTCGCTCCCGGAGGTTGCGGGAACCTTCTGCAGACTTTCGTCGACAAGCCGCTGAAGCAGGACGCATGGGAGATCAAGTTCGACGAACAGTTCTGGGATCTGAAGCAGCCGCAGGAAGTCAAGGTCGTGGAGAGCGGCCCGGTGCGGGCGCTGATCCGGGTGACCCACAAATTCCAGAGCTCGACTTTCGTACAGGACATCAGCGTGAGCGCCGGGGTCCCGCGCGTCGATGTGGACATGCGGGCTGACTGGCACGAGCAACACGTTCTGCTCAAGGTCGGATTTCCGGTCGACGTGCAGACGAAGGTAGCGACATTCGAGATCCCGTACGGAACGATTCAGCGTCCCACCACTCGGAATACGCCGGCAGAGAAAGCGAAGTTCGAGGTTCCGGCATTGCGCTGGGGTGATCTGTCCGACCAGAGCCATGGAGTGAGCCTGCTCAATGCCAGTAAGTATGGATACGATGCCAAAGGAAACGTCATCAGGCTTTCGCTGCTCCGAGCAGCAACTTACCCCGGTACGAACGGGGAGTGTTGCACCGATCAGGGCTTTCACGAGTTTCGCTATGCCCTCTATCCGCACCAGGGCGATTGGGAAACAGGCGGCACCATGCGGCAGGGTTACGCATTGAACTATCCGCTGATTCCGTTCACCACCGTCGCGCACGGCGGTACGCTGCCCGCAAGACATTCCTTTGCCGGAATCGCAAACGACAATGCCATTCTCACGGTCGTCAAGAAGGCGGAAGATGACGACGCATTGATCTTCCGGTTCTACGAATTTGCCGGGCGCAAGAGCGCAGTGCGGCTGCAGCTCCCGGACAAGGTAACCCGTGCGTTCGAAACCAATCTGATGGAAAAGCAGGAACGCGCCCTTACGTTGGAAGCGGATGGCCGCGAGGTCGTGATCCCGACAGGGCCTTATGAGATCAAGACGGTGAAAGTCTTCTTCGCCCAGTGATGCGAGGCCTGCGCTGGTGGATCATCGGGCTCGTCTTCCTGGCCACGATGATCAATTTCATCGACCGCCTGACAGTGGCAGTGCTGGCGCCGGTCATTATTGCCCAACTCGGCCTAACCAACCTGCAGTTCGCCACCATCAACACCTGGTTCCTGGTTGCCTATACCGCAAGCCAGGGATTTTCGGGCAAACTCTATGACCGTATCGGCACGCGTCGCGGATTCACGATTTCGATTCTCGTGTGGTCGTCGGCGGCCATGGCTCACGCCTTCGCGCGCGGGCTGGGAAGTCTGAGCTGCTTTCGTTTCATCCTAGGGCTGGGTGAGGCCGGCAATTGGCCCGGCGCGGCAAAAGTCATCGCGGAATGGTTCCCTGCTCGCCAGCGCGCTTTCGCCATGGGAATCTTCAACAGCGGTGTGGCCATCGGATCAATTGCTGCACCGCCTCTCATTGTCTGGCTGCAACTGCGATTCGGATGGCAGACCGCCTTCCTGGTCACCGGCGGACTGGGATTCGCCTGGCTCGTACTGTGGCTCCTGATGTACGAGTCTCCCGAGCGCCATCGCGCCATGACGCCCGAGGAGTACGCTCTGATTCGACAGGACCGAACCGATTCAGGAGAAAGCGTGCGCATTCCGTGGCCTTCGCTGCTCCGGCATCGCCAGGTGTGGGCGATCGTGCTCTCACGGTTCTTGACCGATCCGGTCTGGTGGCTTTACATCACCTGGCTTCCGCTCTATCTCTACAATGTGCGCGGATTCAGCCTCAAGCAGATCGGACTCTTCGCATGGCTGCCCTACGTGGCCGCCGATGCCGGGAGTCTCATCGGGGGCTGGCTCTCCGGTCACCTGATCGGAAAAGGGTGGAGCGCCAACAAAGCCCGAAAAACGGTCATTGTCGGAGGCGCCCTGCTGATGTCGGCGGGGATTCTGGCGGCAATGGCAGATACTGCAATGGCCGCGCTGGCATTCATCGCCGTGGTGCTGTTTGGATTTCAGAGCTGGATCAACAACGTGCAGACGCTGCCCAGCGACTTCTTTCCTGCGAATGCGGTGGCCTCGGTGGCGGGACTCGGCGGGGTGGGCGCCGGTGTGGGAGCGATCGTCTTCACGCTGACCACCGGATTTGTCGTCGACCATTTTCACTCGTACGCGCCGATCCTCATCGTGGCCGGTTTGCTTCCCGTGATCGGCACGATCGTCTTGTTCGCCGTCGGCGGACCGATCGATCGCCTGCAGTTGGCTGAGGTAAGGCCATGATCGATCTGCGAAATCGTCTGGCGGTCGTTTCCGGAGGCGGGCGTCCGCCGACGCGACCTGGGCAGAGGATGTCGAAGCATTCGTTGCGAGCATTCAGCGGGTAATTCGGCGATCAGGGCGGCGAAATCTTTGCTGCTGAATGTAAGAAACTCCTCGTGGCGACGACTACCTAGGTGGAGGCAACAGTCAGTC
>Ga0070707_100003258_pt1 | contig 15390 bp, 13 predicted proteins | sample KBSK5502metaG_FD_65468 | JGI IMG/M metagenome (GOLD analysis project Ga0070707, IMG submission 65468) | Corn, switchgrass and miscanthus rhizosphere microbial communities from Kellogg Biological Station, Michigan, USA - KBS K5-50-2 metaG | ecosystem: Host-associated > Plants > Roots >... | reverse complement strand
TGCCCATCCTTCCGCCCGTGCCGAAGCCCCTCGTCATCGTCGAGTCCCCCGCCAAAGCGAAAACGATCGCCGGCATCCTGGGGCGCGACTACGTCGTCGAATCCTCGATCGGTCATATCCGTGACCTGCCGCGCAACGCGAGCGAGGTTCCCTCTGCGCTGAAGGCTGAGCCGTGGTCGCGCATGGGCGTCGATATCGATAACGGCTTCAAACCGATCTATGTCGTCACTCCCGATAAGCGCAAGCAAGTCTCGAAGCTGAAGTCTTTGCTCAAGGACGCGAGCGAGCTCTATCTCGCAACCGACGAAGACCGCGAGGGCGAGTCGATCGCGTGGCACCTTACCGAGGTGCTTAACCCGCGCGTGCCGGTGAAGCGGATGGTTTTCCACGAGATCACGCGCCCGGCGATCCAGTCGGCAGTGCAGAACCCGCGCGACCTCGATCGCCGCCTCGTGGACGCGCAGGAAGCGCGGCGGATCCTCGACCGGCTGTACGGCTACGAAGTCTCGCCGGTGCTCTGGAAGAAGGTCATGCCGGGTCTGTCGGCGGGCCGTGTGCAGTCGGTCGCGACGCGGATCCTCGTGGAGCGGGAGCGCGCGCGCATGCGATTCCGCTCGGCGGCCTACTGGGATATCGAAGGGGCGTTCGAAACCGACGGTGGCGGCTTCTCCGCGCAGCTGGTGTCACTCGACGGCGCGAGGCTCGCCACCGGCAAAGACTTCGACGAAGCGGGCGCGCTCAAGACCGCCGACATCGCGCGTTTGGACGAGCAGGCCGCGCGCGGCCTAGCGGCGTCGCTCGAGGGCTCCGACTTCAGCGTACGCAGCGTGGAAGAGAAGCCGTGGCGGCGCTCGCCGGCTGCTCCATTCATGACGTCGACGCTGCAGCAGGACGCGGCGCGCAAGCTGCGATTCAGCGCGCACCGAACCATGCGCGTCGCGCAGACCTTGTACGAGAACGGCTACATCACGTACATGCGCACCGACTCGGTGACGCTGTCGGAGACGGCCGTTGCGGCGGCGCGCGCGCAAGCGGTCGAGATGTACGGCTCCGACTCCGTGCCCGATCAGCCCCGGACGTACTCGAGCCGCGTAAAGAACGCGCAGGAAGCGCACGAAGCCATTCGCCCCGCCGGCGACACGTTCCGCAGGCCGGACGACGTTCGCGACGAGCTGAGCGGCGACGAGTTCCGGCTGTACGACCTGATATGGAAGCGAACGATCGCGTCGGAGATGGCCGACGCGCGCGGCCAGAGCGTGCAGGTGCGACTCGGCGCGATCGCGGCCGACGGGCGCGACGCGGAGTTCGCCGCCGCCGGCAAGACGATCTCGTTCCCCGGCTTCTTGCGGGCGTACGTCGAGGGCGCCGACGACCCCGAGGCAGAGCTCGAGAACCAAGAAGTGATCCTGCCGCCCTTGAGCGAGGGAACGGCGCTGAGCGTCGTTGCGCTCGAGCCGAAAGGCCATGAAACCCAGCCGCCCGCGCGCTACACGGAAGCGACGCTCGTGAAAGCGCTCGAAGAGATGGGGATCGGACGGCCGTCGACCTACGCGTCGATCCTCGACACGATCGAGCAGCGTGGCTACGTCTTCAAGAAGGGAACCGCGCTCGTGCCGTCGTTCACCGCGTTCGCAGTCGTGACGCTGCTCGAACAGCACTTCGGCAACCTGGTCGACTACGAGTTCACCGCGCGCATGGAGGACGAGCTCGACAACATCGCGAACGGCGACGAAGAGGCGAACCCGTACCTGTCGCGCTTCTACTTCGGGAACGGCCAAGTCGGCTTGAAAGAGATGGTCACCGAGCGCCTCGGCGACATCGACGCGCGCGACGTGAACTCGATCCCGATCGGCAGCGACGCCGACGGTAACGAGATCGTGATCCGCGTCGGCCGGTACGGCCCGTACCTGCAGCGAAGCGACGATCGCGCGAGCATCCCTGAAGACCTGCCGCCGGATGAGCTGACGATCGAGAAGGCCGAAGAGCTCTTGTCGGCGCCGAGCGGCGATCGCGATCTCGGCACCGACGCGGATGGCACCCCGGTCATCGCGCGCGCCGGCCGCTACGGCCCGTACGTCCAGCTCGGCGACACCGATAGTAAGGAGAAGCCGAAGACCGCCTCGCTGTTCAAGACGATGTCGCTGGAGACGATCACGCTCGACGATGCGCTGAAGCTGCTCGAGCTTCCTCGCACGGTCGGCGTCGATCCGGCCGACGGCGAACCGATCGAAGCCTTGAACGGACGCTACGGCCCGTACATCAGGAAGGGGAGCGACAGCCGGTCGCTCGAGAGCGAAGAGCAGCTCTTCACGATCACGCTCGACGAGGCCCTTGCGATGCTCGCGCAGCCGAAACGCCGTCGCGGGCAGCGAGCCGCGGCAGCGCCGCTGAAAGAGCTGGGGAACGATCCCTCATCCGGAAAGCCGGTCGTCGTGAAGGAAGGGCGTTTCGGCCCCTACGTGACGGACGGAGACACGAACGCATCGCTACGCAAGGAAGACAGCATCGAAGACATCACCAACGAGCGCGCTGCGGAGCTCCTTGCGGAACGCCGCGCGCGCGGCCCGGCCAAGCCACGCGCTCGGCGCAGCTCGGCGAAGAAGCCGGTGAAGCGCAAACCGAAGGCATAGACCGCTCCGGAGCTCGGGGGAAAAGAAGAGCCGGCTTCCGGGGGGACGCCGGGAAGCCGGCTCGTTTCGGGAAACTCTCGGTTACGCCGCGTGCGTGCGGCTCAGGACGTCGAACCAGTTCGGGTCTTCAAGCAGCAGATGGAGGTCGAGCAGATCGTCGAGGTTCAGCGGCGGGCCGTCGTGGGACTCGAGCATCTCGGCCGGAAGCTCCCACCGGTGCGGCGTGACGCCTTCGGCGATAAGCAGCTCGATCGCGCGTTCGTCGGCCGCCTTCTGGATGCGGTTGTGGCACATCGGGCACGTGAGGGCATAGTAGGAGGCATCGGGGATGTTGCAGACGGCCAGCTCGAAGTCTGCGGGCTTGCACTCAACGGCCCCGCACTCCGGGCAGTTCACTTCGATCCAGGTCATTTACGTCCCCCTACACGGTACGGGCCACAGGGTCCGTTTGGCTGCATTGTCGAATGTGCCTGCATTCTCGGCCGACGCCGCCCTGTCCGGTATGCGCTACCGGGATGGTTTTCGGTAGTCATCGGTGACTATTTCGCTATGGGACAGATGTCCGAGGGCGCGCGTTACCGCAGCGTGTGGCCGTTGCCGGTTTTTCCACACGAGGCGCGCGTCAACGCGAGCCCCTGCTTCGGGTTCGCTAGTGGACGGCCACCGGCTCTGCGCCCGGGACGCTTTCCACGCGCTGCGGCGCGCCTGACGGGATGAACCGCCACGAGACGATCGCAGCGACGATCAGGAAGAGGGCCGCGACGAACAGAGCGATATGGAAACCATCCACGAACGAAAGGTCGAACGCCCTCTGCACGGCGACCGCCTTCTGCTGGCCGAGGCCGGCCAACAGGCGGGGGTCCAGCTCGACGTGACCGCCCGATGCCACGATCGCGGCCTTCTGGGCGGCCGGCAGGGCGAGTGGAGCAAGGAGGGTCGAGAAGGTGCTCTTCAGCTTCGTCGTGAGCAGTGTTCCGAGGAGAGCGATCCCAAAGACGCCGCCGACCTCCCGAGAGGTGTTCGTCATCGCCGACCCCAAACCGGCGCGCTGCGCGCCTACCGCGTTCATCACAGCCGCGGTCATGGGCGTCATCGTGATGCCCATGCCGAAGCCCATCATCATGAAGATGGGGAAGATGTGAGAAAACGGTGTCGCAACCCCGATACGGCTCAGAAGTATCAGCCCCGTCCCGGCGAGAAGGGGACCCACCACCATCGGCCATCGCGAACCGAACTTCGACGCGTAGCGGCCTGCGAGCGGCGCAGCGATCACGATCATCCCGGTCAAGGGAAGGAATCGGAGACCTGCTGCGAATGGCCCGTAGCCGCGGATGAACTGCATGTAGAGGCTCACGAAGAAGAACGTGCCGAACATCCCGAGAGAGATCGAAAATGCGACCGAGTTGCCGGCCGAGAATGCCGGGATGCGGAAGAACTGGAGCGGCATCATCGGCTCGCGCGCGCGCTTCTCGTACTGCAAGAACGTGATGAAGAGGATCACGGCCGCGACGAGCGCGGTGACGATCGACGGTGAAGACCAACCGAACTGGTTCACCTCGATCAGCGCGTACGTGAGGCTGAAGAGTGCGCCGGTTCCGAGCAGCAGCCCAGGAGCGTCGAGGTGGCGCGCTTGCTCCGATCGAGACTCGATGATGTTACGAACGCCGACGAAGAAGCCGAGGATGCCGATCGGCACGTTGATGAAGAAGACGGACTCCCAGCCGACGTGCTGCACGAGGTAGCCGCCGAGCGTTGGGCCGAGCGAAAGCGCGAGACCAGACACCCCGGCCCAGATTCCGATCGCCTTCGCGCGCTCGTGGGGCGGGAAGGTGACCGTCAGGATCGAGAGCGTTCCCGGCATCAGCAGCGCCCCACCAACACCTTGCAAGCCGCGGAATGCGATCAACATGCCGGTCGAGGAGGAGAGTCCGCACATGAGCGACGAGAAAGTGAATACGACGAGGCCGCTCAAGAACATCCGCTTCCGCCCGTAGCGGTCGCCGAGGATGCCGCCCGTCAGCATCAAGCTTGCGAACGCGAGGACATAGCCGTCGACGACCCACTGGAGGCCGCTGATGCCAGCGTGCAAGCTCTCAGCGAGGCGGGGGAGAGCGACGTTTACGACGGTGTTGTCGAGCATCGCCATGAAGAGGGCGAAGCAGCAGGTCAGCAGAACCAGGATCTTCTCGCGCTTGTTGTCGCCTTCGAACATGAGCTACCTCGTCTCTAGCATCCGCCGCGCCGCGTCCACAACGTGCGCCCTTCTTCGCTTCAACGCTTCTTTGGAGTAGGGATTCCCGCCGCTGATCATCCGAGCGGTCTGAGGGGCGGCGAACCAGATCTGTACAAGGCCGATGAGGGACACGAGGGTCTGCCGCGGATCGAGGGCAGGATCGACCGCTCCGTCCCGCTGCGCTTCCTCGATCCGTTCCACATGCTGCGCGTACTTCTGCGCGCGCTCTGTTTCATTCGGAACCCGGCGATCGCCGAAATCCAGGGCCTCCCACATGTGCATGCGCGGGAGCCACGGGTTCGCGGCGTAGAAGTCGAAGAACTCTCCGGCCGCCTCCGCGAACGAGTCGGAGTCCTCCTTGATCGACTGGAGGCCGGCCATCTTGCACTCCAGCACCTGGCGGAACAGCGCTTCCTTATCGCCGTAATACTGGTAGAGGAGGGCCTTGTTGCACTGCGCCTTCTCGGCGATGTCGTCGACACGGGAGCCGGCGAACCCACGGGTGGCGAACTCCTCGAACGCCGCTTCGAGGATGCGCTCTTTCGTCGCCGACGCGTCCCGTGCTCCCATCGGGAGGCATTGTAACTAACTGGTTAGTTTTGGGTCAATCGGTTTTCAGTGCCCGACGGCGAGCAGCATCACCATGACGTAGTGGCAAAGCGTCCCGCCGATGACCATCGAGTGCCACACCTCGTGGTAGCCGAAGACCCGGGGATTGGGATCCGGCCGATGCAAGACGAAGAACACCGCGCCGACCGTGTACAGGATGCCGCCGGCAAAGAGCAGGACGGCCGACGCTGTGCTGAGGCTGCGCAGGATCTCGGGCATCGCGATGAGCGCCGTCCAGCCGAGCGCGATGTACAGCACCATCCCGAGCCGGTCCATCTTGTCGATGCGCGCAACCTTGAGAACGACGCCGGCGAGCGCGACGCCCCACACGGTCGACAGGATCGCGATGCGCCATGCATGGTGCAGCGCCAGCAAGCTGAGGGGCGTGTAGCTGCCGGCGATCAAGATGAAGATCGACGAGTGGTCGAGCCGGCGCATGATGCGGCGCGCGCGCGGCGACCACGGCAGCCGGTGATACGAAGCGCTCACTCCATAGAGCGTCAGAACGCAGACCGAGTAGATGGCCGCGGCCGTGCGCGCGAGCGCCGTTCGCCCGAGCGCGACGAGGGCCGTCCCTGCCGGGATCCACACGATGAACGCGATCTGATGCAGGCGTCCGCGAAGACGAGGTTTCGACAGCTCCGCGGCGGCGACGGTCACGGAGACATCTTAAGGATGGGCGCGCGCAACCTCGAATCCGATGCGAAAGTGCGCGACAGCCCGAGATTCCGTAGGTTTGACCATCCGAAGGCGGCCGGCGAGGGGGCAACGATGGAGATCCTGAGAACACCCGATGAAAGCTTTTCGAATCTCGCGGGTTACCCATTCGAGCCGCACTATGTCGAAGCCGACGGTGTACGCATCCACTACGTGGATGAAGGGCCCTCGGATGCGCCGCCGGTTCTGCTGCTGCACGGGGAGCCGAGCTGGAGCTACCTCTACCGCACGATGATCCCGGTCCTCACCGCGGCCGGACACCGCTGCGTCGCGCCCGATCTCGTTGGTTTCGGCCGGAGCGACAAGCCCGCAGCGATGAGCGACTACTCCTATCAGCGACACGTGGACTGGATGCGCGCCCTGATCACCTGGCTCGACCTGAAGGACGCGGTCTTGTTCGGTCAGGACTGGGGCGGACTGATCGGTCTTCGGCTCGCCGCGGAAGAGGAGCATCGCTTCGCGCGCATCGCCGCAGGGAACACGTTCCTTCCGACCGGCGACATCCCCGCCGGCGACGCGTTCCTCGCGTGGAAGAACTACGCGGAGACGACGGACCGTTTCCACGTCGGCGGCATCGTGAAGGGCGGCTGCGTCTCGGAGCTGGACCAAAGCGCCATCGACGGCTACGACGCGCCGTTCCCGACCGAAGACCTGAAGGCCGGCGCGCGCGCGTTCCCAGGCCTCGTGCCGATCACGCCGGACGATCCCGCGTCCGAAGCCAATCGAGCAGCCTGGAAGGTGCTCGAGCAATGGGAGAAGCCCTTCCTTACGTTGTTCAGCGACTCGGACCCGATCACGCGGGGCGGCGATCGATACTTCCACCGAACCGTTCCGGGATCCGCGGGGCAGCCACACGCGACGATCGAGAAGGCCGGCCATTTCCTTCAGGAGGACAAAGGACCGGAGATCGCCGGGCACCTCGTCCGATGGTTAGCCTGAGCACAGAGGTGATCGCAATGAAGCCGCTCGAAGGGAAAGAGATCCTGATCTTCGCCGGGCCCGATTACGAGGACATGGAGCTGCACTATCCGCGTTATCGGCTCGCGGAGGCCGGCGCGCGCATCACGATCGCCGGGATCGGCGAGCAGACCTACCAGGGGAAGAAGGGCATGCCCGTCGACGTCGACGTCCAGGTGACCGACGTGCGAGCGGCCGATTTCGACGCCTTGGTCATCCCCGGTGGGTACGCGCCGGACAAGATCCGGCGAGTGCCGGAAGCCCTTGAGATCGTCCGCGACATGAACGACCAAGGGAAGACCATCGGGTTCATCTGCCACGCAGGTTGGGTGCCGATCTCCGCGGGAGTCCTGAAGGGCTGCCGGATCACGTGCGTCTCGGCGATCAAGGACGATGTGGTGAACGCCGGCGCCGAGTACGTGAACGAGCCGGTGGTCGTCGACGGCAACTTCGTTACCTCGAGGACGCCGGAGGACCTTCCCGTTTGGCTGCCTGCGCTGATCGAGCGGATCGCCGCGCAGGGCTGACCGAGCCGGAGCGATGAGCCGCCGGGCGCCCCTCGCGCTCCTCGTTCTGGCTGCCTGTACGGCGAACGGGGCCGGCGGCCTCAAATCGACCCCTCCCTCTGCGTCGCGTCCCTCGTCTTCGAGTTCGCCGTCCGTTCCTGCGCCGTTCGTGTTCGCGGTCAAGGGCGACTGGGGAGCAGGGACGCGCGCGCAGCAACAAGTGACCGATGAGATGTGCGCGTTACGGCGAACGCTGAAGTTCAAGTACATCGTCACGACGGGCGACAACTTCTACACGCCGGACGGCAACGCCACGCAACAGAACTACTACGGCCCCGAACGATGTCTCTACTCGTATCCGGGCAACGTATGGCGCGCAGTGTGGGGCAATCACGACGTCGCCGGACCGTCCACCGGAACCGTGCTCGGATCACCACAGCGGTACTACACGTGGAGCGTCGGCGCGACGCAGTTCTTCATGCTCGATGCGAATGATCCAGGGAGCCCAGCGCAACGATCGTGGCTCGCGCGCGCGCTCAGCTCGTCGCCGGCGCGGGTCAGGATCGTCGTGTTCCATCAACCTGCATTCACGAGCGGCCTTCACAGCGACAACACGTCTGCGCAACGCAACTGGGTGCCGTTGTTCGTTCGCTACCACGTGACGTTGGTGCTGACGGGACACAACCACGACTACGAGCATCTGAAGGTGGACGGCATCGATTACGTCGTCAGTGGAGGGGGCGGTCAGACGTCGTACCCGTGCTTGCGCGTCGAGCCCGGTGCGATCCGCTGCGTCTCCGCGTATCACTTCTTGATCGTTTCCGTGAGCTCGTCGGCGGTGATCGTTCGAGCGGTCAAAGCATCAGGGGGAGAATTGGACGAATTTGAGATCAACGTCCCGCCGGGCGCGTCCTGACAATGCCTGACCTGCGGCGATGCATGGGGTCCTGCGTAGGTTACGACTCTTTTCCCGTTGTCTCCAGGATGTTCGTATTGACACCCTTCGCGGGATGAGGCTACATTCCGTGACAGAAACTGTCGCAAACGGATTCTCCAGCAACATTGGGAACGTCCGAAGGCGACGGGGCGGAAGCGAAGACCTGCGATCGCGCTCTGGTCACCCTAAGGGTCGCAGCGAGCTAATGGTGAACCCGGCCGCTCGGTAACGAGTGGTTGGGGCTTTGCTTCCTAGGGGGAAGTAGATGGGGGACCGGCTCAGGCGCCTTGCGCGGAGCGGAGCGCGCGCCGAAGAGTGCAACCATACAAAGACCAAGTCACCCGTCGTTCGTGGTGCGGTCGTTCTTTTCGTTGTGACGACGTTGCTTATCTCAAGCGCCGCCGCGGCGTATGCGGCATCTGCCGCCAACATCGACCAGTGTCAGAACGGCGGCGTTGGCCAGACGCCGGTTTCATGCAGCGGCAACAACTGGGTGAATGGCAACGTCAACGGTCAAAAGGCTCACTGGAAGGAAGGTGAGTTCCTTCCGTACCGTGCGATCGTGACGGGACTCGCTGCCGGCGCTCACACTCTCGACTTCCATTACGACACAGTCCATGGCGCCAAGCACGCGCTGGATTACTTGGGTTCGTTCGATGCAACGGAGACCACGTCCGGTACAGGGACGGCTCTTCACGCCAACAACAACGACCCTTGCGGTGACGTGCTCTCGTCGGGGTGCACACCCTCAGCTCCGCAAGCCAGCGCCGCGATCCCGGGGACGCCCACGACGGTTCTCGTGAACTGCGGCGGATCGGCGGGAACGGCCCCGACGCTCTCGTCGAGCCCCGGGTCCATCAAGCTGTTCGGCACCGCGGTTACGGGCTCCGCGACCTTCAGCTACTTGGCGCAGAACACGCCATCCGGTACGGGCCAATGCAGTACGAGCGGGCGCGTCTCCTTCACGACCACGGGAACCAACCAGACCATCGTCATCGCGTGGGGCGCGCACATCGCCAGCGAAGTCGATTGGGGAGCCGGAAACTCGGCAAGCGCGATCAACGGATCTCCGTACCACATGGCATTGGACGCTCTCGACGGAGCCAGCACGGGATCCCAAGACCGTGCTCTGTCGACTTCTGCGATCATCTTTGGACCCACGATCGCGACCCAGCTCAAGGATGCGCAGGGAGCCAACATCACTACGGTCACGGTGGGAACGGCTGTGCACGACACCGCGACGCTAACCGGAGCCTCCAGTAACGCAGGCGGATCCGTCGACTACCGCTACTACACGTCGCAAGCTGCCTGCCAGATCGACGCGAATGCCTTCCCGGGAACCGCACCGTCTGGTGGGACCAACGTAGGCTCGGTCAACGTCACGAGCGGCGTGGTTCCGCCGTCGGCGCCCGTAACGATCAACACGGCCGGCACCCTTTACTGGGCGGCTTTCTACAGCGGCTCTAACGGGCCACCGGTGAACCTGGCGGCCGTCAGCGACTGTTCGACCGAAGTCCTGACGGTTGGCAAGGCGTCGCCGACCATCACGACTTCGCTGCACGCTGGCACGATCGACGTTGGCACCTCGACATTCGACACCGCCACTCTCCACGGGGCCACATCAAACGCCGGCGGAACCGTCGACTACCGCTACTACACGTCACAGGCTGCCTGCCAGACCGACGCCGCTGCGTTCCCGGGCACCGCGCCGACGGGTGGGACCAATGTCGGCTCGGTGAACGTCACCAACGGCTTGGTTCCCCAGTCCGCCAGCGCGACGTTCAACAGCGCCGGCGACTTCTACTGGGCAGCCTTCTATTCGGGTGACGCGAACAACAACGGAGCGGTCAGCGACTGCTCGACCGAGCTCTTGGTCGTCAACAAGCTCGGCCCGACGATCACGACCCTGCTGCATGCCAACCCGATCGACGTCGGCACCTCGACCTTCGACACCGCAGTTCTGCACGGCGCCACATCAAACGCCGGCGGAACCGTCGACTACCGCTACTACACGTCACAGGCTGCCTGCCAGACCGACGCCGGCGCCTTCCCAGGCACCGCGCCGACGGGTGGGACCAACGTCGGCTCGGTCAACGTCACCAACGGGTCGGTTCCCCAGTCCGCTCCGGTGACCTTCAACACCGCCGGAACCTATTACTGGGCCGCTTTCTACAGCGGTGATGCCAACAACATCGCCTCCGTCAGCGACTGCTCGACTGAGCTGTTGGTCGTCAACAAGCTTTCGCCGACGATCACGACCTCGCTGAATGCCAACCCGATCGACGTCGGTACATCGACGTTCGACACGTCAGCCCTGCACGGCGCAACAACGAACGCCGGCGGAACCGTCGACTATCGCTACTACGCGTCGCAGGCGGCCTGCCAGACCGACGCCAGCGCCTTCCCGGGCACAGCTCCGACGGGTGGGACCAACGTCGGTTCGGTGAACGTCACCAACGGCTCGGTGCCTCAGTCCGCTCCGGTGACCTTCAACACCGCCGGAACCTATTACTGGGCTGCCTTCTACTCTGGTGACGCGAACAACAACGCGGCGGTCAGCGACTGCTCGACCGAAGTTCTTACCGTCAACAAGCTTGGCCCGACGATCACGACGCTGCTGAACGCCAACCCGATCGACGTCGATACGTCGACCTTCGACACCGCAGCGCTGCACGGCGCAACAACGAACGCCGGCGGAACCGTCGACTATCGCTACTACGCGTCGCAGGCGGCCTGCCAGACCGACGCCAGCGCCTTCCCGGGGACTGCACCGACGGGTGGGACCGACGTCGGCTCGGTGAACGTCACCAACGGCTCGGTTCCCCAGTCGGCTCCCGTCACCTTCAATAACGCAGGCACCTACTTCTGGGCGGCCTTCTACAGCGGCGACGCCAACAACAACGCAGCGGTCAGCGACTGCTCGACAGAGCTCCTGGTCGTCAACCCCCTGACGCCAGGGATCACGACGGTGCTGTCGGCCGGCACGATCGAGATCGGGACGTCCGTCCACGACACGGCCACTTTGCAAGGCGCCACACCGGATGCCGGCGGAACGGTCGACTACCGCTATTACACCTCCCAGAGCGACTGCACGGCGGACGAGACCGGCACAGGGGGGACAGACGTCGGAACCGTGAACGTTACCGATGGTGTGGTCCCGAACTCTGCCACTGTGACCTTCAGCACCGCCGGTACCTTCTACTGGGCGGCGTTCTACTCGGGTGACAACAACAACGTCGGCAACAAGAGCAACTGTGCCGAGGAAGTCCTCACGGTGATCAACCCATCGATCTCCATCGTGAAGACGGCGAACCCGATCTCGGGTGCGCCCGGCGACACGGTTACGTACACGTACCTCGTCACGAACACCGGTGACACAACACTGTTCAACATCATCGTTACGGACGACAAGCTCGGCACGATCAACCCGGGCAACCCGATCCCGTCACTGACGCCTGGTCAGAGCGTCACGTTGACGAAGACGACGAAGCTGCCCAGCACAGCGGGAGCCCTCACCAATGTGGGAACCGCAACGGGTACCGACGTCCTCGGGACGAAGGTGTCCGCGCACGACAACGCGACGGTGACCGTCGTGCTGGCAATACTCGTGAAGACGGGGACGAACGACTCCGGTCTGGGGATCGTTGGCCTCCTGTTCATCGCGGTGGGAGTCGCAATGGCCACGCGGAAGGAACGCGGTCGGGTCCGGCCGGCGTTCGCATCTTCCAGCAGCGTGGCAGGCAGGGAGGTCATGCTTGCAGCGCACCGCCGGTCGTGGCGGATGCGGCGAAGACGTGGCCCACCGACGCGCGCGCGCCTTCGATGGCGCCGCTCGCAGGGGCCCCCGATGAGGGACGGACCCTAGAGACTTGAGGAGGGGTGGGCAACCACCCCTCCTACCTTTTTCGAACGTTTCCCCTCATCACGGGCTACTGCGACCGGCTCGATCCGCTCGTACACTGGCCGCATGCGTGTTGTCAGAGGCGTCGGCAACGTCTTCATCATCCTGGGGCTGACGCTGCTCCTGTTCGTCGTCTACGAAGAATTTGGGACGTCGCTCGTGACCAACCACCGTCAGACGGTGCTCGCAGACGTCTTCGACCCCGAGCTTCACATCACGCCGGCGCCCGGGGCGTCTGCATCGGCAACCCCCAAGCCCATCACACCCGTCCATTACTCTGGTCCTCAGCCCCTCTTCCGCCTTACGATCCCCCGTCTCGGTCACGGCTGGTCTCGGATCGTCGTGCAGGGGGTGTCGCTCTACTCGCTCGCGTATGGGCCCGGTCACTACCCGCAAACGAAGATGCCGGGTCAGGTCGGGACGGTTGGCATCGCCTGCCACCGGACAGGCTGGGGCTCGCCGTGCATCAACATCAACCAGATGAGGGTTGGCGATCTGATCTACATCGACACGCCGGCCGGCCGGTACACGTACCGAGTAACGAGTCCTCCCAAGCAGATCGAGAAAACTGATAGCTGGGTTCTGAACGGCGACCCGAGCAGCACGGATCCGTACAAGCTCGCGATCACGACCTGCACGCCGCCGCATACTTCGCTGCACCGGATGGTGATCTGGGCCGACCAGATCTCGCCGTCTCCGGGCCAGAAGCCGCCGCCTGTTCCCGCATGACCTATACGAAGCCGAAGCGCCAGACGCCGGCAGGACGCCATCGCCGCAGGCGCTTCCTGCCGTCGAGACGCTGGCAGCGGATCGTGATCTACATCCTGCTCGCGATCGGGTATGCCGCGCTCATGTGGTACTACGTGTTCCCGTGGGCCGATCGCATCATCAACCGTCCGACTCTCACCGGGGGCTGAGGCGCACTTGCGTGCGCCCCGCGCGCGCGCCGAGGATACGCGCATGCTGATCTCCGCGAAGCTTGCACCCATGTTCTCCTATGAAGAGCTCGAGCGTTTCTGGCGCGATGCAGACGAGCTCGGGTTCCACGCGGTCTGGAACTACGACCACTTCTACGGCCTCGGCGGCGGAGTCGCCGATTTCCGGAAGGACACGTTGGAGGGCTGGACCACGCTGGCTGCCATGGCCGTCACTGTGAAGCGCGCGCGCATCGGTTGCATGGTCACCGGCGTGACCTACCGTCACCCGGCGGTCCTGGCGAACATGGCGACGACCGTCGATCACATCTCGGGCGGGCGCCTGGAGTTCGGCCTCGGCGCCGCGTGGCACGAAGCCGAGCACGCCGGCTACGGCATCGATTTCCCGCGGGCGGGCGTTCGCATCGCGATGCTCGACGAAGCGCTCCAAGTGATCAAGCTGCTCTGGACGGAAGACGAAGCGAACTTCGACGGGCAGTACTACCACCTCAAGGATGCGATCTGTAACCCCAAGCCGGTGCAGAAGCCGCACCCGCCGATCGTCGTCGGCGGCACCGGCGAGAAGAAGATGCTCCGCGTCGTCGCGACGCACGCGAACGAGTGGAACGCGGTGAGCTTCGACCCGAAGGAGTGGGAGCGCCTCAACACGGTGCTCGACGAACATTGCGAAGCAATCGGGCGTGACCCGAAGGAGATCCGCCGGGGCGTGCAGCTGTTCATCCATCCCGAGCAGGAAGAGCAGATGGCGGGCCAGATCGGTTTGCTTCCGGAATTCGAGCAGGCCGGCTGTGAGCACACCGTCCTGAGCTTCTACCAGCCGCCCACGCGCGCGCAGCTCGAGCAGGTCGCTCCGAAGTAGTGCGCATCCGATCGCGTCTGCCGGCCATGGATGAGGCCGCGGTTCGCACGGCCATCGCCGGGCTTCCGGATGCGGACGGCTACGAGCTGATCGTGCAGCCCCTGCGGTACCGGTCGGCGCCGCACCTCGCCGCGTACACGGTGTTCGACGACTGCACGATCACGCTGCAGATCCCCGAGCCGTTCTATCCGTTCGGGGAAGTCGTCCACTACGGCGCGAAGCGACTCGCAGCGAAGGGTATGAAGTTCGTGCCGCTGAGCGAGGGCGTGACGTTCCGCTCGCGCGCCGAAGTCGCGCGCTTCCTCTACTGCCACGAGTGGTACCACTGGTACCTGTACGAGGTGCTACACAAGAACTCGTCGGCGGAGACAGCCTGCGATCGCTTCGCCCTGCACAACTTCCGCCGGCGAGTCGTAACGATGGAAGACGCTCAGAAGGCCTACCGGCGCGCGCGCTGAGCTTCACCGATCTTCTGCGACCCCGGCCCTATCCTTTGAGCGATGGGCCTCTTCCACCTCGGCGAACCCGTGTGGGCGTTGATCGTCCGCTCTGCCGCCATCTACCTCGTGCTGCTCGTCGGGCTGCGCGTCTTCGGCAAGCGCGAGGTCGGTCAGTTCACGCTGTTCGATCTGGTCTTCGTCCTGCTGGTGGCGAATGCGGTCCAGCCGGCGATGACGGGGAAGGACCTCTCATTGGGCGGCGGGTTCATTATCATCGCGACGCTGCTCACCCTGAACTACGTCGTGGCGCGCTTGCGGATCCGCTTCCCGATCATCGAGCGCGCGCTCGAGTCGAAGAGCGTGGTGGTCGCGCGCGACGGCGCGTGGATCGATGGGAAGCTGAAACACGAAGGGATCACAGCCGACGAAGCATTGGCCGCGCTGCGCGAGCACGGGATCGGCACGGTCGATGAGACCCGGATGGTCGTGCTGGAGGCCGACGGGTCGCTCAGCGTCGTCCCCAAGGACCCCGCCGTGGCGCACCGCCGTAAGCGGAACGTCCGGTTCGTGAAGCGGGCCTAGTCCCCGATAGAGCCCACCGCTACACTGACCGCCGTGAGCCAGGTGCGCATCGGTTCCGGGTTCTCGACCGACCTGGATGCTGCG
>Ga0070707_100003256_pt1 | contig 15391 bp, 13 predicted proteins | sample KBSK5502metaG_FD_65468 | JGI IMG/M metagenome (GOLD analysis project Ga0070707, IMG submission 65468) | Corn, switchgrass and miscanthus rhizosphere microbial communities from Kellogg Biological Station, Michigan, USA - KBS K5-50-2 metaG | ecosystem: Host-associated > Plants > Roots >... | reverse complement strand
GTACCCTCCCGAGCGGGGCGACAACATCTTGATCGCGACGCCGGGGAGGACGCCCAACCCGGCGAGCCGGCGCAGCGAATCCGGACGGCGGTCGCTGATCCGGTCGACCACCCCCGACTGCCCGGCGGGCAGGTGCCCCAGCGTCGGGTGATGGACGTCGTGCAGCGTCCCATCTTTGCCGGGGATCGGATCCCCGTGGGGATCGTGCGTCGGGTTCCCCAGCGTCGCTGCGATCCGGGCTTCGACGTCTTCCGAGAGCACGTGCTCCAGCCGATCCGCCTCGCCGTCCACCTTCTCGAGGCTCAGGCCCAGGTGCTGCGCGAGATACAACTCCAGCAATCGATGATGCCGGATCGTCTCGAGCGCCACCCGCTGTCCCGCCGGGGTCAGGCCGAATCCGTGGTAGGGCGTGTGCACGACCAGCCGGAGGCGCGCCAGCCGCTTGATCATGCTGGTCGCCGAAGCGGCGGAGACCCCCATCCGTGCCGCGATCTCCGACGTGGAGACGGCGCGCCGGTTCTGCTGCAGCTTGAAGAGGATCTTCAGGTAGTCCTGCATCGCGCCGGTGATGGCCGCCACGGAGACGCTCCGATTAAAGATTTTTAGTGCCTTCTAAACTACCTCTCCCGAGTATACGCGGGAGAACCGCGTGGGTCAACCGGCAGATGCGGAGAAGCCGCCGATGTCTGGTGCCGTCGAGCGGTGGGCATTACTCGTCGTAGATGAAAGAGACCCTGAAGGTCGCAAAGGAAACCTGCAAGACCCTGCTGGTGGAAGACGACCGCGGCGACGCCCGGCTGATTCGCGATGCCTTATCGAGCGCCGAGCCGCATTGGGGACGGTTCGATCTCGAGGTCGTCGATGACCTCGCCGCCGGCGTGCAGCGCCTCTCCAAGGGAGAGATCGCGGCCGTCCTGCTCGATCTCTCCGTTCCCGACAGCCGAGGCCTCGATGCCCTGTTCAACCTCCGCGAGCACGCCCCCGAGGTCCCCATCATCGTTCTCACGACGGCGGCGGATCTGGCGTGGGGGATCAAGGCGGTGAACGCCGGCGCCCAGGACTTTCTGGTGAAGGGGAAGGTCGACGGCTCGCTCCTGGCCCGGTCCCTGCGGTACGCGATCGAACGAAAACGACTCGAGACGTCTCTGCAGCAGATGACGCTGGTCGACGGCCTCACAAGCCTCTACAACCGCCGTGGATTCTTCAGGTTTGCGGACCAGCAACTGAAGCTGATTCGCCGGATGCGCAAGCGCGCGCTGCTCATCGTTGCCGATATCCAGGGGCTCAAGGAGATCAATGACACGTTCGGCCACGGGGCGGGAGATGTCGCCATCACCGACGCCGCGGTGCTGCTGAAACAGACGTTCCGCGAGAGCGACGTGATCGGCCGGATGGGAGGAGATGAGTTCGTGATGCTGGCGATCGGCGTGGCCGATGACGGTCCACAATCGATCCTCAGGCGGCTCGCAAAGTCGCTCGCCGCCTACAACGCGCCGGACCGACGGTTCCGCCTCTCGTTCAGCCTGGGGGTCGCCGCCGTCGAACCGGGAGATGGCTCGAGCCTCGACCACTTCCTCGGCGAGGCCGAGCGTGATCTCCTCGGAAAGCAGCGCCGCCGGACGAAGGCCCGCACCGAGATCACCCTCTAACATAACGCTCGCCGCCGGCGCGCGCCGACCCCGTAACGCCGCCTACGGCGCCTTGGCCGGAAGAGGCCGTTGTGCCATCAGCCACTCCGCGAGTTGCGTCAATCGCGCCGAGGCCGGGAGACCGGGGTCGGCGACCACGAGGGGAATTCCCTGTTTCTGCGCCCGCAGGCAGGCTTCCAAAGCGTTCGGAATGACGACGAGCACGTCGCAGCTCAGTTGGGCCCCGATCTCCGTGGTGTCAACCGGGGAGGTCACCGGCGTCCGGTTGACGAGGACGGCGGTGACGCTTCCCGGACGCGCCCCCCACGCCGTCAGCAGCTCCAACGTGCGCCGCCCCGACTCGATCGAGACCGGATCGCGGCCGACGACCAGCACCACGTGGTCGCAGTGGGGGATGATGGCCGCGTTCGTGTGGGACGGGTAGGCGGGCAGATCCGCGATCACGTAGTCGGACATCGTGGCCAGCCCCTTGAGGATCACTTCGGCTTGCGCGGGCTCGAGCTCTTGAAACTCCTCGACCCGCTGCGGCCCGAAGAGGATCTGCAGCCCGTCCGGATCCTTGTAGAGGAGCGGGCTCAGTGTCTCGGCGGTGATGCGCTCTGGGGGCAGCGTGCGGAGGCTCGCCAGCGTCCCCGTCGGGGTGTGGTTCACCAGGAAGGACAGAGTGCTCCAGCACGGACTCAGCTCGGCGGCGATCGCGCGGTTGCCCTGCCTCACGATCGCCGCGGCTACATTGAGGACTGCCGTCGTCGTCCCCACACCGCCCTTCGCGCCGATGAAGCCCACGACCCGTCCGGGGATCGTTCGGAAACCCTGGCCGGCCCCGCCGTTCCGCGCCCGATAGCGTTCGACCGTGTAGCGGATCACCCGCACGAGCGAGTGACCCTTCACGTTCCCTTTGACGAGGTAATCCTGTGCCCCCTCTCGCACCGCCTGCATCGCCAGGGCATCGTCCTCGACGGCCGTGAGGATCACGACCGGAACGTCGGGGACGTGACCGCGGACCTGACGGAACGTCTCGAGCCCGCGGCTGTCCGGCAGCGCGAGGTCCAGCAAGACGACGTCGATCCCCCCACGCTCGAGGCGCTTGAGCCCCGCCGAGAGCCTTTCGGCGCGGACGAGATCGAATTGGATGCCCTGCGCGTCGGCCAGGAACTCCTGAATGAGCCGGCCGTCGCCGGGATTATCCTCGATCAGGAGGATGCTGATCGTCTTGTCGCCCATCATCTGCCCCGCACGTATCGACTACGCGCCGGCCTCCTGACGGTCCCCAACCAGAAGGTCTCGATCGCCTGGAGGATCGCGATGAATTCCTCCAACCCGCCCGGTTTCTGGACGCAGCAGTTCGCGTGCAAATCGTAACACAGCGCGACGTCGCGTTCCGCGTCCGACGACGAGAACACGACGACGGGAATTCGCCTCAGGCCCGGATCCTCCTTGACCTCCCGCAGAACCTCGTAGCCGTTCTTCCGGGGAACGTTGAGGTCGAGCAAGATGAGATCCGGCCGCGGCGCCGCCCCATGTGGCTCCACCCCGCGGAGGTAGGCCAGGGCCTCCTCCCCATCGCCGACGACATCCAGCCGGTGCCTCATCTGCCCCTCCCGGAAAGCTTCCCGCACCAGACGCACGTCGCCCGCGTTATCCTCGACCAGGAGCACGGTCAATAGGCCCTGCGCAGGCAGGCTAGGCATGGCCGTCGGGTGCTCGGTCGGGAATGGTGAACCGAAACGTTGCCCCCTGCCCCGGCTGGGACTCCACCCAGATGCGCCCCCCATGGCGCTCGACGATCCTCTTGCAGATCGCGAGGCCGATGCCGGTTCCCGGGTACTCGCTGCGGGTGTGCAGACGCTGGAAAATTACGAAGATGCGCTCCGCGTACTCCGGGGCAATCCCGATCCCGTTGTCGCGGACCGAGAAGACCCACTCGCCCCCGCAGCGCTCCGCCGAGACGTGGACGTGCGGCGGGGCCGAGTTCTGAAACTTGATGGCGTTGGCGATCAAGTTCTGAAACAGCTGGCGAATCTGCGATGCGTCGCCCATCACCGTCGGGAGGTGGTCGTGGGTCACCACCCCCCCGCTCTCCTCAATGGTCATCTTGAGATCCCCCAGGACGCCTTGCACAGCGCCCCGGCAATCCGTCGGGGCAAACTCCGCCTTAGCCGTCCCCACGCGCGAGTACGCGAGAAGATCATGGATCAACTGCTGCATCCGAGTCGCTCCGTCGACCGCGTACGCCAGGAACTGATGGGCGTCGCCTTCGAGCTTGCGCCCATGCCGCTTCTCCAGCAGTTGCAGGTAACTCTTGATCATCCGCAGCGGCTCCTGCAGGTCGTGCGAGGCGACGTACGCGAATTCCTCGAGCTCCGCGTTCGAGCGGGCCAGGTCTCGCGCGTGACCTTGGAGGGCTGCCTCGGCCCGCTCCCGCTCCGCGGTGCGCGCCGCGAGTCGGGTCCGCATTTCCTTAAAGGCGGCGGCCAGATTGGCCACTTCCGCGACCCCGCTCTCGGGGAGCGACACCGCGGGATCGCCTTTCCCGAGCCTCGTCGCCTCGCGGGCCAGCGCCTCGAGAGGCCCCGTCAGCAGCCCCGCGGCGGTGATCCCGATGAGAATCGCCGCCCCCACGAGCACGAGGTGGACGGCGAACGCCAGTTCCCGCGCGGAGTTCGCGGCGGCCACCGCGGCGGCCAGCGGGCGCTCCACAACCACCCCCCATCCCAGCTCGGGGATCTGGGCGTAACCGGCGAGCCGTTCTTCTCCTTCCAGGCTGTAGCGAAGCCCGCCGCGCGCACCACCCGAAGCGAGCACGGCGGTGACCGGCGCACGGCCGGAGAAATCGGTCAGCGACGGCACGCCCGCTGGATCCCGATATACGATCACGCGTCCACGCTCGTCAACGAGATAGACGTCTCCGCGTGTGCTGAGGCTGGCGCGAGCAAGGGTGGAGGCGATGCGCTTCGGCTCGATGCCCACCCCCGCAAATCCTGCGAAGGTTCCGCGCGCATCGTGAATGGCCGTGCCAAACTCCATGACCGGCCGATGAAGAGACGGCCCGATGGTCACCGCATGCGCCGGACCATTCGTCCGACGGGCCCCTTCAAAGATCTCGGTGCCCGCCGTTGAATGACGGGGGCGGTCATCGCTCCGCGCGATGATATTTCCGGATGCGTCAATGATCAAGAACGCGGCCGCGTCCGGGTAACTTCTCGAAAAGATGCGAAGGATCTCCCGCTGCCGGTGGGGCGTCATTTGCAAGAGGCCGGGGTACACCGCCAACATGGCCACCGCGGATTGGTGGATGGCGATGAAATCCTGGACGTCTTGGGCCAGCGCATTGGCAAGGATCTGCTGGGAGCGCATCTCTTGCTCGACCCGCGCCGGCACCTCCCAGTACGTCACGACGGACACTGCAACGAGCAGCGGGACGGTCATCGACACCGCGAGCGCGAGCGCGAACCGGGCCCGGAGTGAAGAGGGATCGAGCCGATCGAGGAAGGGACCCATCCACGGGAGGAGCGCAAGCGCAGCCCCGAGGCCGGCGTAGTATAGCATCCCGACCCAGGAGCGCGTGGGCCACGCGACGAGGATCAGAAACGCGAAGAAAGGAAACGCGGCCAGCAGGTACCCCACGCGCCGTAAAAGACCGGAAGCGCGCGGGGAGGTCACCAGCACGACGAGGGCGACGCCGGTGATGAGAAACGCCCCGCCGCACCACACGAGATGGGTGCGGGCCACGTCATACACCGGCGCGGCCATCTGATTCGGGAACCCGAGGATGATGAGTCCGTTGGCCGCGGCCGACACTCCCATGACGAGGGCGAACAAGTCACGGCCCCCATCGGAGCCCCGGAGATCGGGCCGGGGCGGGCACAGCGGAGCGAGGGCCGTCCCCAACCCAAGCAGCCCGAAGTTCACCGCCGCGGGCCACGCCCCGGTGACGGCGGAGCCGTGTGCCTGCACCAGCAGGAACGTCCCCGACGTGACATGGACGCCGATGCGCAACCACTGGGGGAGCACGCGCGCAGACGCGGCAACGAGGCCGAATCCGGACAGCAGGAATCCCGTTCCCAACCAGAACAGTTGCGCCTGCAGCGCGAGAAAGGCGGGGATCTCGAATTGGTTGGGGACGGAGATCATCGTCATCCCCAGAAGGGCGCAGTAGATCCCCACCGCCCACTGCAGGGTTACGATTCGCATAAGCCGGAATCGCGATATTCTCCCATTCTTCCAAGGATAGTGCCCTCTTCGTGACTTCAACAGACCTGCGCCCGGTGGCGACCCCTCCGCCGGCGCGGTCTAACCGCCTCAGGAGAGGGGCATTACCGAGACGCGATGACGCACGAGTGGTTCAAAGCCCTGTTGATCGACGACGACCCCGGGGACGCCCGCCTCGTCAGGGAAATGCTCGCCGAGGGGGGGTTTGCCCGATTCGACCTCCAGGTCACGAACCGGCTCGCCGATGGGATGCGGCGGGTGTCGGACGGGGACATCGATGTCGTCCTTGTGGACCTCAGCCTGCCCGACAGCCAGGGGGTCAACACGATTTCGATCCTCCACGCGCACGCCCCGGATGTCCCCATCGTGGTCCTGACCGGGACTACAGACGAGGCCACTGGGGTCCAGGCCCTCAACGCCGGGGCCCAAGAGTATCTGCTGAAGGAACAGGCGAGCGGCGTGGTGCTCGTCCGGGCCCTGCGGTACGCGATCGAGCGGAAGCGGCTGGAGCTCACGCTGAAACGGATGACGGTGGTCGACGACCTCACCGGTTTGTACAATCGCCGGGGATTCTTCCAGCACGCTCCCCGGCGTCTCACGTTCGCCCACCGCGAGCAGAAACGCGCGCTGCTGGCCCTCATTGATATGGACGGCCTCAAGCAGATCAACGACACCCGCGGACACATGGAGGGCGACCACGCGATCATCACCGTGGCGGCCGTCCTCAAGCAGACGTTTCGCGACGACGACATCATCGCCCGCATCGGGGGCGATGAATTCGCCGTCCTCGCGATCGTCAAGGGGCATACGGCAGAACAGGCCATCCTCGGCCGGCTGGACAAGAATCTCGCTGCCGCCGGCACGCCGGCCGGGTACGTGCTGTCGGTTAGTCTTGGGCTCGCCGCCCTTGAGACGGGGGACGCTGCCGACTTCGATGACCTGCTCAAGCGAGCCGACCAGAGCCTGTACGATCACAAGCGGAGCAAAGGACGCACCCCTGCGATAACGCCGAAAACGACGCTCCTAGAACGGCCCACGCCTTAGCGGCCACGCCCGAAAGACTCCCACCGGCTCGCGGAGAACATCACTGCATGTCCCGCGCGCCCGCCTTGCCACCGCGCTTGTTGCCCGGGCAAACGATCGGCCTGGTCTCGCCGTCCGGGCCGGCGTCTCCCGCCCTGCTCGAGGCCGCGAGGGCCCGGCTCTCTCAAGAGGGGTTCCGCACCGTGGTGGGCCGCCACGCCCTGGACGTTCGCGGCTATCTGGCGGGCAATGACGCGGACCGGGCGGCCGACGTCCACGCCATGTTCGTCGATCCGGACGTCCACGCAGTGCTCTGCGTCCGGGGAGGCTATGGGGCGATGCGGCTTCTAGACGCGTTGCAGTACGATCTCGTCCGCCGCCATCCCAAGGTCTTCATCGGCTTTAGCGACGTGACCGCGCTTCACCTGGCCTTCTACCGCCGCGCGGGGCTTGTGACCTTTCATGGGCCGATGGCGACGGCGATCGCGAAGGACGACGGACACGATCTGCATCAGTTGCTCCGGGCCGTCACCCATCCCCAACCGCTCGGCCCCCTCGTCAACCCACCGGGGGGCCCCGAGATCGAACCGCTCGTACCGGGCGTCGCAGAGGGGACCCTGATCGGCGGCAACCTCGCGCTCCTGACCTCGCTGCTCGGCACGCCGTACCTCCCCCCCTTCGCTGGGGCCGTGCTTTTTATTGAAGACATCGTCGATCACCTGTACCGGCTCGACAGGAAACTCGTCCACCTTCGCCTCGCCGGCGTGCTCGAGCAGGTGGCCGGCATCGTGGTGGGCGAGTCGGCGGCGAGGGAGCGGAAAGCGGGGAGCGACGCACCGGCGCCGGAACTCTCGATGCGGGAGATCCTTGAGGATTTGATCGTCCCGCTCGGCAAGCCGGCGATCTACGGCTTGGCCTGCGGCCACGGCACATCCCACCTCACGCTCCCGATCGGCGTCCGCGCGCGACTCGACGCCACCCACGGCGTCCTGTCCATCGAGGATCCCGCGGTCACGTGACCCCGCGGCCCGGTGCCGCCGCCGGGCGGCGCGGCGGGACCGGCCCCGCACCCCGTCGAATCGAGCGGAAGCCGGTCGGTGGCCGGCGTGATGACGAGTCGCCTCGCCGAGGAGTTGCCGTTGGAAAACCCGCTCCCCCCCCGCCCGCGCAAAGCGCTCGCCGCGCTCGAGCCGTACGTCCCCGGCCGATCGGCCGAGGATGCCATGGAACGGTTTGGTCTCACCGAGGTCGCGAAGCTCGGGAGCAACGAGAACCCGCTGGGCCTTTCACCTCGGGTTCGAGAGGCGCTGATCCGGTCGCTGGATCGAATTCACCACTATCCCGACGGCGAGTGCACGGCGCTGCGCCGGCGGCTGGCGGCGAGGCTCGAGCTGACCCCTGCGCATTTCTGCGTTGCGAACGGCGTCGACAACGTGCTGACCTGCCTCGGGCTGGCGTTTCTGGACGCCGGGGACCGGTGCGTCATCGGCCAGCCCACGTACACCGCGTACGCCGGTCTCGCCAAACTGCTCGATGCCGTCCCGGCGGAAGTCCCGCTCCGCGACTGGCGGTTCGACGTTGAGGCCATCGCCGCGGCGTCTCGGGGAGCCAGAGCGGTCATCGTCTGCAACCCCAACAATCCGACGGGCTCGATCCTCCGCCACGACGAGGTCCGGACCCTGCTGGAACGGGTGTCGCCCGAGGTCCTCGTCGTGCTCGACGAAGCGTATGCGGAGTGGGTGGATGACTCGGCGTTTCCAGATGCGGTTGCCCTCCTGCGGAGGCATCCCAACGTCATCGTGCTCAGGACCTTTTCCAAGATCTACGGGCTCGCCGGGCTGCGCGTCGGCTATGCGATCGCCGTGCCTGAGGTCGCGGGGTTCCTCAACCAGGTGCGCGAGCCGTTCCCGGTGAACCGCCTGGCGCAGGCCGCGGCCGAGGCGGTCCTCGATGACGTCGACTACGTGGAAAGGTCGTTCGAAAACAATCGCGCCGGGAAAACCTTCTTGGCCGGCGCGATGAGCGCGCTCGGGCTCCGGCATCTTCCCAGCCAGGCCAACTTCATCCTGGTTGACCTGGGACGCCCCGCCGCGGAGGTCGCGGAGCGGCTCTTCGCGCGGGGGGTGATCATCCGGCCCGGCGCGATGTGGAGGCTACCGACGTGGGCGCGGATCACGATCGGGACGCCGGAGGAGAACGCCCGGCTGGTTGAGGCGCTGTCGGCCGTTCTTGGGACGCCGCGATAACACGACACTCGGCCGCGCCGGATGCGCGGGGTGGCCGCGGGAGGGAGATGTGCGATGACGACCAGCCGCATTGACGGCCTGATCCGCGCCTATGCCGAGGGACCCCGCCTCCTCGAAACCGCGGTGGCGGGCCTTTCCCGGGACGAACTCCGCTTCACGCCGGGGCCCGAGCACTGGAGCATCCACGAGAACGTCGTCCACGTCGCCGACACGGACGTCGTAGCTGCGGCGCGCATGCGCTATGTGATCGCCGAACCCGGGGCGGCTCTCGTCTCCTTCGATCAGGCGAAATGGGCTCGTGCCATGGACTACAGCGCCCAGCCGCTGGAACAGGCGCTCGCGCTGCTCCGGGCGATCCGGGCATCGACGACCGAAGTGCTGAGGCGCGCGCCGCGCGAAGCCTGGGAGCAGATCGGCGTGAACACCGAAGCGGGACCCCAGACGCTCGAGTGGCTGGTCGAGCACTTCGCCGATCATGTGCCCTACCATCTGCGCACGATCGCGAAGCGGCGGGCGCAGTACGCCCAGGCGGCGCGCTGAGAGGGCGGCGCCGTGGACGAGGTGATGAGGCGGGTGTCCCGGATCGCCCCGACGACGCCGGGGCACGTGCTGGACGACGGGTTCCTGGATCCGGCCATTCGGCCCGTGTACCGGCCGATCAAGCTCATGGGGCGGGCGTTCACCGTCGACTCGCCCCCCCGTGACAAGGGCATCCTCCGGCGCGCCGTGCAGGAAGCGACGCGCGGTGACGTCCTCGTCGTCCACCGCGGCGGGGACGACGATGGGGTCCTGATCATCCCGGCGTCGCAGGTGGAGGCGGTGATCGAGCGCGGGCTCGAGGCCGGCCGGCGCGAGCAGGACACCCGCCGGTCGCTGCTTTCGGGGGAGACGCTCGACGAGATCGACGCCGCGAGGAGGCAGACATCATGAGGGGGCTTGCCCCGGTCCTGACCATGGTGCTGCTCGCGGCGGGGGTGGCGGCGACGCTGGGGGCGGCGGAGCTGCCCAAGCGCGGCGGCACGTTGATCTATGGCCTCTCCACCGAGCCCCCCGACCTCGACCCGCATGTGAACTCCGGCGCGAGCTCGGGCACCGTGAAGATGGCCGTCTACGATGGGCTCGTGAAGTACGGCCACGGCGGGGCGATCGTCCCCGCGCTGGCGGAGCGCTGGGGTCTCGTCGGCCAGAATCAGTATGTCTTCCACCTGCGCAAGGGCGTCCGGTTCCACAACGGCGACCCGCTCACCGCGGACGATGTGAAGTTCTCCTTCGATCGCATCCTCGATCCGAAGACCGGGGGCCAGCTGCGCGGCCCCTTCTCCGTGATCAAGACCGTCGAGGTGGTGGACCCGGCCACGGTGAAGGTCGTGCTCGCCCAGCCGTTCTCGCCATTTCTCGCGTACCTCGCCATGCCCTACGCAGCGATGGCGGACAAGAAGGTCGTCCAGGGCGGGACCAACTTGAGATCGACGATGATGGGGACCGGGCCGTTCAAGTTTGTCTCCTGGGAACCGGGGCAGCGGATCCGGCTCGTCCGGAACGAGGACTACTGGGACAAAGGCAAGCCCTACCTGGACGGCATCAACTTCGTGCCCTTTGTCGACGACCAAACCCGGCTCACGGCGCTGCACGCGGGAGACATCATGCTGATGGACTTCGTGCCGCAGGAACAGATGAACAGCATCGGTCGCGACAAGGCCCTCACGCTCTACGCGGATGTCGGGATCTTCATGTGCATCATCTTCAATCCGCAGCGCAAACCGTACGACGACCCACGGGTCCGTCAGGCCATCGCCTACGCCATCGACCGCGACGCCGTCGTCAAGACGATCTTCGACGGGCGGGGCACGCCGATCACCGGCGACGTCGTCCCGAAGCAGTGGTGGGCGTATGACGGCGCGGTCGAGGGGAAGTACACGTTCAACGTCGAGAAAGCGAGAGCGCTCCTGCGCGAGGCCGGGTATCCGAACGGTGTCAGGATCACGCTGCTCGCGCCGATCACCTACAGCCTGCACACGCGCACGGCGCAGGTGGTGCAGGCCTCGCTCGCCAAGGCGGGAATCCAGGCGCAGCTCGACCTGCCGGAGTGGGCCGTCGTGCTGAAGCGGCATAACGAGGGGGATTACGGCAGCGAGGTGCGCGGGCTGACCGCGGCGATCAACGACCCGGACTTTCTGTCCGAGTTCTACCAGTCGGACCGCACGACCTACGCGAAGCAGGTGGGGTTCAAGGACGCGCAGCTCGACGAGTGGCTGGCCCAGGCCCGCCTGCTGCAGAACCAGGCGCTGCGAAAGAAGCTCTACGCGCAAATCACCGGCCGCGCCCTAGAGCTCGCGCCCTGGGTCTACATCGCGTGGGGAGACCAGGGGGAGGCGGGACGGGCCTACGTCCGGGGATACGATCACTTCCCCGGCCCGCTCGGCCGCTACGCCGGTTATTCCCTGGCGGAGACCTGGCTCGCCCGTTGACGCCGCTCGCGGCATGGACACCTATGTAATCCGCCGCCTCGCGGCCGCGGCGGGGCTCACCGTAGCCGTGGTGACGGTAGTGTTCCTGCTCCTTCGCCTCGTTCCCGGGGACGTCGTGCTGGTCATGCTCGGAGAGAACGAGGCGCCACCGGACAAGGTGGCGGCGATGCGGCACGCCCTCGGACTCGACCGGCCACTCGTCGTGCAGTACGCTTCCTGGTTAAGCGGGGCCCTGCGCGGGGACTTCGGACGTTCGTTCCTCTCGGGGCGCCCGATCGGGACCGACCTGGCTGCGCGGGCGCCCCGCTCGCTGGAACTCACCGGCGCGGCCCTGCTCCTAGGGGTGGCCGTCGGCGTCCCGCTCGGCGCCCTCGCCGCGCGCCGGCGAGGCAGTGTCCTCGACTTCCTTGCCGGGGGCGTGGCGATCGTCGGGATCACCTTTCCCTCGTTTGTGGTCGGGTCGGTCGCGGTCCTCCTGTTCGGGCTCGTGCTCCACTGGTTTCCGGCGACCGGGTACGTGGATTTTCGCAGCGACCCGCTGGGGCACCTCCGGCACCTCGTCCTGCCGGCGGCGACGCTCGCGCTAGAGATCGTCGCCATCACGATGCGCATGACGCGATCCAGCGTGTTGGAGACGCTCTCCCAGGATTTCGTCCGCACGGCCTGGGCCAAGGGGCTGGGGACGGCCGCCGTGCTGGTGCGGCATATCCTGCGCAACTCACTCATCCCCGTTGTCACGGTCATCGGGCTGCAGGCCGGCACCCTGCTCGGCCGCATCGTGCTCGTGGAGTACATCTTCAACTGGCCCGGACTGTCGACGCTGCTCCTCTCGGGGATCTACCAGCGCGACTACCCTGTCGTCCAAGCGGTTGTCCTCATCGTGGCGGTGGCGTTCGTGTGCATCAACCTGCTGGTCGATCTCACGTACGGGGCGATCGACCCGCGCATCCGGCTTGGCTGATGCGCAGCGCGGATCTGCGGGTCGCGGTGGCGGGGCTGGTCGTCCTTGGGCTCGCCCTCGCCGCTCTGGGCGCGCCAGTCCTCGCTCCCCATGACCCCCTGGAGATGAGCCCCGCGCTGCTGGCCGCGCCGTCGCCCGCGCACGTCCTCGGGACCGACTCGTTCGGCCGCGACACGCTATCGCGCCTCCTCTTTGGTGCCCGCACGTCGCTGCTCATCGCCGCTCTCTCTGTGGTCGCCGCGGCAGGGATCGGGGCCCCGCTGGGGATCCTGAGCGCCACCTACCGGGGCGCCGTCGACTGGGTCGTCATGCGCGCGATCGATCTCATCTTGGCCTTCCCGCCGCTCATTCTCGCGATCGCGGCAGTGACATTCCTCGGCACGGGGCCCGTGAAGCTCGCGGTGATCATTGGCGTGCTCTACCTCCCCACCTTTGCGCGCCTGGCGTACGCCAGCTCGCTCGCGGTCGTGCAGCAGGACTATCTCGACGCGGCGCGGGCGTTGGGCGGCTCGACGTGGCGGTTGATGCGGCGGCACGTCCTGCCTAACATCGCGAGCCCCCTCATCGTGCAGTGCTCGCTGTCTCTTGGATTCGTTATCCTCGTCGAATCTGGGCTGAGCTTTCTCGGGCTGGGAGTCCCGCCCCCCGCCGCGACGTGGGGGCGGATGGTCAGCGAGAGCCGGAACTACATGCAGCGGATGCCGCTGCTTCTCATCTGGCCCTCGCTGGCGATCGCGCTGGCCATCGGCGCCTTCAACATGCTCGGCGACGGCCTGCGCGATGTCCTCGATCCCCGCCTGCAGCACAACTGGCGCAGGCGGCGTGCCGTGGGGGTGGCGCGCTCCCCGGCGCGAATTCCCCAGGCATAGCGATCAAAGGAGGGTAGTGTCGCATGGACGGGATGCTGGGGCCGTCGGCCCCGCGCGTGGTGCGGGCCCCCCGCGGGACGACACTTTCCTGCCGCGGGTGGCCACAGGAAGCCGCGCTCCGGATGCTCATGAACAACCTCGATCCCGAGGTCGCCGAGCGCCCGGAGGACCTCATCGTCTACGGGGGAACCGGACGGGCGGCCCGCAACTGGTCGTGCTTTGACGCCCTGGTGCGGAGCCTGCGGGTCCTGGCCCATGACGAAACGCTCCTGGTCCAGTCCGGGAAGCCGGTCGGCGTCTTCCGCTCGCACCCCGATGCGCCCCGCGTCCTGATCAGCAATGCCATGCTGGTTCCGGCGTGGGCGACATGGGACGAGTTCCGCCGCCTCGAGGCCCTCGGACTTACGATGTATGGGCAGATGACCGCGGGATCGTGGATCTACATCGGGACCCAGGGCATTATCCAGGGGACCTACGAGACGTTTGCCGCGGTCGCGCGTCAGCATTTCGGGGGCACGCTCCGGGGCCGCCTCGTCCTCACCGCAGGGCTCGGAGGAATGGGCGGCGCCCAACCGCTCGCCATCACGATGAACGAGGGGGTGGGTCTCGTCGTCGAAGCGGACCCGGCCCGGATCGAGCGCCGGGCGCGGGCGGGATGGGTGGACGAGGCCACCCAGAGCCTCGACGCGGCGCTGCATCTCGCGCAACAGGCGGTGCGGGACGGCCGGCCGCGCTCGATCGCGCTCCTCGGCAACGCCGCCGACGTGTACCGGGAGGTCCTACGGCGGGGGATCGCGGTCGACGTGGTCACCGATCAAACCTCCGCGCACGATCTGCTCGACGGCTACCTCCCCGAGGGGCTCTCGGCACAAGACGCCTCCACCCTGCGCCGGCGCGCGCCGCAGGAGTACGTGCGGAGGGCGGAGGCGTCCGTGGTCCGGCACGTCGACGCGATGGTGGACCTCCAGAAGCGCGGAGCGGTCGTCTTCGACTACGGCAACAACATCCGCGCGCAGGCGCACCGCGGCGGGTTCCCTGATGCGTTCGCGTTTCCGGGCTTTGTGCCCGCCTACATCCGGCCGCTGTTCTGCGAAGGGCGGGGACCGTTCCGGTGGGTCGCGCTCTCGGGGGATCCGGAGGACATCCGGAAGACCGACGACGCGGTTATCCGCCTTTTCCCCGAGCAGGAGTCGCTGACCCGCTGGATCCGCCTTGCCGGTGCCCGCGTCCCGTTTCAAGGACTGCCGGCGCGGGTCTGCTGGCTCGGTTATGGCGAGCGCGCCCGGTTCGGGCTCGCGATCAACGAAATGGTGGCGGCCGGCGCCCTCCGCGCGCCGGTCGTGATCGGACGAGACCATCTCGATGCGGGATCCGTCGCCTCGCCGTACCGGGAGACGGAAGCGATGGCCGACGGGAGCGACGCGATCGCCGACTGGCCGATCCTGAATGCGCTCTTGAACGCGGTCGGCGGGGCGACGTGGGTGGCCGTGCACCACGGCGGCGGGGTAGGGATCGGGTATTCTCTCCATGCAGGCATGGTGATCGTCGCGGACGGCGATCCGGGTACGGCCCGCCGGCTCGAACGAGTGCTCACGACCGACCCCGGCATCGGGATCGTCCGTCACGCGGACGCCGGCTACCCGTTGGCGATCGAGGCGGCCGGGAGGGCGGGACTGACGCTTCCTGTCCCGCCCGTGTCCAAGCCACCCGGGACGACCTCCCCCGGCGCGATTCCCCCGCCGTCAGCGCCCCCAAGACGACCCTGATGCAGCGCGCGTACGCAGGGCGAAAAGTGTTGAGCGGGCAGACGCTCTTGGCTGACCACGCGATCGTGGTGCGGGATGGGAACATCGAGGCCGTCGTCCCCAAGGATTCCCCTCGCCTCCAGGGGATCGGGGTCGAGGACTGGGGATCCGTGGTCATCGTGCCCGGCACGGTCAATACCCACACGCACTCGTTCCAG
>Ga0070707_100003255_pt1 | contig 15392 bp, 13 predicted proteins | sample KBSK5502metaG_FD_65468 | JGI IMG/M metagenome (GOLD analysis project Ga0070707, IMG submission 65468) | Corn, switchgrass and miscanthus rhizosphere microbial communities from Kellogg Biological Station, Michigan, USA - KBS K5-50-2 metaG | ecosystem: Host-associated > Plants > Roots >... | reverse complement strand
CGATGCCGGCCATCTCCAGCTACGTCGGATATTCGCTCGAGGAGCCGTGGGGCCAGCCTCGCGTGGTCTTTGGGCTGGCAGCGGCCGATGCCGAGCAGCTCACGGCGCTCCTCGAAGGCCATGAATGCCCCGGCCGCGCGCATGCTTTGGCCGCCGCCCAGCCGGGCAGCCGTGACCTTCTCGCCGGGGCCGACGGCATCGCCGGGCGGCCGCTACCGGTTCCGCCCCAGGCTCCGTCCCTACATGCCGAGCCGAAGATCTCCGATGGCGGGTCGTCTAGGACGGTAAGGATCGGACCCGGCACGGACCAGGCCGATGCCGAGGATGGGCCGGTCTACCGGCAGCTCGCTGCCGCGCTACGGGCGGCGAGCCATGCCGCGGCGGTCAACGAGACCCGCGGGCCTGAGATCGCTGAACAGGAGCCGGAGGAACACGAGACCCGCGGGCCCGAGGCCGCCGAGCGCGAGCCGGAGGCACAGGAGCCGGACGCACCGGAGCCGGAGGCACAGGAGCGGGACGCACAGGAGCCGGAGGCACAGGAGCCGGAGGGGAAGGAACTGATGGGACCAGAGCTGGCCGCGCCGGATCAGGCCGGTCAGAGCGCCCATGCGGCGGACATCGACGCCGGAAACACTGACAGCCGGACCAGCAGCAAGAGCCGGAACAGCAGCAAGAGCCGGAACGGCCGCACCGCAGACGAGGCCGCCCTGAAGCGGGACCCCGGGAAGACTGACAGCAGCCCGGCCGATCGCCGGGCCGGCGCCCGGAGTGCCGGCAGTCGCCGGGCCGGTGAGGGCCGCAGTGGTCAGGACGCGACGCAAGGCGGCGGCGGGCAGGACCCCGCAACTCCTGCCACTCCGGCGACGACTGCCGCTGGCCCACTGGCGCTCGCCGCCTCCGCGGCCCGGGTAGCAGCCGAGGCGAGGATCAGGGCGGCGGCGCAGCAAGCCAGCCCATCCGCGGTTGAGCGCCCCCAGGCGGAGGATCGCCCGCAGGCGGAGGAGCGCCCGCAGGCGGAGGAGCGCCCGCAGGCAGAGGAGCGACTCGAGGTCACCGATCCGGCAGCTCTCCCAGCCCGGGGCGGCACCGATGTTCCCCCTGCCGGCATTCCTGCTGGCGACGACGACCAGGCGGCTTCCGGCCACACTCCGGAGGTCGCCGGGCGTGGCCCTGGCGATATCGCCGCGGTCTGGGGTGGCCCCGGGTTCACAGCCGGAGGCGGGGATGAGCTCGAGGTCGTCCGGTTCTGGCCCTGGTCGGAGTCCGACGCCGAGGGCGACCCGGAGCCTGGCCGTTCTGCCGCGGAGCCGCAGGACTCCCCCCAGGCGAGCTATGCGAGGCGCAACCGGATTGCCCGCGGCTACTCGATTCCGCGGCTGTCAAGGGCCAAGCGACCAGGCGCGATCCCCGGCTCCTGACCGTAGCGAACCATCGGCCACGGCCGCAAAAACCCCGTGCGGCGAGCGGCTGGCCGTGATGGCGTTTGCACCATGAACCAAGCTGAGGTGCTTGCCGCCTTCAACTGGCAGGTGCGCCGGGGCACCACGCCCGATGGGACCGGCGCGACCTTCGAGACCGACGCGCATGTGGTCAGGCGGCTCGCCGTGCCTGGCCGCGGCGGTTCTGCCGTGCTCTGGTCGAGCCTCGACGCGTCCAATGCCGACGAGGTCATCGCGGCGCAGGTGAAGTTCTTCGCCAGCCGCGGCGAGAAGTTCGAGTGGAAGCTCTACAGCTATGACGAGCCAGCCGACCTGGCTGGCCGGCTGATCGCCGCAGGGTTCAGGCCAGAAGAACCCGAGTCGCTGATGATCGCCGCGATCGACAAGATCACCGACGCGCTATCGGCGGTCGAACTGCCGCCGGGCGTCAGGCTCGAGCGGGCCACCGACGAGGCAGGCGTGGACCGCCTCATCGGGGTCCATGAGCTGGTATTCGGCAGGGACGCCTCCGAGCTGCGGGCGTCGCTGCTCGCGCAACTGGCAAGCGCGCCTGAGGCGACCGATCTGGTGATCGCCATGGCCGGGGACGAGCCGGTCAGCTCGGCCAGGACCGACTTCGTGGCTGGCACCGAGTTCGCCGGGCTGTGGGGTGGCGGGACGCTGCGGCAGTGGCGCCGTAACGGCATCTACGGCGCGCTGGTCAGGTACCGTGCGGAACTGGCCGCCGGGCGGGGCTGCAAGTACCTGACGGTCGACGCCTCCGATCAGAGCCGGCCGATTCTCAAGCGGATCGGCTTCGAGCTCATCGCGGTCACTACCCCCTACCGCCAGCCGGCCTTGCCAGCCGGCTGGCGAGCGAGCGGCTAGCGACCCCGTGCAGACACGGCAGCAGGCGCCGGCGGCTGGATGACTGCCGTGCAGAACTTGCACCGCGTGGCCTTGGCGGGAATCAGGCTGAGGCACTCAGGGCACTCCCGCTCGGTCGCTTCCTTGTTGCGCTGGGTGAACGCGAGCAGCTTGCCCATAGGAGCGACCAGGAGGAAGTACACGACGGCGGCGATGATGAGGAACGTGATCACCGCGTTGACGAAAAGTCCGTAGCTGATCGGGGTGCCGCCGATTCTGACTGTCAGCTTGCCGAAGTTGGGCGTTCCCCCGGCAGCCGCGATCAGCGGGGTGATGATGTCCTTGACCAGCGACTGCACGATGTTGTTGAACGCAACGCCCATCACGACCGCGACCGCGAGGTCGATCACGTTGCCGCGGAGCAGGAACGTCCTGAAGCCTTTCATGCATGTCCTCTCGGGATCGGGTCAGTGCGCCCGACGGTGAGGCTACATCGGCCGGCGGGGCCTGGGGGGCCACACGAGGGCATTTGCGGGCGATGTGTACCCAACTCGATTGCGGGCGCGCAGCCAGACCGGCCAGCATCAGCTATGGCCTGGACCTTCACCGATGACGTCGCCGCCTACGGTGCGGCCGTGGGCGGGCTGCTCAGCTCAGCGCCAGAACGCCATACCGTCCTGCTGTCCGTGCTCGCGACGCTGACGAGCCGCGGCACGACCGCATTCGGCCCAGCCGCCCCCCTGCTCGGGTGGTGGTCGGACGGCGGGGCGGTCACCGCCGCTGTGCTCCAGACGCCGCCGCGCGCGCTGCTCATGACCGGCCTCCCGGGCCGCTCCGCCGCTAAACTCGCGACGGCGCTAGCGGACCGCGGCACCGCCCTGCCCGGTATCAACGGCGCTGAACCGGACGCCGCCAAATTCGCCCAGGCCTGGCGGGACGTAACCGGGCAGCAGGGCCACGCGCACCAGCGACAACGCCTCTACCGGCTCGGCAAGCTGATCCCGCCGAATCCGGCGCCCGCCGGCGCGGCCAGGGTCGCGACCGCCGGCGATGCGGCGATCGCCCGATCGTGGTACTCCGCGTTCGCGGCCGAGGCCGGCCTGGAGGACGCCCCGCCTGACGTGATCACCAGCCGGCTCGGCGCAGGCCGGCTGATGTTCTGGGAGGCGGCAGGCGAGCCGACCTCGATGGCAGGCATGACCGACGTGATCGACCGAACCGCCAGGATAGGGCCGGTCTACACTCCGCCCGGCTTGCGCGGCCGCGGCTATGGCGCCGGTGTGACCGCGACGATCACCGAGCTCGCCAGGGACCGGGGAGCCGCATCGGTGGTGCTGTTCACCGACCTGGCGAACCCGACAAGCAACTCGATCTACCTCAAGCTGGGTTACGAGCCAGTCGAGGACCGCGTTGTGATCACGTTCGACGGCTCACCACGTGGGGCCGGTTACTAATACGCGGTTTGTAACTATTTAGGGAGCAGCACTCCTCATCGTTGTCCGTTTCCCGCTGACGTGGTACAACAGGCCGAATGACCGCCAGTACGGGTCCCGTGCAGTCTGCTACCGCCGTGCGCGACGGCGGGAGCTCTGCCGCCATCCGCGTGCGTGGCCTGCGAAAGAACTACGGCCCCGTTGTCGCCATCGACGGCGTCGACCTGGACATCATGCGCGGGGAGTTCTTCACGCTGCTGGGACCGTCGGGGTCGGGCAAGACCACCCTGCTGCGCCTCATCGCCGGATTCGAGCGTCCCGACGACGGCACGATCGAGCTTGGCGGTCGCGAGATCTCCCGGGTGCCGCCGTACGGACGGGACGTCAACACGGTCTTTCAGGACTACGCGCTGTTTCCGCACATGTCGGTGCTGCAGAACATCGAGTACGGCATGCGCGTCAGGGGAGTCGGAAAGCAACAGCGGCGTAACCGGGCGCAGCGCGCGCTCGACATGGTGCGGCTGAGCGGGTTCGGGGAACGCAAGCCAGCCCAGCTCTCCGGTGGCCAGCGGCAGCGGGTGGCGCTAGCGCGGGCAATCGTTAACGAGCCGCAGGTGCTGCTGCTCGACGAGCCGCTCGGCGCGCTCGACCTGAAGCTGCGCCAGGAGATGCAGCTTGAGCTTCAGCACACCCAGCGCGAGGTCGGTATCACGTTCGTCTACGTGACCCACGACCAGGAGGAAGCGCTGTCCATGAGCGACCGGATCGCGGTGCTGAACCGCGGCCGGATCGAGCAGGTCGGCGCCCCCCTCGAGGTCTACGAGCGGCCGCAGACCGATTTCGTCGCGGGCTTCATTGGGATTTCCAACCTGATCGAGCGCGACGGGAGGCACATGACCGTGCGGCCGGAGAAGATCCGCCTGCTTGGCGACGGCGAGGAACCGCCGGCCGGAGCTCATACCGAGACTGGGATCATCAGGGACGTCGTGTACGTCGGGGTGATCACCAGGTACGTCATCGACCTCGACGCCGGCGGCGAGCTCGTGGTCGCCAGGCAGAACGAGCAGGCACCGGCAACGACACACGGTGTGGGCGGCACCCCGGCGAGGCTCGCCTGGCTGCCCGACCAGACCAGCACGATTCCGTAATGGGAGGGGCGCGCGGCGGCGGAAACCGGGCCGCGCGGAAAGGGCAGGCAAGAACGATGTTTGGTCGATACATGAACTACGGTCGCGCGGCGAGCGGCATTGCGCTGCTCGGGGCCGCGGTGCTGCTGGCCGCGTGCGGCAGCAGCGGCGGCACTGGCGGCAACGGTGGCAACGGCGGCGGGTCAGGCGCTGCGGGCGGCGTCCCGACTGCGCACCTGCCGGTGCTGAAGAAGATCGGCAAGGGCGAAGGCCAGCTGAACCTGATCGCCTGGACTGGCTACCTGGATCCGAAATGGGTCAAGCCGTTCGAGCAGCAGACCGGCTGCCAGGTGAACGCCAAGTACGCGAACACCTCCGACGAGATGGTGGCGCTGATGGCCAACGGCGGCGGCGGCCAGTACGACATGGTGTCTTCCTCCGGCGATGCCGACCTGCGCATCATCTACGGCGGCGACGCCCACCCGGTCAACATCAACCTGATCCCGAGCTGGAAGGACTTCTTCCCGCAGTTCCAGTCGCCGCCGTTCAACACGGTCAACGGCGTGCACTATGGCGTCTCGCTGCAGTGGGGCCCGAATGTGCTGATGTACAGCAAGAAGGCGTTCAAGACGGCGCCGACAACGTGGAGCGTGCTCTACGACAAGAAGTACAAGGGCCAGATCACGGTGCCGGACAACCCGATCCAGATCGCCGACGCGGCGCTCTACCTCAAGACGCACCAGCCGAGCCTGGGCATCACCGACCCGTATGAGCTGACCCAGCCGCAGTTCCAGGCCGCGGTCAAGCTGCTGGCCGATCAGCGGCCGCTGCTCAAGTCGTACTGGCCGCTGGCGAGCCAGGAGATCTCAGCGTTCAAGAACGGCGACGTCGTCGTCGGGGCCGGCTGGCCGTACCAGGTGAGCGCGCTCGAGGCGACGAAGTTCCCGATCGGCTCGACCATCCCGAGCGAGGGCGCGACGGGCTGGGCCGACACCTGGATGCTGGCGGCAAAGGCACCGCACCCGAACTGCGCCTACCTGTGGATGCGTTACATCAGCACGCCCAAGGTGCAGGCCATGCAGGCGGTGACGTATGGCGAGACGCCGGACAACAAGCTGGCCTGCGGGTACATGAACAAGCTCGCGGCCGGTTCCTGCACGCAATACCACGCAAACGCGCCGGCCGCGTACCTGAACGCCATCGCGCTGTGGAAGACACCGGTGCCGACCTGCGACAACGGCAAGCCGGACTGCGTGCCGTACTCCCAGTGGGTGACCGCATGGAATACCCAGGTCAAGTAGGCGAGCGGCCGGGCGTGCCGGGCTCAAGCCCGGCACGCCCGGCTGGCGGGGCTGGCGGGGCTGGCGGGGCTGGCTCGGCCATCCCGGCGCGGCATCATGGAGCCGGCGGCCCGTGACGCAGAACATCGCGGATCGGGGCGCGGCGAGCGAGGCACTGCCGAGAAGCGGGGCCTGGTCGAGGATCGGCGCGGCCCTGTGGCGTCGGCCGTGGGCACGTGCCACCTTGCTGCTGACCCCGCCGCTCGCCTGGTTCCTCATCATCTACCTCGCCGCGCTCGTGGTCCTGCTGATCACGGCGTTCTGGCAGACCAACCCCTTCACCAGCAACCTCGAGCACATCTGGAACCTGCAGAATTTCGTCCAGGTCTTCACGACGCCCGCGTACCTGCAGGACATCGGGCGAACGGTCGGGCTGGCGGCCGGCGTCACGGTGGTCGACGGGCTCGTGGCCTTTCCCTTCGCCTACTACATGGCCAGGGTCGCGACCAGGCGGACCAGAACGGTCCTCTACGTCGCGATCCTGCTGCCATTGTGGGCGAGCTACCTGGCGAAGGTTTACGCCTGGCAGCTTGTCTTTACCAAGGACGGAGTCCTGAACTGGAGCCTCGGCAAGGTCTCGCTCGGGCCGCTGAACCTGATTAACACGAACTGGGCCGTGTTCATCGCGTTCTGCTACATCTGGCTGCCCTACATGGCGATCCCGGTCTACGCGGCGCTCGACCGTATCCCGGCCTCGATGATCGAGGCCTCGCAGGACCTCGGTGGCCGGACGTGGCGGACCACCCGCTCGGTGATCCTGCCGCTGGCCCTGCCCGGGATCGTGGCTGGCTCGATCTTCACGTTCTCGCTGACGCTGGGCGATTACATCACTCCCCAGCTGCTCGGGGGCACGAATTCGGTCTTCATCGGATCTGTCGCCTACACCAGCTTCCTGTCCAATAACGTGCCACTCGGCGCTGCCATGGCCATGGTCCCGATCGCGATCATGATCGTTTACCTGCTCGGCGCGAGGGCGCTCGGCGCGTTCAGGGAGTTGTGATGGAGTCGGCTGGCGTCAAAGTGGCGCTGCGGATCTGGGTCGCGCTCGTGCTGCTGTTCCTGTTCGTGCCGATCCTGCTGATCGTGGTGTACGCGTTCGACCCGGCGACTGTAGAGAGCTGGCCGATCAAGGGCTTCACCCTGCACTGGTTCAACGTCGCCTGGCACGACCCGGAAGTCCGCGACGCGTTCCTGCTCTCGGTCAAGGTCGGCCTGCTCGCGACCGGGATCGCGCTCGTGCTCGGCTCGGCCGTGGCCTACGCCCTATACCAGTTCAGCTTCTTCGGCCGCGACGCGATCTCGTTCCTGCTCGTGTTGCCGATCGCGCTGCCGGGCATCGTCACGGGTCTGGCGCTGAACTCGTTCTTCACCTTCGCGAGCGTGCAGCTGTCGCTGTGGACGATCGTGGTCGGCCACGCCACGTTCTGCATCGTGATGGTATTCAACAATCTGATCGCCAGGCTGCGCAGGACGCCGGGCTCGCTCGCCGAGGCGTCGATGGACCTCGGCGCCCGAGGCTGGCAGACCCAGCTCTACGTGACGTTGCCGTCGGTGATCACTGCGCTGATCTCCGGCGCTCTGCTGGCCTTCGCGCTGTCATTCGACGAGGTGGTCGTGACCGTGTTTACCTCGGGCGCGCAGAACACGCTGCCGATCTGGATCTTCGGTCAGCTCCGGCTCGGCCAGAAGTTGCCTGAGGTCAACGCCGTGGTGTCAATCGTCATCCTGCTGACGATCGTTCCCGTGCTGCTGGCCGCCAGGATCGCGGGAGCCGGAGCCGTCACCAGGACGGCGCGGGCCGCTGCGGTGCAGGACGGCGGCCGGAAGTAGGGCGCGGGCATCGTTGTCACCTTCGAGCCCGACGGCCATCGCGCGGTCATCGCCAAGGCCTGGCTCGCCCGGGCACTCGCCCCTGCGCTGCAGGTGCCGGGGGCACCGGGGGCACCGGCCGGCCGGACCGAGGACGCCAAACGGCTCTGGGTGGCCGCTGACTTCCCCGCCGGCCGCCCCCGTTCAGCTGGGACCGGTACCGCACAGACGCCGAACATCGCGCGGCCTGCATTGACTCGCTGCCTACCAACGGCTTCGCGCTGCTGACCGGCGTACCCGCCGAGCCCGGGATGGTCCTCGACGCGGCCGGGAGCATGGGTTTGTCCGGGAGGCCAATTACGGCATGCTCTTCGATGTCCAGGCGACGGTCGATCCTGCCAGCCTCGCGTACAGGGCGATGGCCATCGGGCCGCATACCGACAACCCGTACCGGGATCCGGTGCCCACGGTGCAGATGCTGCACTGCCTGGCCAGTGCCGCCGAGGGCGGCGACTCAGGTCTGGTCGACGGGTTCGCCGCAGCCCGCCTCCTGCGGGCGGAAGACCAGGCGCGTTCGGCATCCGGGCCGCCCCCGGTGACGTTCTGCCATACGGACGCGACCGCTGGCGTCTGTCTACACCCTGGGCGTCCAGGGCGGTCCGATGCAAGGAGCCGAGCTTGCCGAGTTCGCTGGCAGCCCATGCGCAGGCCGCCTGCCGGCTAAGGGCTGTGACGATGCGGCGAAGGATCCTGGCGCCGCCACCCCGCCATTCGAGCATTTCATGCCTCTGCTGTCCCAACTGCTGAGATCGACGCGCTTAGCTTTAGCGCGCGGTCAGGACGGGCAGGGCGGCGGGCAGGGCTCGTCAGGGCGCGCTCGTGCCGGTCCTGCCGTAGGCGTCTTGCAGCCTCACGACGTCCTCGCGCCAGCCTGGCGGCGCAGTGGAAGCCTCGGCGAACGCGATGTCGCTGATCGCGGTCACCCGGTGTACCGCCCTGGCCGGAAGGTGAATGGTGTCTCCGGGACTGAACCGGCGCACGGTCAGCTCGCCCCCGAGGGCACCGTACTCGATATCGGCCTCGCCGGAGATCAGGCAGATCGTCTCTTCCTTGTGCTGGTGATACTGCAAGCTCAGCGAGTGTCCTGCGGTCACGTAGATGATCTTGCCCACGTACTTGCCCTCGGCGGCGGCGAAGATCTGCTCGTGCCCCCAGGGCTTGCGCTGCTCCTGCGCTCGGTAGATCGTGGCCTGCGAGTCAGAGTTCACGGGCCAAGGCTAGCCAAAGAGCGGGAACCGGTCAGCTGCAGGCCCGAGACGCGCCCGCTCGGTCTCGGTGAGCGTGAGCCTGCCCGTGCCCTTCAGGACATACGTCAGATCGTCCCAGCCGTCTGTCGGCGACTCGCCGAGCAGCCCGTCGAGCACCCGCCTGACCAGGCCAAGCGAGATCGGGTCAGGAGCGGCTGCCGCCGGGATCTCGACGGTCAGGTCGAGGTAGTGCACCGCCGCCTCGACCGCGAGCGTGCCGATGAAATCCGCGGTCCGCAGCACGTGGCCCTGCGTGGTCAGAACCTGGTGCGGGCACGCCCGCGCCGCCCGGCGCGCAGCCTCAGCGGTCTCTGTCCACTCCCACGTCAGCTCGGCCGGGCTGAAGGCCGAGGCCACGATCCTGACGTGCCGCGCGTGCTCGGCGGCCGCCGCGCTTCCCGGCGGGACATCGCCGTCGGCGGAGAACGGTCGCCAGTAGCTCACGTCGTCCCGATCCGGAGCGCCAGTCGCTGGGCTCGCGAACGTGCGCAGCGCGCGGCGCGCATCAAGCAGCTGATGGTAGAGAACGTCGGTCACCGCCCAGCCCGCGCACCGGCTCGGCAGCAGGAAGTCGCCGGCATCCAGGCCCGAAGCGGCATCACTGACCTGCACGTAGGCGCCGTCGAGTGCGGTCTCAGCAAGCTCCCTGGGCAGTTGATCCATTCATCTCATCCTGCCATCGCTAGGAAAGCTCGGCAGCCGCACGCGCGGAGGCATCTGGCGAAGAGCGACCTGGCACGGCGTTCTCGATCATGGCGGCGTCCCACCTCTCCTCGATCTGGCCGAACCGCCAGATCGCCAGCGCAGCCGCCCAGGTGAGCACGAAGACCCCGGCGATCACGAAGCCCGCTTTGTTGATGTCGAACGCTGCCATGAATTCCCAGAACCCGCCGGTGAGATGGGCCTGCTGGCCGATCAGACCGAGTATCTCGACGGTGCCGATGAAGAAGGCGACGAGCACCGACAGGCCAGTAATCGTCAGGTTGTAGTACACCTTGCGCACCGGGCGCGCGAAAGCCCAGTCGTAGGCGAAGTTCATGAAGCAGCCGTCCGCCGTGTCGAACAGGCTCATGCCAGCGGCGAAGAGGAACGGCAGCGACAGCACCGCGTAAAATGGCAGCCCGCTGATCACGGCGGTGCCCGCCAGCACGAGGAACGCGACCTCGGTCGCCGTGTCGAAGCCGAGCCCGAACAGCAGGCCGATCGGGTACATCTTCCATGGCTGGTCGACTCGCTTGTTCAGCGGCCCGAGCAGCCTGTTCATCAGCCCGCGTTTGGCCAGCTGCTCCTCGAGCTCGGCCTCGCTGAACGCGCCGGCCCGCATCTCGCGGAAGACCTTGATGATTCCGCCGAGGATGACCACGTTCAGCGCGGCGATCAGGTACAGAAACGTGCCTGAGACCGAGGCGCCGATCACGCCCGTGATGCCGTGCAGTGCCGAGCCGCTGTGCTGGACCTGGATATCCAGCGCCCGGATGCCGAAGTTCAGCGCGATAGCGAGCAGGAAGACCACGGACGAGTGCCCGAGCGAGAAGAAGAAGCCGACGGACAGCGGTCGCTTGCCGTCCCCGACCAGCTTGCGGGTGGTGTTGTCGATGGCGGCGATGTGGTCGGCGTCGAATGCGTGCCGCATCCCGAGGGTGTAGGCGAGCACTCCGGTTCCCACGCCGAACGCCTTGCCCGCGCTTGCCTGGTGCTGCCCGCCGACCACCGCCAGAGTCAGCAGTCCCCAGCCGACGAGATGCAGACCGGCCACCGCGCCGGCCATCGCGCCTACCCGGTGCCACTCGGCCGGCGTCAGCGCGGCCCTGATCGTGGCCAGGCGCCCGCTCCCGTCTGCCATGGCGACACCCTAGATTACTTGCAAATTACTTGCAAGAACGCTGCTGAGGCAGGCGCGAATTGATGGCACGGGATCCGCGGCTTACGATCGGCGGAGCGAAGCGCTCCGGAGGAGCTGGCGAGCGCACCGAAGGAGGCAATTGACCTTGCTCAGTTACCCCCCTACGTCGATGGGCCCTGATGCCGACGATTACCACGGCGAGACAGTTGCCGATCCGTACCGATGGCTGGAGAACACCAGCTCGCCGGAGACGGCCGCCTGGATCGCGGCCCAGAACGAGCTGACCCAGAGCTGGCTCGGTCAGTACGGCGAGCGGGAACTGATCCGCGAACGGCTGGCCTCGCTGGCCGACTACCCTAGGTACGGAGTGCCGTTCGAGCGCGGCGGGCGATGGTTCCAGTTCCGCAACTCCGGCCTTCAGGATCAGGTCGTCTTGTATCTGGCCGATGCGCCTGGCGATGCAGGCCGGGTGTTGCTCGACCCGAACTCACTCGCAGCTGACGGCACGGTAGCCGTCAGCGGCGAGGCCCTTACCCGCGACGGCTCCCTGCTCGCCTATGGGACCAGCGGCAGCGGCTCGGACTGGCAAACGTGGCGGATCCGCGACACGAGCACTGGCAAGGACCTCGACGACATCGTCGAATGGGCGAAGTCGGACAACGCCGCGTGGCGTTCCGACAGGTCGGGCTTTTACTACATGGCGCCAGAGCCGCCGGAGCCCGGGACGGAGTACCTGGCCGAGAGCGGCCTGCAGCGAATCCTGTTCCACCGGCTCGGCACCCCGCAGGCTGATGACGAGGTGGTCTTCGCCAGTCCCGAGCATCCCGACTGGTATCCGAGCGCGCGGGTCAGCGAGGACGGGCGTTTCCTGATCATCTCGGTCTTCTCCGGGACTGCGCCGCAGGCACAGGTGCACGTGCAGGACCTGTCGCTTCCTGGCGCGCAGCTGCGCCCGCTCGTCGGCGATTTCGAGACGATCGCCGACGTCGTCGCCTCCAAGGACACCACCTTCTACCTGGTCACTGACTACCAGGCCGAACGCAAGCGGCTCGTGGCGGTCGAACTTCACCAGCCGGACCGGGAGCACTGGACGGAAGTCATCGGTCAAGAACCCGACACGCTGCTGGCCTGCTACCGGTTCGGCGGCAAGTTCGTCTGTCACTACCTGCGCGACGCCTACTCGGTCCTGCGGGTGCACGACGCCGACGGTAGCAATGGCCAGGAGGTGCCGCTGCCGCGCTACTTCTCGCTGGCCGACGCGTGCAAGACCGGCGAGGGCATCACTGGCCGCGAGGGCAGCAACCTGATGCACTTCGGGCTGACTTCGTATGCCGATTCCGGCTCGCTCTGGTCCTACGACCTCGAAGTCGGCGAGACCGCGCTGCTCAGGCCTTCGGCTGGAGCGCTGGACCCGGGCCGATATACGGTCGAACAGGTCCGCGTCACCTCGGCTGACGGAACTGAAGTGACCATGTTCCTCAGCAGGCGGGACGACGTCGAGCCGAACGGGAATGTGCCTGCGCTGCTGTACGGCTACGGCGGGTTCGACATCGCCATCACTCCGGAGTTCTCGCTGCTGCATGCTGCCTGGCTGGACGGTGGCGGGCTGCTCGCGGTCGCGAACCTGCGCGGCGGCGGCGAGTACGGCCGGGCCTGGCACGACGCGGGCAGGCTCGCGGTCAAGCAGAACGTCTTTGACGACTTCTGCGCCTGCGCGCGCTGGCTGGCGGATTCCGGCTGGTCCCGAGCTGACCGGATCGCCATCGAGGGCGGCTCCAACGGCGGCCTGCTGGTCGGCGCGTGCCTGACTCAGCATCCTGAGCTGTTCGGCGCCTGCGTGGCCGCTGTGGCCGTGCTCGACATGCTGCGGTTCCACAAGTTCACCGTCGGCCGAGCCTGGACCTCGGACTACGGCAGGCCCGATGATCCCGAGCAGTACCGCTGGCTGCGGGCGTACTCGCCGCTGCACAACCTCAAGAAGGGCCAGGCCTACCCGGCGACGCTGCTGCTGACCGGTGATCACGATGACCGGGTCGTCCCCGGTCATTCGTTCAAGTTCGCCGCAGCACTGCAGGCGGCCCAGGGCGGCGATGCCCCGGTTCTGATCAGGATCGAGACTTCGGCCGGGCATGGGGCGGGCAAGCCAACTAGCAAGATAATCGCCGAGTCGGCCGACGTGCTGGCCTTTCTCCGCCTCGCCCTCGCGATCCCCGACCCCGTCGCCTAGCCCTCCCCGGCGCGCCTTCCCGCACCCCCGCTCCTCCGACCCGCTCCTCCGACCCGCACCCGCCCCGCCCCGCACCCCGCCCCCGTCCCCCGACCCGCACCCGCCCCGCCCCGCCGATTTAACAGCTATGGCCCATCAACCGTCTTCATTGAACGTGGGTGGCCCACAGCTGTTGAATGCGGGAGCGGCGCGGGTGGGACGGGTAGGACGGGTGGGACGGGTGAGGTAAGGGCGGTGCGCTAGCGGAGGTAGGAGGCGCCGTTGAGGTCGAGCACGGCGCCGCTGGCCCACTCGGCCTGGTCCGAAGCCAGGTAGAACACCGCCGCGGCGATCTCCTCAGGCTCAGCCACCCGGCCGAACGGGCTCTGGGCCCTGATCTCGTTGCCGCGCGGTGGCTTGAGGTGCTCGTTGGTCATGTCAGTGGCCACGAATCCCGGCGCCACGGCGGTGACCGCGATGCCGTGCGGCGCAAGCGCGCGGGCGAGCGACTGGCTCAGCGCGTTGAGCCCGGCCTTGCTCGCTCCGTAGGCGGGCGAGTTGGGCTCGCCGCGGAACGCGCCGCGCGATGACACGTTGATGATCCGCCCGCCCCGGCCCTTCATGTGCTGCACCGCGCACCACGTGACATTGGCCGCGCCGATCAGGTTGACCCCGAGGGTGGCCTGCCACTGCTGCTGCCAATGCTGGTACGAGACGTCGGTGATCGGATGTGGTGTGAAGACGCCCGCGTTGTTGACCAGGATGTCAAGACCGCCGAGCAATCCGGCCGCGCGGTCCACCATGGCGCGCACCGCGTCTGGGTCGGCGAGGTCGGCCTGCACGACCGCGTGCCCGGTCCCGGGGAGCCCGGCGGCCAGGTCGCTGGCCAGCTCGGCGGAGTCGCGGTGATGAATCGCGACCCGGTCACCTGCGGCGGCGAATTCGGCGGCGATAGCCCGGCCGATGCCGCGGGAGGCGCCCGTGATCAGGACAGCCCGTCCGCTCATCCGGTCATGGTCCGCTCGGCGGCTGCGGTGGGCAGCCGGCCGGGATTGGCGGCTTGGGCCGGTAGTGCGGCGTGAATGTCCTGGTGACGATCTTGCCGTTGACCCTGACCCGCCGCGTGACCGGCTGTGGTTTGCCGGCCTTCCAGCGCCTGACCGCCGCGTACGCGTCGTGGCAGGCCTGGTAGTCCTTGCGGACATTGGCGACGAGAATGCCGGCCTGGGTGAGGCTGAGGCCCGAAGTCCGCCTGATCGCCTGGGCGTCCTGGGCCGGGATGCCGGCCAGCGGAATGCCGGTGTAGCGGTACGGGCCGGACAAGGAGACGCCGAGCAACTGCTGATCAAGGCCCTGGAAGATCACGATCTTGCCATGTCTGCTGGCTACGTAGTACTGGCTGTGCACGTACTGGTACCCGACGAACAGCCCACCGCCGAGCAGCAGCACGAACAGCGCGAGGATCGAGGTCATCAGCGGCCACCGGCGCCGCCGACGGGAAATCTGCTGGACTTGACTATCCTGATCGGCGCCCGCGGCGGCGTGCCGGCCAGCCGCATTGGTCGCGGCCGGCGTGTGCTCTCCTCGCACCGCCCGGGAGTTCGCCTGCTGGGCGATCGCCTGCCCGGACATGGTCTGGGTGGCGCGAGCCGCCGGGAAGGTGCCTAGCATGGTCAGCCCGCTCGCGCTCGCACGGTCCATGCCCGGCCTGCTCAGCGGCTTGGTGTCGTGGCCGCTGGCGCTCGCTGCGGCGCCCACGACGACGGGCGCGCTTGTCGGCGCCATGCCGCTCTGCTCTGGGTCAATGACATCCGCGACGATGCACGTGACGTTGTCGGGAGCGCCGCCCCTGATGGCCAGGTCGATTAGCGCGAGCACGGCGTCGGCGGGCTCCGGGTCGGCGACGAGCGCCTGCAGTATCTGGTCGTCGCTGACGGCGACGGGCAGTCCATCGGAACAGATCAGGTACCTGTCCCCGGCCTGCGCGGTCAGCATCGACAGGTCAGGGTCGGCGTCGGTGCGCCCGTCGAGCGCGCGCAGCA